>Ga0307507_10009849_pt1 | contig 12591 bp, 19 predicted proteins | sample 7_EM_MG_FD_207223 | JGI IMG/M metagenome (GOLD analysis project Ga0307507, IMG submission 207223) | Populus trichocarpa ectomycorrhiza microbial communities from riparian zone in the Pacific Northwest, United States - 7_EM | ecosystem: Host-associated > Plants > Roots > Unclassified | place... | reverse complement strand
AAATGAGCAAGGAATAGGACCTGCAAACCAGCTACACTTTTCTTCAGAATTCTGCGCCGTAAAATTTGGCTTTGTTTGTTCGCCGTTTTCACCCCTAGAGAATGATTGCTCGCTTCGCTCGCAATAATGTGAAAGAGTACGAAGAACTGTTAATTATACTGTTTGTCTGACGTCCCCTCCTACTCCAAAGAAGAAATGGGGGAAAGTAATGCCTGGCTTGACGGCTTGCATGACGGTAGTAAAGGAGAATTAAAAATCAGACTTAAAAGAGACAATTTTTCTTCTATATACGCTCGCCCCTCTTACAGAAAGATGCTGAACAGTATTGCTAGAGACCTCAAAACCTCAACCTACAGGACCTACAGTAGCGAACAGCTATATAACAATTAAAACTTTAAATACCCCAAGCTGTGGGCGCGAGCGAGCACAACAATATTTTTAAAATCTCTTACAGACAATGGAGGAGGTGAGATGTGCTATAGTCGGGCATGAGTTAGGTGAAGGAAAGAGACGTGATGGTGAGAACGTCACGTGACGGCGTTAAAATCCTTAAGTGGCGCGCGGGGATAAAACCCACTACTAAAGTAGCGGGCATACATTCTACATTCTACACTTCAACGTTCAACACTTGTAACAAGCGAATGTCGATACACTAATTTGAATACACCCAATCTGACTGCTATCCCAAGCACCACATCCGAGTGTCTCCGAATTATTTAAACCCTCAGGCCTCAGCCCCCACGTCTCATGGCACGTCGCGATCGCAAGGAAACGACACAGAAGAAGTTCTGTCATTGCCGCCCAACATGCGGCAAAAAACTCACACGCAAAACGCGACTCGCGCATTATCGCAGGACTCGGGCAACTTCGATACAACCCTCTGAATTCAGCGACGCCACCGCTAGCATAGTTGTGGATGCACAAGACCAAGACTTTGCAGATGAAGTCCATTCTGCTCTCATGTCAGCTGAGGACGAAGGGGTTCGAGGAGTTGGCGGCAGTTACGAGGAGATGGAACCCGAGGGTGAGGATGAGAACCAAGTTAGGAAGGAGAAAACCTTGAAGTCCACAAGGGCGGGGAGGATAACAGCCGAGTCCGATGTGGTAGGTACCGCGGATGTATTGAAACCATCAGGAACAAAGGCGAGTACCATCGAGTTAAAATGTCATCGGTATTCTTCAAACAAGGCTTTACAGAAAAAGGCGGTTGATGACGTCGCGCCTGTATCACGACCGGCAAAGCAAAAGGTACATGTTTTTTCACTCAATGTAAATTATCGTCAAACTTACAACTGTATTCATTAGCAGAGGGACTCCGACATTGGATCCCTTCCTGAATACTGTCCCTCTGTTCTCTGTGATGACGCTATGCCGCAAAACCCCTCAAAATCAATTTTAGACCTCATAATACAGAAGAGCACACTCACCAGGGAGAGCAGCGCGAACGCAAAAGGCCACCACTGGATCAACTTGCAAATTTGTGACGCAATTCGGGTCCAGATGTCGGAACCTGACCTCTTAGCTCTGGGGCACGCGCGACACTGGCCAAACCCCATTGATTGGGAAAGTGTCCCAGGTCGCATCCTTCTTTTTTCTGACGACATCAGAGACCTCCTCTATCGACCGGAAGTTCTCATCGCCTCTGTCACCTGGACCGCGTTCATGGAAATTATCTCAGGTGATTTACGTGCATTTATTTTGGCAAACGGTAGGGATAAGAGCATGCTAACCGACAAACATGCTGGCTAGTACGTATCCTTGCATCTCACCATTTTTTCTCCATGCGCTAACTTGTTTCTCTGAGCTATGGCCCAATGGGCGAATACCTCATCCGCTCGACGCTTATGGCGATCTTCGACGATGATGACGAGTGCGACTCCCAGCTTCTTTCAACGCTTCAGTTTATCCTTGAGACACCACCCGGACAAGATGCGCAATCTATGCCGCCCATGGCTTTCATTGATTTTGTTGACTTCATTCTCGTTCCTCACACAGCTACTCTTCTGATCGCCGAGGATATGGAAGTCGAGATTGAAGAAGCCCACGAAACATGGCGTTTCAGCAAGTCCTATGGACTGACTATCAATGGTAACATTGAGGACGACATTCTCGATGACCTTCATCGCAAGAACATGGCGAAGCAATCATTGGGCGCCGGTGTATGTCTTTTACAAGTTTGAACAATTTAATCTCTGAAATTATTTTTTTAGACACTCCGAGGCGGAAGGCCCACCAGTAATATCCCACAGCGACATGAGAAGGTGCCACGTGGTTTTTTCATTTAGCCACCTACGTTGGCTAACCCATTGCGCAGAAACGTCAAGCAATGTGGTATATATCTCCAGACAATACCTTACGCCGTATGGTAAGCTTTCCATTGACATATTCCATATTGTTTTCACCACTATCCATAGCAACCACCACAGAGGAACGCGACTCCAAGCCCTTCAAAAATCCGTGATGTTTCCATGGTTATTACACTCGCCGAATATCCCTCCGTAAGTGTTCTTTTTATGTTCACTTTATGTGGATGCTATGCTAATAAATCCAGCCTTCACACCAAGCGCAGCCACCAAGAACTTCAAGGCGCCGACGCACGCAAAAAACTTAAACCTCTCTGCTAACCGACCGTCGACTTTTAACGACCTGATGAATACTTTGTTGCACTTCACTGGATGGTCTCCCGTCGCTACTTAAACTCGGAATCTTTCTCATTCCCTCTCTGTACTACTGATGGATTTGATACGATTGCTAGATCCTGTGCTTAAAACCACTGTATATACATACCCACATAACACCATTCTTCTTGTCCGCCTTCCCTCTCTGTACTACTGATGGATTTGATATGATTGCTAGATCCTTTGTACGCCTTCCTGTGCTTAAAACCACTGTATATACATACCCACATGGCACCATTCTTCTTGTCTGCCTTGCTGAAATTCGTCGTAAATCATTACAGCTCAGAGATAAAAAGAGAATACTCTGAATACTCACACGGATAGCAACGATGACGAAGTGGAGCAATCGTGGCTGAGGATGTGGACATCAGAGACGAGGGCACATGGCGATACCATCTACTTTCACAAACTCACATCGTTTCTCATAGCTGCTACGACGCTGTCGAAACTATACGATCTTACAGCGGGCGTTAACGGTTAAGTAGTGGTGACGTGGACAGGGTAGCAGACTCTGCTTGCTGGTAAGTCAATCAACTATCGTCGTGAAGTTGACTCCGACGTACCTTCGTATACATGTTGAGAACCTTCCACGTTGCACCTTCTACATGCCCTTTAAATTTTCCACCGTGTAAAGCCCTTGTCACATGTCACACGTGACCATCCGTACGAAATCCAACAATTCGGAGAGCTCGCGACCAATCTGCGACGGCAAGATGGAGGGTTGGTAGCGATAGCTAGTGGCACGAGGTAAGTGACTCATCGCGTGGGCCGAAATGTTTCCAACCCGCAGCTTTCAAGTGGTATAAGCCTTAGCAGATCATCAATCGCCTCTCCCTCATTGCATAGCCCATACAGCTTTGGGTGTAGCTTGATATCGACCTGTGAAACCAAGCACCTGCAAATTACTTGCCAGATCAACCCGAGGATGAGATGTTTGGGGTCTTCTGATATCGGAATATCGGATGAACCCATGTGGAACAATCGATAGCCTTGGCTGAAGGTATGACAATATTGTTGTTCTGTGACCTGGAAGGCATTGAGGGGCTTACGGGCACTGGGTTTGTTCCAAATAGACCTTTTCTTCGCCGATTTCAGTGTGATACTGCTCGTTTGTAAACAATCGGTGCGTTCTGCCATGCGTCGAGTGAGGGTGTCGGTGATATCTGGGACGAAGTCGTTGGTGAGTTTACAGAGGATCAGGCCGTCTTTGCATTCATCAAAGAGCTGCATCGTGTCTGTTGGGACCGGATAGCGATTGCCAATGTCTGGACCATTTTCGATTACCTACAGAGAATTTACCGTGAGTCTGGGAGAATGAAAATGACACAGCATACGAGATTTATATGCCCGCTCATCCTCGTTGATCGTATGGCTCACATTGGAGTTGGATCCCTGGGCAGCGACCTTGCCAGCGTAGGTGGTCAGAGCGTCCTTCCCCGTCCGTAGCCAGACGCTGAGAAGAACGTGGTATGGGTAAAGGGAGTTCGTCTTGGACGAGGGATGGCAATGTCCAGAAGTTTGGAGAGGACGATGATACTTAGTGATAACTGCGTTGTATTTCTGTCGTCAGTTCAACTCAAGTGGCGACCTAGGCTGGCAATTACACACCTTTGCAAAGTCCCCTGGGTCTTTCATTCTTTTCCATGCACGGCAGCTACGTGTATCGTCTCCAGCGATTTAACAACCTGCAGGCAAAAGGTCAACTTGATTACTGACATCAGAGAAACCGGATACTTGCCTTTCTTGCAAAACTCGATCTGCCTTGTCTTTGCTGTTGCTGCGGTTTTGGGTTCATGAGCGGGGGTAGGCGGTGGTGGTGGTTGAAGACAAACGTTGTGTTGATCAACGCCAACGTTGCTCTTGACTATCATTTCTGAAACACTTGTCAGCTTCAGGTGGTCCTGCTCAAGTTGCCCTAGTTGGCGCTTCGGGGTAGGTTGATGACGGCGACTCAGGCGGTGCGGCGGACAACAACTGGCGGATAGTAGGCGCAAGACGATACGCTGCTGGGTGTGGCGGTGAGGAGGAGGCTGTGGTGGACGCCAACCGGCCAAAGAACATTTGGTCAAGCGAAGCATATGGCCCGTTGAGAACTTTTTGGTCATCAGCGGTGCAAGGATACAAGGGACGAGTGACTGGACTGTGGAACTGAGATATCTTGGAGGAAGCTGAGAGGGGGTACAAAGATGGTCGAACGGGAACCAACGCTTGAGGTGCTGCTTCGGCCATCCATGGATAAACTTTCCAGTGGGAAGCGAGCAATGGAAGAAGAACCAGGCAGTGGGACGGTTGACCGCCTCCCTGTATGAGAAAAGAATGTCAGTGATTCGCGGAGAACCAATGCGACTGCCACAAATCAAAGCCTGTTGGCCTATTTTCGCCTCTCCAGATCCAAGACACTTGCCATGGCCAAATGTTCAACTCTATCCGCATACAACATATGGAAGGGAACAAGCACATCCATTAAAGCTTGTCCATCAGACGCTGTCCAGCATGTTTCACCCTTGTCCGAACCCCCCGTCGTCTGGTAGGGAGTAGATACCGAGGAACCAGATCCAATACTCATCTCTTTCCGAACTTGGTTGGAGGACGTTCCAACAATGTTCCTCACAGATATAGATGCAACTGGGGAGCGGGGTGAGGTTTGTGGACGTCGAAGCCTGCTGTATGTGTAACCGACGTTTGACTGAAAGTTTCAAAGATCCAGAGTGTTGGTGTAGGGCGTACCTGTGGCTGGTATGCGGGTACGCCTGTGACGTAGGTAAGTATTGGTATTGGTATTGGTGGGCCCCCATTCGCGGAATCAAGACAAGCGGTGCGAATATATAGAAAGTATTGGTCGTCAGACTTACATAAGTCAAGCATGTAATTATATAAAGGTAACTAGCGATTTGTGCACGATGGTACGTATATACACAGTTGCTGTCGGACCAAGACTTATGGTACCTCATTCGAATGCCACTAATTGCCTTCATTAATACAAAAAGAGGCAGCAAAATGGGGTGCGAAATCTTACAATATGTGCGAAACCAGTCCGTTGCAGTAGAAGAAAATATTGGGCGCTGCGTTTACTTTCTGCGCTTTTTCCCTGGAGATGTGCAAGCGTCAGGTACAGCTGCTTACAACCAACCGTATGTCAGTGGGTTTACCCCAAGAATGTGACTCGCTTATAAATACCTGCTCTTTTCAGGGGAAGTAGGTTACTCCTAGGCTCGAAGTCTTCGTCCATGTCACCGCTGGCTTCCATTCCATTTGCCTCTGGTTGCCAATCGACCGGTTCGAGTGTGAATGGTGAATTCTTCAGAGCTTGAAAATACAATTTGTCTTGGCCAGTCAACCCAGAAAGATCAACTGCGGTATCACCGTCAGCCAAACATTGGTGGCAGGCTAAGAGCATCCTTACATAGATGGTGGACATCAGTCTTTGGATTACTGAGAGTTCTGACTTGGTAGCTGATTGTTTTTGGCCATGAAAAACTGTCCACCTCGTTGGTCATCTGCTGGGTTAAAGCACGGAATTCACGAGGAAACCCCTTGTAGAAGATGTCAATCTGCGTCAGAAACTTTCCCTCCGTACAGTCCTTTGCTCCACCAATATTTTCCCTCAAAGACATGAGCTTGAGATCCACCAAACACTTCACTTGCCGACCCAGATATTTCCACCAGAGGTCCCGTACGCCGTCGATTGATTTACCGCTGGGATCCAGAAGTTCAAAGTGGGAAAAGAAATGTAACAACATTTTTCGGCTGATCCCCCGTGCAGCAATGCACTCCAAACGGTGGAGGGGCGACATTCCAGGATCAGCAGGACGGGACGAGTCGGAATTGCATGTGGATGATGCTACCTCATACGTCGATTGATCGACAACATTCAGCAACTCCATGAGAGCGCAAAACGAAAGGAGATCCAAAACACCTTCCCATATTGTAATATCTGGAACATGGGAAGCAAAACGGGCTACGAAAAAGGGACTGTAAGAGAATCAGATTACATTCGCGGGAGAACATACTGGAGCCTCTGTTTTCCCCAAGAACAATATTCGAGTGCCAAAAGAATCCCAGTCGCCGAAGGAGAACACGTGAAGCGGCATGAGTAGTATTTGTTAGATGTCCTCCCGAAGTAAATGCGCGATAAAGTGCGACAGCCGTTTCCCTGATGGAACCACTGGAATAGAAGTGTCCCCCGTGGCAGATCGCATGGGACACAGTCACAACCCAATGAGGAGTATTAGGTGGCATATACCTGTGAAGAGATATAAGAAGTCATTTTCATGTTTTTCTCCTCTCATTGCAAGGGTGTATAACTCACAGCCGCGTACCAGGGACCAGGAGCATGGCCTCCACAGCAAATATCTGGGTGTTCGGGCCCTCCATATCATAGTGTTTGACTGAAAAGATATCCGTTCGGGAGAAGGCATCTGGATCACCCAGAGGGCGTGCGACTAGCCATAACTTTTCCCCTACTAAAGGTTCGACAAAGGTACCAAAGCCATCCGAATCTATATGCCAATAGTGAATAGCATTCGTGTTGCCAGCCAATCCCCAGCGAACGTCGCGACTGGGGAAAGGGGAGGAGGAAGCGTTGCACCAAGCAGTGTTTTCAGTTGCGATCCAGGCTGCAAGGTCACTGGCAATTCCATCAGGTTTCACATCGGCGACGGCAAGGGGGAAATTGAGGGCGTTCAAAGTACGTCCGTTGCGCGATCTTGCGCTTGCTAACAGATGCCTGAGAGTTCCAAACTTTAATCTCACGTTATAATCGCCGTTGTTGGCTGGGATCGATTGATCTGAAAGAAATAGTGTTAGATATCAACGGGGGGAATAATAAAAAATGGCAGCACCCTGCACGTCGACGGGCACATCAATCCCAGCAATTTCACTCATGCCGTCTTCGTCGAAAGCAAGACCATCCGTTGGCAGACCAGTAATGACGAGAACCTTTTTTCTGCGTATTAAGTCCTGTTTTTGTCCATGAGCCATTTTTTTGAAGTCGTCGTGTGTCGATATCCAAAAGATTGAATCATCCGGTTTTGCGATGTGAAGGGGCAGGCGTGGTCCTTCAGGAGACACAGAGGTGTATTGCTCTAAAACAGAATTCCACACTGCGTCAAAACGACCCAGGTCTGTTTTTGTCTATTCAAATTATCAGGTAAAATTTGTGAGAGGCATATGATAGTGAGATGCTGACGTGAAAGGAAGGTATGTAACTGGTCGACCTGTCTTCATGTGGACCATAAAGCAAGTACTGCTTGGGGCTTTCGTATTTCTGATATAGATGTTTAGCCCTAAGCCATGACTACCCAAAATTAAGGGCTAACTCACCTTAGCGATCTTTTCAAGCTGCAGGGTTAGCGAGGGTCGAGGCGCCTAGCGATGCTTTATAAAGCTTCAAAGTGATTCAACTGATTAACTTACCGCTAGGCGCTCCATTTCAGCATCATCAATGGGCCATTCAGAGACTGACCCGATTCCGGTTATGATTGCAGGAGCTTTCCTTTCGCGCTTTGTGGGAGTTTTGCTGTTGAGGCGGCCGGATCTCTTGGGAATATTTTTCTTTGCCTTGTCTGAACGTGGGGGGAGGACATCTTCTTCGGAAGGTAGTTCAGATAAATCACTTAGATCTCCTGGCATATCTCCGCTGTGGTCAGGGCTGTCGTCCAAAGCACCGTCTCCAACCATCTGATCGCCAGTGTCACAACATCCTGGTTCAGGATTGTGATGCTGGTCACTATTGGGACGGCTTTCGGGTACTGAGGAACAAATCGGAGCAGGATCTACCGTTGCGATGGGTGGGGATCGAGGCACGATGGTGGGGGCTATTAAACACTGTGAGAAAGGACTCGGACGGTATTCAGATATGTACAACGCATGCCTGGTGCTGAGGTTGAGTCGAATGCCACATTCTCCGTGATCCTCAATGGCCAAGCTGGAGGAAGCTCTTTGATATCGATATCATCAAATTCTTCTAGGTATCTCATCTCTCTTTTCTCCACTAACAGAATGTTATTCCAAATGGGTAGGAGGTGCATTTTGGCACATACCCGCGTGGAACCATCGACGTTCACTTTTCGTAACGCCGCCCAGCTTCTCCCATGGAACGCGTGTGAGAAAGGTTATCAGAGCAGAATGTCCTGTTTCTTTTCCCTGCGCAACCGAAATGATAGCATGCCAAAGAAGCCTTTCAATGCAACGTAAAAGGGCTGGTTGCATATTTCCTAAAGCTCTCCACATCTGAGGTTAGAAGTCGAGTCAGCCCAATTGATAAGTAAAATATGACAAGTACAACAGCTTACGAAAAAGACTTACTAAGAAGATTGAGTATCTGTCGTAGTCCCGACTGCACAATGGTACACCGGTGAGAAGTCCCAAGGGGGACAGGAACCCAGCCACGTGAATTGGTAGATTTAAACGATGAAAATCTTTGATCGGTTGACGGATTGCTTCAATGTCTAGAGCCCCCAAATTCTCCAACGGTTTGTGACTGACGTATGTATCAATTAACAAATTAGAAAGATCTGTACGTTGTATGAGAGTGGACGTACTCCGCCTTCCCCAGAAAGTCAATTACATTTTCCTTATTACTGGCATCCGACCAGTATCCCTAAAACACCGGCAATTAGTTTGCATTGATTTCAGCTATGTGCCTACCTTCCAAATGGCCCTCAACAATAACCCAGCTGCCTCAATGTTTGTGATTGATACCAGTGCTTTTCCGTGCTTCAATTTAGAAGAGATCGATTGCAGCAAGCTGAGGTCAATGTTCGCCGCCGAATGGCCAGGATTGCCTTCTCCGCCTAGAATTAACATTTCCTCTCGAAAAGTCGTCAATGTTTGAGTCCAATCTTTCATTTTTCCCCAGCCCTAAAAAGCTGTAAGCATGCATTTCTTCGTGGCATACAATGAACGACCAACCAAACTCGGCCCGCACCCTAGGACCTTGCGCCTGTTATATTTGGGAACAAAATGGGTTCGTGGGTCATCTTCAAGGACAATCATGACTTCAAGCAATCGATAAATCAAGATATTTCTTATGAAATAGAACTTGAAAGGTGGATAAAGAGGTCGAAGAATCGGAGTCGTCGTAACCTTTCGACGGGGTACTTCATCCTCATTGAGTCGTATAGTCTTTCGGAATGCATGAATATTATCTGCGTTCTGCCTAGTTGATATATCTCGTTCAATTCTGGTTAGAACTGAGAGAAACTCCTGGGTGATAAGTTATTTCAGCAATGCTTGTCCGAGAACTTGAGTAATGATGGTTAGATACTCTATTTGGATGGTCCGCAGACAACGACGACCTGAAATCTGAGGAAAGGACAATGTCGTCTACATGCCAAGGACACGAGGATATGACTGCTGAATTTCTTCTGAAGGGCTCAGTACCGGACATTTTCTGGGAGGCTTCCGATCGTGAACACCTGAGTTAGCCTGGATGAATGGGTGGCAAGCGAAATGTTACTGCGGAGAGCTTGGGCGGGCGACGGACGGACAATATATGTGAAGCCTAGTAGTACGATGGGTACGAAAGTTGAAATTGTGGGATATCATTTATGTAATGTATACGTACATGTACATTATAATTACAATGATGGAATTCCAATTCAAATGTGATACATGATCATAAGCCGGCGCCGATCTAGATCTTGTGGGTCCGTAAATATATATGGATGCACATGCATTTATAAGTATATATATATATACACACATGTACATGTGGCTTGTTGGCGCAGTACCCCGTTACACGTGTCTCGTCTGTGGTTCTGAGAGTGATCGACAATATCAGAATGTCGAACTGCCCGCTGACCTGGCTACGAGCCTCAGGGCTCTTAGCCCTGAGGCTCCCCCGGAAAAATCCCCAGTGAATGGTACCTGACTGCGCAAACAAGTACAACAAGCCTTGGGGCTGATATATAGCCCCAAGGCTTAATTATAGCCGACTCTTCGCGATCGGGGGGTCATGATCAGACGATCCCGCAACACCAACTTGCGATTACGACCTGGCCATCCACGTGCTGGTCGGTTCTTCCCAACGTACGATAGATACGTATACGTAGTGGTGCTGAGGTGCTTTCTGTCAGCGAGGGAGTACCATTCTATCCCGTTTGCATGTTCCAGACCGACGGCGAAACAGCTATTCCACCCCTGGTTATCAGTCTCGACACCAGCCGTTATATATATATTGTCCATGGGTTCAATTACCCGCCTCATTCTGTCCCAATCCGGACTCATCCATCAAAGTCCCCTCTGCATCCGAGTACTTAGCATAGTGAATTGAACCCGTTGGAGACTGGTTCGAGTCAACCTGGTAATTATCGGAAAGTCATGATCAGCTCGAAATTTAAAGAGAATCCGATCGCAAACGCACACATCCAGCTGTTGTCGCCTGCAGAGATTCTCCATAAAATATCGTGGGGATGACGAGCAGAGTAGGCACTTGTTCTGGTGTAAAAATAAGATGGATTTGTGGGATGACAAGCACTACAGTTCAACTGCCCCAAATTTCCAGGCCACAACTAAGTACCAAGTATGCTTTAACGGTGGGCCAGCCCGCCCAGTCCCCGACTCTTTTTTTTTTAGTATTTCGCATCGCATAAGGCAACGCAGAATCACACCCACCATCATATCGAATGCCTACATGTACAGAGGGTATATCAGAGTTCCCACTAATGAATCACATCCAATTTTATTATAATCTTCTCACTCCTCGCCATCCCCTTCATCCTACCCTAGGCATTCGAAGCCACAACCCCTCCCCCCAATCACATCCCAGTCTCCCCAACCTCCATACTCCTTCCAAAACCAAACACACCTTCACCAACACTTTCACTCGTCTGTGACTGAGGTGACGCGTAGTTTCATGCCCACGCACACCTTGTACGCACCCGCAAACGTCCATAAGTGGTGGCTGAAGTAACACGGAGTGATATTACGGAGGTAGACACGAACACATAATAATCCCATCCTAGTTGGTGGTCGTTTAGAAAAAAGACATATTTAAACTCTTGAAAATGTAACTTGTTTCTCAGCAAAGTGTATGGCGCCTTCCTTACTCCTGAAGCTCAAACGCGTTCCTTGCATGTAATCGGCACTGGAAATGTAGAGTTGGAGGATGGTGGAGGTGATGATGACGAGCAAGACGAGCGATCGCCCGAGTTTGTCGAGGAGGAGGAGAGTGCCATGTGGTGGTCTGGAGGCTGGTGCAGTGGCTGCGATGAGGTATGTTTGGTTTGGTCTCGCGATTGTTGAGAGGACGAACTACGTAAGATGTAATGAGCAGATTGAAGAGGGGTAAAAAAATGCTAGAAAAGTAGAAGCCCACCAAAAATTTCGACTGTCATCCAACCTGCGCATCAGACCTCACACTCGCTTGCTCGCTATGCGTCGCAGGGGCAAACCACACAAGTGGCATATACCTCCCCCACCTCACCTTTGCCCTCATCACCGCCTTCAACATTACAAGCGGTGTGAGGGCTAAGTCGTGGATTTGGAGCAGCGTTAAGAGGATGCAGAGCATGATGCTAGAAAGTGGTGTTAGCTGTGGTATTACATAAAAGAGGGGGGAACGTACTTGACTGTTTTGAGGAATCCATCATGTTGTACACATCAAAAAGTCCGGTCAAGGGGGACGAACTACTTCGACGAAACGAACCTTAGCTGGAAATTATAGGAGACTGTGAGCAAACATAGTTCGTAATATGGGAAGACGGACCAGCCCATTGCGAGTCTGCAACAACTGAATCAGCATTAATGACACCTAAACATCGGATCGAGAAGATATACTTCCTCCTCCGAACGCTTTTCCATGCCCTTCATGTGCTGCAAGTGGAATAAGCCAAATATCGGAGAAGATCAACGCAGCCGAATATACCTTCATGTTAGTCGATGGCAAGAACTTTGTTGTCAACTGAATGGC
>Ga0307507_10009848_pt1 | contig 12591 bp, 8 predicted proteins | sample 7_EM_MG_FD_207223 | JGI IMG/M metagenome (GOLD analysis project Ga0307507, IMG submission 207223) | Populus trichocarpa ectomycorrhiza microbial communities from riparian zone in the Pacific Northwest, United States - 7_EM | ecosystem: Host-associated > Plants > Roots > Unclassified | place... | reverse complement strand
TTTTCTTGCAAAAAAACAAAGTCTTATCCTGTTGCAAGAGTTTTCCCAAAACTACTTCCTCCTCTTTTATTAACACCTGTGCATAAAATCAAAGATTTTTTTGGCTTTTACTGCGTCAGCCCTGAAGCAAATATGCTTCAAGTTCTTTACTCAAAACAAAATCGTTATCGTTATCTGAAATTCCTTCTGTATGATAAGGATCACCGGAAAAGTAGAACTTCCCTTCAGTCTCAAAAAACTTCAACTCTTCCACGTTATAAAAACTGTGTCTATTGTTATGGTAAAAACCATATTCAACAACATCTTTAAATATTAACAGAACCGTTATATCATTTTTTGTACGACGACACAAATGGAATTGAATAGTAACCTGTAATAGATAATCTACCTCTTGTATCTCAAATTTACTTATCGTGGCATCAAGCAAACTCAGGTTCCCAACAAGATAGTTTATTACTTCTATATTTTTGCCGACAGATTTCATTTCGGCTATCTACGCACACTCCGGCTGCCCGCACTTTTCATCGGCAAACTCGGGCTCAAAGGTGCTGTGGTTTATTTCCATGTGTTCCAACCGGTGACGGAGATCATGTTTAATAGTATCAAAATCGGCCATATTTTCTGGTTTGATAACCAGGTGGGCGGTTAGGGCATTCTCGGTAGTGCTAAGCGCCCATACGTGCATGTGGTGCACATCTACCACACCTTTGCCTTTCATCAGCTCGGCTTTTATTTTTTCCAGATCCATTTCGGCAGGTACGCCGTCCATTTCCAGGCGCAGGCTGTCTTTTAACAGGCTCCAGGTGCCGCGTAATATCACAATGGCAATAACCATACTCACCATACTATCAATCCAGTACAGCCTGGTAAAATAGATGATAACACCCGATATTACAACACCAAGCGATACAATGGCATCAACCGCCATGTGCAGGTAAGCGCCTTTAATATTCAGGTCGGTATCTTTACCCTTCACAAACAACCAAGCTGTAAGCGCATTAATGCCAATACCTATAAAAGCTACCCAAGCCATGGTACCGCCTGATACTATCTCGGGGTTTAAAAAACGCATCACCGCCTCGTAAACAATGAAGCCAACGGCTACAAACAGGATCATGGCATTAAAAAAAGATACGATGATGGTCGATCTTTTATAGCCGTAGGTATACTTGCTGTTGGCACTTACTTTCGTAAGCTTAAAGGCCAGCAGGGCCAAAGCCAAAGAAGCCACGTCGCTCAGGTTATGCCCGGCATCGGTTAACAACGACAGCGAATGTGTCATAAAACCGGCTATTGTTTCAATAATTACAAACGCCGAATTTAAGATGATGCCTACAATAAAGGCTGTATTCAAATGGTCCAGCTTGGGCGCATGATCATGGTGATGATGCCCGCCGTGCGAGTGAGAATGTGAATGATCGTGACCCATAACGCAAAGGTAGGGGATTAATTTGATGATGTGCTAATTTTGAAGATTTGAAAATGGCCAGCTTAATCATAAATTCATTATCTGAATCAGAATTTGCAGAATTTAAGAATTTTCAAAATGCGCAGGGCATACCCACTCTATTCTGTTAATTGTCTAATTCTGAAAATTCTGATTCAGACAATTTTCAAATTTTCAAATTCTCAAATTTTCAAATTCCCTATTCGTGATGATATGGCTCGCCCTTCAAAATCGTGTACGCGCGGTAAAGCTGCTCTACAAAAAACAGGCGGACCATCTGGTGCGAAAATGTCATTCGCGACAAAGAAATTTTATCGTTGGCACGTTGGTATACCGATTGATCGAACCCGTAAGGGCCGCCAATAACAAATATCAGGTTGGCCGATAAACTAATCTCTTTTTTGTTGATATAGGCCGCAAACTGAGTTGATGTATATTCATTTCCTTTTTCATCCATCAAAATCACATGATCAAGCGGACTTATTTTTTTCAGGATAAGCTCGGCCTCTTTTGCTTTTTGCTGATCGGCGGTAAGGGCTTTGGTGTTTTTCAGTTCGTTAATTTCTACCAGTTCCAGTTTGGTGTAATGCTTCAGGCGCTTTACGTATTTATCAATACCCTCTTTTAAATAGGCATCTTCGGTTTTGCCAACAGTTAAAAACGTGATCTTCATATCTCAAACAAATAAACGTTTATTTAAAATATATGTGTTTATTTAGCTTCAACTTTTTTACCGGGTATGGAACACAATATTATTAAAGATTATGAACAACGCGCCAATGCAGCGCAGCAGGAAGCCGCCAAATATAAAAAACTTGCCAATACGTATTCATTATTGAGGCTCAGCATCTTCGCGCTTATGGTAGTAGCCATCAGCATTGGTATACAACAGGATAATTTTACTATTGTGGCCGTGGCCTTTGTGGTACTTGTTTTTGCGTTTGCATGGCTGGTATCCCGCCAAAGCCGGTTCGAAAAACTTAAACAGTATTTTGATGACCTCCAAAAAGTAAACCTGAACGAGATCGCCAGCATCCAAAGCCACGCCAATATGTATAACGATGGTGTCCGTTTTGGCAACGAAAAACATTTTTACACCTCCGACCTGGATATTTTTGGCAACGCCTCCCTGTACCAGTTGGTTAACCGCACAGCAACGTCTACAGGTAATAATAAACTTGCCGAATGGTTTGATAAGCCGGCAATCCAACCCATTATTTTACAACGCCAGGAAGCAGTTAAAGAGATAGCAGGAAAAAACGATTGGAAACTTTCGGTGCAAACCCTATTGATATTTGCCATTCAGCAGGATGTTAATCAGCTTAAAAAGCTTTTCAAATACCTGCACCTGCCGCTTGATATGCCCGGCGAAAAATGGCTGGCACTGTACGCCAAAATCGCCCCTTATCTTTTTACCGCTGTGTTAATACTGGCCTGGTTTATCCCGCAGGCTAAGCTTGCAGCCATTATAATAGGTATTGCCAACATGGGCATCGTATTTTCTAAAGCTATGTACATTAGCAAAGCCGATATGATTGCCGGTAAAATTGGCGATACCCTGGCCAAGTATGCCGATGCATTTAAACAAATAGAGGAAGAACCCTGGCAGGCCAGCTATAATGCATCGCTTGCTGCATTATTAAAAACCAGCCAAACCTCCAACAAAATAAAAGAGCTGGCCAACCTGATCAACAAACTCAATTATCATCTTAACATGATTGTTGGCTTTGTGCTTAACCTCTTCTTTTTGTGGGATATCCGGCAGGTAATAGCCATCGAAAACTGGAAACGCCAGAATAACGAAAGTCTCGAAGCTGCTTTTGATGTCATCGCCGAATTTGAGGCACTCATCAGCCTGGCAAGCCTCGCCATCAATTACCCCGACTGGGCTTACCCTCAAATTGAAGATAAACCAGGCTATACACTTATAGCCCACTCACTTGCCCACCCGCTTATTGACGTTGCAAAACGCATAGAAAACAACTATGAACTGGAAGATACCCATAAGATAGATATCATCACCGGCTCAAATATGGCGGGCAAGAGCACCTTTTTGCGCACCATAGGTATTAATACCGTGCTGGCGCTTTGCGGCGCTCCTGTGTGCGCTAAAAGTATGCGGGTATCTGTTATCACCATGATTAGCTACATGCGAATTAAAGATTCACTAAACGAGAGCACATCAACCTTTAAAGCCGAGCTCGACCGCCTGCAAATGCTGCTGGCTGCGGTAGAAAACGAACCCAAGATATTTTTCCTGATAGATGAGATGCTGCGCGGCACCAACTCTGTTGATAAATACCTCGGTTCCAAAGCAGTTATCGAGCAGCTAATTCGCAAAAATGCCGTGGGTATGGTGGCCACCCACGATTTGCAGATAGCCCGGCTTGAAGATAAATACCCCGATTATGTACGCAACTTCTACTTCGATATCCAGGTAAAGCACGGCGAAATGCTGTTTGACTACAAGATCAAACACGGTGAATGCAAAACCTTTAACGCGTCGCTGTTATTGAAGCAAATAGGGATTAATGTGGAGGCGGAGTAGAATCAAGAATTAGTATCAAGTAGTTAGTATCAAGTATCAAGACCAAAAAAACTGTAAAATTTCTCGAAATTCTGAAGGGAGAATGATATACTAAAGAGCGTTGTCATGCTGAGCCTGTCGAAGCATAGCGAGCAAAGGCCTCTCCGCGCGAGTCTTCGACAGGCTCAGACTGACAGGCCTTTACACCTTGAAAATCCAACACCTCATGGATAACTTGTTCAGTACCCCACTTAATTACCGACATGCACGATATACAGCATGCTGTTTACTTATTCGTGGGATACCGAAACAAGTTCGGCATGACTTTTCAAACACAAAAAGGGCCGGAAGATCAAATCTCCCGGCCCATATATTTTCAAGTCTTAATTCTTGACCCTACTCCTGGCTCTTTTTTTCCCAGTCTTGATACTTGATACTAACTACTTGATACTATCCCCCTATCTTCCTCCTGATGGAGTGCCACCGCCGTTACCGCCCTGGTCGCCTTGCTTAAGGTCATCATTGTTTACGCCCTTTTTCTGTTGTTGCGGGTTGCTGAAGCTTAGCTTACCAAAGCTGTAGCTAAATGTAATACCGAACGAACGGAAAGGGAACGCAGTTGAACTTTTTAACGAAAACGCGTCGCTGCTTATATTTTGATCAAAGTGTTTGTCGCGGGCAAATGGCTGTACAGTGTTAAAGCCGATAGCCAGTTTTTTATCCATAAACTGTTTTTTTACACCAAAGGCATAAATACCAAATGCCGGGCTGGTACCTTGTATGGTACGGCGGGCCGAGTTGGTAAAGCCAAACAATTCGGCCAAAAAGTTATGCGGAAACTGGTATGATGCACTTCCGAAAGCCGAGTATTGGAAATAAACACCCGTTGCCGAAGCTTTATCTTTATAAGCATCAAATATGGTTGGGTTATAGGTATAACCGTTGATGCTTGCCCGTATGGTTAAAGGTTTTACCGGGTTTATCGACCCAAAGAAACTTGCGCCAAACGAATTGTTTTTACCAATGTTTTGATAAGCGGTACGGGTTGCATGTACCACCTGTTTGTGGATGGTTTCGGTTAATGTATCGGCAATACCCTCAATCATATTGTTGGTATTTTTATAATAAACCGAGAAATTGATCACCGATGATTTAATGAATTTGTTAATGTTCAGCTCAACAGTTTGTGATACTTCGGGCGCCAGGTTCACATTACCAACCGTTTGGCTTTGAATTGAGCTGCGGTTAATAAACGGATTTAAAAACTGCAGGCTTGGCCTTTGGATACGTTTGCTGTATGATAATTTAAGCGTTTGGCTGCCCAGTTGTTTCTGGATAGTTAAGCTGGGCACATAAGTTGTGTAGCTGGTGGCAAAAGGGCTTAAATTCTGGTATAAGTCGCCAACTTTTGCCGGGTCCTGGTAAGGGTTCTGTGGGTCGCCTTTTATCCTGGTATTTTCAACACGGCCGCCTACCAATAACGAATAGCTTTTGGGTAAGGTGAAGGTTAAAACAGTATAACCGGCGTATACATTCTGGTTATAATCGTACAGGTTTGAGTTCAATGAATCGCGTACGGCATTGTCACCGCTTTCGTCTGTGTCAAATATATCGTAGTTACTGTTTATGCGACGCTGTATGGTTTTACCGCCTGCTTCTACTTTTATCACCTTACTTACAGGCAAAGTATAATCGGCCTGGAAAGTATATTCATTGTTTTTACCATTGTTATCCCCTTTTTGGCTTGGGTTAACCGCTGTAAACGAGTTTTTGTAATTGGTAGTAATAATGCTATGGCTCCATTGCCCCGAAAGGGTGAATTCCTCGCCCTCTTTTTTAAATTTATGCGTATAATCAAGATTCCAGTCAAAACCGCCAAAATGATTGTGCGATTCGGTTGTACTATTGTATTGGGTTAAAATACTGCCCACTTGTATATTATTAGCACCGTTACCTTCGATATTAAAACCACCATCATTAAGCCTGAAGGTACTGTTAAAGCTATTGAACGCATTAACCTCGTAACCCATAGTTACCGAGCCTATGGCGCCATGCCTTTTGATACGACTGGTTGAATTATTAAAGTTATGGCGGGTTATACTTCCATCGGCACCTTTAAACTGCTGATCAAATGTAGTGGTCGACGTTTGCGGCCAGGTTAAGTTACCACCTGCGTTTATGCCCAGGCTAAACCTGTTTTTATTATAGTTTAGGTTAACGTTACCGTTGTTTTGGCGTGTACCAACACCGCCACTTACCGAGCCGCTGATGCCCGATACGTTTTTTTGCTTGGTAATAATGTTGATAATACCACCAGAACCTTCTGCATCATATTTTGCTGATGGAGATGTTACTACCTCGATGGTTTTGATTTGGTCGGCAGGGATGGTTTTCAAAACATCAGATAAACTGGCCGATGTTGCGCCGGATGGTTTACCGTTAATTAAAACTTTAACATTCTGATCGCCGCGGATAGATACGTTACCGTTAATATCTACATTTACCAAAGGCACTTTTTGCAATACGTCGGTAGCGTTACCGCCTGCAGATGTAAGGTCTTTTTCGGCATTGTAAACAATTTTATCAATCTTGTTTTCTACAATAGGAGCCGATGCAACTATATTAACTGCTCCTAATGAATGAGTGCGTGGAGCTATGTACACGATACCCAATTTATTGTCGGGTTTTGATGCAGTGGTAACTACCGGGTCGATTATTTTCGGCGGGTAACCTAAAAACGAAATAACCAGTTTATAGCTGCCAGGTTTCACACCATCAATTTTAAAGCTGCCTTTTTCGTCAGTTAAAACCCCGTTAATGGTTGATTTACCTCCACTCCTGTACAAACTAATAGAGGTGTAGTCCATTGGTTTTTTGGAAACTGAATCGATAACGGTACCGGAAATACGGCCAACAATGGAGGGGCCGCCACCTCCTACCCCAAACTGGGCTTTAGTCGAAACGGCAAAACAGAAAAGAACTATAAAAATGTAAAAACGTTTCATTTATAAGGATTTTGGTAATTGGAGGCGAAAATACTTTAAATGTTACACCCCAATCCTTTATTTTTTTGATAAAATGCTAATTGTCATGTACATGTTACACTATGATGAGATAACGTTTAATGATTATTAACTATGTATTATAATTCACCTGTTTTGATAATTTCAAACAAGGCTTTTCAACCAGTAAATAAAACCCCCACGCAAATAAAATGCTCACGCCGATACCTGTTATAAACTCCATCCCTTTAAAAAACAACGATTTAGGCAATAGCAAGCCAAGGTAAACAACCAGGTTGCTCCCTATAATATCATGGGTGAGGTATAGCGAAAATGAAATTTTAGAAAGAAAGCTGATAACAGGATAACTTTTTAAAGGCAACAATAATAAACCCAGGGCAAATAATGCTGCGCAGGTTTGCGACATGCCAATCGAATACACGCTGCAAGCAGTAATCAGAATACCAAAAACAAGTACATCATTTAAAGTTTTTCCTTTAACCTTATATAAATAATACAAAATACCCAGCGCGAACACCGGGAAGCTACTGATTAAAGTTGTGCCTGGTATGTGTAAAAATACGGGCAAAATGCTTAACAATAACAACAGCCATTGCCCCCATTTGCCTGTAAACCATGGAAAACACAGCGCTACGAACAGGTAAAACTGAAACTCGATACCCAGGGTCCAGTAAACAGGGCTTAAGTAGGGTTGACCTAAAAAACTATTCAGGTAAGCCAGGTGACAAACCGCGTTAACCCAATCGGGGCGGTAATGTGCTACCCAAAAAAAATTCATGATAATGGCCATCACTATCGAGATGATGTACGGCGGTTCGATACGGATAACCCGCTTGAGGATAAAGCGGCCGCTCAACTTCCAGCTATAATTTTCGGGAATGGCCCAGCAAATGATAAAACCCGATAACAGGAAAAACATATAAACACCCAGCCAGCCATAATTTAAAACCGGCAAGGTTTTACCGCCCAAATGGTATAGTGTTACTACCAGCGCGGCTATCGCCCGGATGTAATCAACCTGTAGTATATGTGGTTTTTGTTTTGTGCTGATAGCGGGCATGTTATAACCGGGAATGTTTTTGGCGCTAAGATATTCTTTTTAAGTTATGAGATGAGAAGAACGCGTACAGAAAACATGAAACGAAAGCTAAGATTTAGTTGACAACTACATGAGATAATTGGCGTTCTCAATATCGAATTTGAAAATAAATCGGATCGTTGTATCGCGCAAAGACGTAAAGCAATTTATTTCTTTTGCGTCTTTGCCTGAACTAATTTTTTCTTTTTAAAGCAATTTCTCCGACCGGTAAACCAACATCAAACAGAGCCAATCTCTGCCCTGTACTCCTGCTGAACAAGCAACAAACAATTAGCACACAAGCACCCCTCGTAAAGTTCACTCACATACTGCACCTCGTTCAGCGTAAGTTGCACGGTACTGCACTGACACTTCGTGAATGAATTGGCTTTACATTCAAAAGGTGCCTCACAGCGTTCGCAACGGATAATTTCGTGTTTTATCATTTTTAAGTCCGAAAGACCGGAAGTCGGTAAAGTCTGAAAGACACATTTTCTTTATTGTTGCAAATCTACAGATAAAACAAATACGCATGGAAACCAAAAGTGTTTTAAGACCGGAAGACGGTAAAGTCGGAAAGTTCAGAAGTTAACGGTAGGCTAAATAAAAACGACCAGTGAGCTACGAAGCTTACTGGTCGTTTTTATCTTCCGGACTTTTCCGACTACCAACAATGTAAAAGACCGGTAAGCTACTAACTCCCGGTCTTCTTTTATCTTTCGGACTTCCCGACTTCCGGACTTTCCCGACTACCAACTATGTAAAAGACCGGTAAGCTACTAACTCCCGGTCTTCTTTTATCTTTCGGACTTCCCGACTTCCGGACTTTCCCGACTAAAGTCTTACGCCGAACAAGTAACGCAGCCTTCTTCCATCGAGCAGCTTGGGCCTTCTGGTACGTTGTCGGCCATTTGGTCTACATGGTCAGGGATAACCGGCTCCATGTTTGATCCGCCCTGGTTTTCAACCGTAAACTTAACGGCTTGCGAAGCGGCTTGTGTACGCAGGTAGTACATACCTGTTTTTAAGCCTTTTTTCCATGCGTAGAAATGCATTGAAGTTAGTTTTGAAGCATTTGGAGCATTGATGAACAGGTTTAATGATTGCGACTGGCAAACATAAGCACCCCTATCGGCAGCCATATCAATGATGTTACGCATCTTAATTTCCCAAACTGTTTTGTACAGTTCTTTAATAGCTGATGGTATTTCGGCAATATCCTGAACAGATCCGTTTGCAGTGATGATCTTATCTTTCATAGCCGGTGTCCACAAGCCAAGGTTAACCAAATCGCGCAGCAGGTATTTGTTTACCACAATAAACTCGCCACTTAATACACGGCGGGTGTAAATGTTTGAGGTATATGGCTCAAAGCACTCGTTGTTGCCCAATATTTGCGAGGTTGATGCTGTTGGCATTGGCGCTACTAATAACGAGTTACGCACACCGTGGTTCATTACATCAAGGCGCAGGTTTTCCCAATCCCAATGGGTGCTGGCGGGGGCTACGTTCCATAAATCAAACTGGAATTTACCTTTTGACAATGGCGAGCCCTGGAAGGTTTCGTAAGGACCATCTTTTATAGCCAAATCTTTTGAAGCCGTCATGGCAGCAAAATAGATGGTTTCAAAAATTTCTTTGTTCAGTTGTTTTGCCTCATCGCTTTCAAACGGCATACGCAGCTGGATAAAGGTATCTGCCAAACCCTGTACACCTAAGCCAATAGGGCGGTGACGCAGGTTAGAGTACTCAGCCTCTTTAACCGGGTAGTAGTTATAATCGATGATCTTATTCAGGTTTAAAGTAGCCTGGTAAGTAACATCGTATAATTTGTTATGATCAAATGTGCCATTGTTAATGTAGCGTGGTAATGCTAATGAAGCCAGGTTACAAACGGCAATCTCGTTAGCATCGGTGTACTCCATAATTTCGGTACAAAGGTTTGAACTTTTGATAGTACCTAAATTTTGCTGGTTTGATTTGCTGTTGGCCGCATCTTTATATAACAGGTATGGTGTACCGGTTTCAACCTGGGCATCCAATACGGCAAACCACAATTCCTGTGCTTTGATAGTACGGCGTGCACGGCCTTCTTTTTCATATTTGGTATACAAGGCCACAAACTCATCGCCAAAGCAATCGGCCAGGCCTGGCGCTTCATGCGGGCAAAAAAGGCTCCACTCTTCGTTGGCCTCAACGCGCTGCATAAACAAGTCAGATACCCAAAGGGCGTAAAACAAATCGCGGGCGCGCATTTCTTCTTTACCGTGGTTTTTACGCAGATCTAAAAATTCAAAAATATCTGCATGCCAAGGCTCTAAATAAATAGCGAAAGCGCCTTTACGTTTGCCGCCACCCTGGTCAACATAACGGGCAGTATCGTTAAATACGCGCAGCATTGGTATAATACCGTTGCTGGTACCATTTGTACCGCTGATGTATGAACCTGTAGCACGCACGTTGTGAATGCTTAGGCCAATACCACCTGCGCTTTGTGATATTTTTGCTGTTTGTTTTAAAGTATCGTAAATACCATCAATGCTATCATCCTTCATGGTTAACAGGAAGCAAGACGACATTTGTGGTTTTGGAGTACCGGCATTAAATAAAGTAGGTGTAGCGTGTGTAAACCAACGCTCGCTCATTAAATGGTAAGTTTTGATAGCGCTCTCTACATCCTCTTTGTGGATACCAACAGATACACGCATAAACAGGTGCTGCGGGCGCTCAACAATTTTACCATCTACCTTTAAAAGGTATGATTTTTCGAGGGTTTTAAAACCAAAATAATCAAAACCAAAGTCGCGGTCATAAATGATGGTGCTGTCTAACAGTTCGGCGTTTTTCTCAATCACTTCCCAAACGTCATCGGCAATTAACGATGCATTTTTGCCGGTTTTACCATCCACATAGTTATACAGGATACGCATAGTTTCTGAGAACGACTTGATGGTGTTTTTGTGCAGGTTTGACACTGCAATACGCGATGCCAGCAAAGCATAATCAGGGTGCTTTGTCGTCAGTGATGCGGCAGTCTCGGCAGCAAGGTTATCAAGTTCTGATGTGGTTACACCATCAAACAAACCTTCAATTACCTTTTTTGCCACATCAATTGGGTCAACCAGGTTGAACCCGTAGCACAGTTTTTCAATACGTGCCGTGATCTTGTCGAATTTTACCGACTCTTTTCTACCGTCTCTTTTTACTACAAGCATATTAGTGAGTTGTGAATGGTGAGTAGTTAGTGTTAATGTTAAATTTGTTAGTTTATCCTGATTGAATTAATAAGAGCACTTAGATATTTAAAACACTTAACTAATATTTCGCCAAGTGTGCTTAAACTGTCAGCTGAACAATATCCTAAATCCGAAGCCACATCGAATGTAGCGTCAACTTCGATAATTGATCCTCTGGCTATCTCGTAATATCTTTTTCTTTCAATGTCGGATTTTCTTGAGCTTCCTTCTGCCAGATTTAAATGAACAGAAAGGGCGGCCCGTTTTATTTGTTGTGTTAAATTGTATTTTTCATCGTTGGGGAACAGGCTTACGGCTATGTAACATTCTTTCACAAATTGCCTTGTAGCAGTGTAGGCATCTAATTTAGTATGACCTAATTGTAAAAACATATATTCATCGGCTAAAAACTCACCACTGACTACTCACCAATCACCACCTAAAAGTCCTCATCAAGCGAGAACGCTTTACTTTCGGCATTGTTTAATACACCGCTTTTTTGATAGTCGCCTACGCGTTTTTCAAAAAAATTGGTTTTGCCCTGCAGCGATATCATTTCCATAAAGTCGAAAGGATTGCTGGCGCCGTAATGTTTTTCGTAACCCAGTTCGCCCAACCATCTGTCGGCTACAAACTCAATGTACTGGCTCATCATTTTGGCGTTCATACCAATCAGGTTAACCGGTAACGCGTCGGTAACAAATTCTTTTTCTATTTCAACCGCGTCGGTAATAATTTTCAATACTGCGTCTGAGCTTAAGCGCCTGCTCAGCATTTTGTACAGCAAACAGGCAAATTCGCAGTGTGAGCCTTCATCACGGGATATCAATTCATTACTGAACGTTAAACCAGGCATCAGGCCGCGTTTTTTAAGCCAGAAGATAGAGCAAAAACTGCCCGAAAAGAAAATGCCTTCAACAGCTGCAAAAGCAACCAAACGCTCGGCAAAGTTGCCGTTGTTTATCCAGCGTAACGCCCATTCTGCTTTTTTGGTTACACATGGGATGGTATCGATAGCATGAAACAGGCGGTCTTTTTCGGCCGGGTCTTTTATATAGGTATCAATTAACAGGGCGTAAGTTTCAGAGTGGATGTTTTCCATCATGATCTGGAAGCCGTAAAAGCAACGAGCCTCGGGTAACTGTACCTCGCTCATGAAATTCACGGCCAGGTTTTCGTTCACAATACCATCGCTGGCCGCAAAAAAAGCCAGTATGTGCGAAATAAAATGCTTTTCGCCAGGATTCAGGTTTTCCCAGTACTTCATATCGTCCGAAAGA
>Ga0307507_10009847_pt1 | contig 12591 bp, 8 predicted proteins | sample 7_EM_MG_FD_207223 | JGI IMG/M metagenome (GOLD analysis project Ga0307507, IMG submission 207223) | Populus trichocarpa ectomycorrhiza microbial communities from riparian zone in the Pacific Northwest, United States - 7_EM | ecosystem: Host-associated > Plants > Roots > Unclassified | place... | reverse complement strand
GAAATATCGTACGGGTGGAAACCTCACGATATTTGACAAAGATCACGACACTGCGGAGATCGCGAAGGTTCTTGCAGCCAAGCATACGGCTTCGCTACAATTACTATGTACAGCTGGTGGCAGCCAGGCGAGGTTGGATGCGCGTACCGAATTTAAAATTTCAGAGCGCTCGCTAAAAAGGGGGGGGGTGAAGCTGGTCGTACACAACCCTGTATGCACAATACAATCAACTTACATTACACTATGCAACCGCTTATATTCCAACAAGTGAGACATATGATGTCAAAAGACAAAGTGGTGAGTCATAAGATGAGACAAAGTACTGTTTTGGTATGGTACCGGTAGTCGGTTACAGATTGAATTAATGTAGGCTGTTGAGCCTTAATATATGCAGTCAAGTCAAATGGCCAAGACACCCCTGGTCTATACCCACATAGGAAACAGGACGACGATCGCAATTAGCGCGTCGTTTAACATCTTTATACTTAAATCTGCAGAGCCATCTAAAGTCCGTCACGATCGCGCCAAGACTTAATATTCACCTAAACTTTAAAACCTCATCTGTAACTAATTACTATCTAGGGCACCAGCTGGGGCGGCCGCTGGGGCAGCAACTAGGCGGTAGCTAGGGCAGGACCTGGAGTAGCAGCAGACGGGGCAGCAGTAGGAGCAGCAGACGGAGCAGTGTCGGAAGCAGGGGCAGGGAAGTAGCAGGGGCTGGGGCGGGAGCAGCAGCAGGAGAAGTAGTGGGAGCAGCTGCTGGGGCAAGAGCGGGAGCAGCTGCTGGAGCAGTAATTGGAGCAACGGGCGGAGCAATAGCCAAGCCGCAGCTAGAGCAGCAACTGGAGCAGCAAACGGGGCAGCAGCAGGATTAGCAACGGAAGCAGCAGACGAAGCGGCGGACGGAGTAGCAACCGGAGCATTAGATGGAGCAGCGGTGGGAGCAGTAGCTGGGGCGGCAGACTGGGGCAGCGGCTGGGGTAGCGGGCCGGAGCTGCGGCCGGAGCTAGGGCTGCGGCGGCAGCGGGAGCAGTAGTTAGGGTAGGAGTGGGAGCGGTATCTGAGGTAGGGGCGGGGGCGGTTGTTAGAGCGACGGGTGGAGCGACGGGTGGAGCGATAGCTAGGCCGTAGCTAGAGAGGTAGCGGAGTAGTAGCTGGGGCGGCAGAGGGAGAAGTAGCTGGAGCGGTAGAGGGAGCAGCAGAAGGAGCAATAGAGGGAGTAGCAGAGGGAGCAGCAAAGAGAGCAGCAGCCGGAGTAGAAGCCGGAGCGACCGCCGGGGTAGCAGGCTGCTTTCTTATGTACCCTAACTCCACCTCGCCAAGGCGAGGTGGCCCAAAAATTCTAGTGCTCGTGTGAATTAATTCATAAAAAATTTGCGTAGACAACAAACTTCTATTCCTTTTAGATGGAATAAAATTTTTAAGCAGACTTCTTAGTTGTTGCTTCTGCTGCCTTATCCTCTCCTGCCTCCTCTTCAACAACTACCACACCCTTCTTTGCATAGGACGCGCTTGGCGTTGAGAAACGCTCTGGAACCTGAAATGCCAATCGAAATATAAGACACGACGAGAATTGTCACGTGTTTGAGGCACCTAGATTGCCTTTGATAATTGGGGTCGATGTTGGATGTTGTCAATCCGGTGAGTGAGTTGAGGAGAGCAACGGGAGGAGCAACAACCCCCCAGCACATACATATGACGTAAGGATTGGGGTTTAGCTGTGTCGGCCCTCGACCGCCACTTTCGCTGCTCAGAGATATTTTACAACTGATACAATTGGCAGTCATTCAAAATGAGCGGCACAGGTCTTTTCTATAACGAGCGGTTGCCTATTGACGTACTTTTAGTCCAGGTGGTTGGTATTACTGCCTCGGCGTTTCTTACTGGAGCAACTGGCGCCGTGTCCTTTATATTTGTGCCCAGTATTCTAGAAGCCCCAGCTCCACTAGCCGCCCGTCAGTGGAAGAAGGTCTACTCTATTGGTTCTAAAGTTGGATCCGGGCTCTGAGCACTTTCTACTGTGGCCTGTGGATGGTTGGCAGCGCGAGGTAGGTTAGTATGGCTTTGCGCGAAAGACAACAATTGTTTCAGAACCTAGCTCCAGTCGGACATTTAAGTTCTACACAGCTGCCGCCGTCCTTATTCCTTCAATCGTCCCGTACACCCTTGGCTTAATGGTTCAAACGAACAACAAACTCTTAGGCAAAGCGGATTCTCTTGCGACCACGGAAATCACAGATAAAGCGGCTGAGGCTGGTGTCACGCAGGAAGAAACAGTGCATGCGTTGATTGACGGGTGGGTAACGTTGAATCTAGGACAGGCCATCATCACAGGAATTGGTTCCCTGTTCTCTTGGCTACTCTGGACAAGATCGACATCGTCAGGTTCCAAGATGTTGGCCTGACCTCTGGAGCAAACAGGATGGGTTGAGAGTGGGATGATGCAGAGAGATATACTGGTGTGGTGTTTGTTTCGGAAATGACTAGCTGTGAGCTGGTGAGGACTTGATGTACTATAAGGGGATACCATGAGAAGTGATGCAGAGTTTGCAAGTCAAGCACACTGTTCTCGATAGCAATTGTGTCCAGATACTAAAACATACTCTCATCGGGAAGTTGTGCTAATTAGTGACAGAGATAAGGGAAAATTGGCATGCCCAGAGTCTTGCTGACAGCCTCTTGCTAACAGTCTCTTAGGGGGAAGGTGGGAGACAAAGGCCGAGGGTGGGATCTGGACGGGGCGAGTTCACTCAGCCTGACTAGTGGGCAGGCCCGATTTGGTGTTGGGCGACGAAGGCGTGTGGGATTCTTTGGCTTTGCCCTGCATATCAAGCATGATGGCGAAGCCTCAGGAGACTACTCCGTGCAGGCCAGCTTATCCTTCTCCAAGATCAGAGTCTCCTCTCTCCTTCCCCTTAACCCTGCATCTCCTCCCACCTCCTCACCCCTCCTCTCACGGTCGTACTGGTCAATGGGCAGCCTCCCGAGGGTCGCGAGACCTGTTTTAAGTATCAGCTGGTGATTTTCGGATTGGCGCTGAGTGATCAGGGTTGATCTTGTGGACTGCGACCGGGGCTCGCACGTGGTTCCTCGTTCTTTATCAAAAGTGCGATAAGAGAACCCTTGACATCTGCAACTTCCTGTTAATTCCCACTCTCCTCCTCCGCGAGGTACGGCAACTCCAACAACAAACTCCGCTCTCCATACCATCTCTCCACTGCAATCCGACGGGCATCCCTAGGTCGTCGCTTTCTCCTTCCTGCCTCGATTTTCTTCCTCTGCCACCGACTCTTACTCTTCAGCCGCTCCACCCCCACACAGCGGCTGACTTGTTCCCCGCTCCTTCTAGATCGAAACCACTGCGCGCTCACCTTCTTCCGTCCGCCTCCTGCGGGCCTGGTCCACACCCCCTTCGCAAAATGCCGTAGTCTGGAGCGCACTGAATTGCGTCTTCAATCATTTTGAACCGTCTTTTCCCTTTCCTTCTACTTTGTACCTCGCCCTACGTTCAATACAGCTGGCCTGTCGACACTCGCTACTTCCGATCGCGTCAGCCGCATCCACACCTCCTTTACCTCGAAAGATGGAACCTCTATCTATTGACTCGGTCGTCGTCGACGCTTCTGCCGATCCAACTCCAACGAGTCCCGGCACTCCTCATAGCGATGCAACCCCAATTGAATGTTTCAAGCTCAAGGGCCGCCAGAGACTACTACAGGGTTTGCAGCGTATATCCTCTTCTCCATCGCTAGCGAAGATGGGAAGAACATCTTCGGGATATCGGAGTGGTGGAAAGGCCTCAATGTCGTGCGTTTCACTGTCATCGTCTGGCTCTCCTTACGGCCATTCCTACGGAAGCTCGTACTCCTCCGAAATATCTGCTGGATATTCAACAGCACCTACGTCTGTAACGAGCAGTCCTGCTCCCGGAAGTCCTCTCTTCGACGAGAAGGCTCGACTTCGAATCGTCACCTTAGGCATGCCCACATCCGTGCCCCTTCCTTCGGACCTGAGACCCATGTCCCGTGATGGCCTTGATACCGAGGGAGATTGTTCCTCAAGACAAGTCAAACAAGTAAAGAAGTTAAAGAGAAGGGAGAACTTCAATTTCTGGGGAGACATGCCACCGGAGATCCGTACGGAGATTCTCCGTTATCTCAAACCCAAGGAAATCGTCCGCTGCTCATCTGTATCCAAACCTTGGCATGCAATGTGCTTTGATGGACAATTGTGGAGCCATCTTGATACTTCCGAATATTACCGAGATATTCCAGCAGATGCACTGGTAAATATCATTACCTCTGCTGGCCCCTTTGTTCGCGACCTTAATCTTAGAGGCTGTGTTCAGCTGAGAGAGCGCTGGAATACCAATGGATTGGCTGACGCCTGCCGAAATCTCGAGAACTTCTCTCTTGAAGGATGCCGTATTGATCGCACTTCAATCCATTGCTTCCTTCTCCAGAACACTCGTCTGGTTCATATCAACCTCTCCGGGCTTGCAGGAGCGACGAACTCTGCCATGAAAATCATCGCGCAGTACTGTCCCAGGGTGGAACATCTCAACATCTCCTGGTGCAACAACGTCGACACACGCGGAATTCGTAAGGTCGTTGAAGGTTGCCCGAACCTCAAAGATCTTCGCGCCGGTGAAGTTCGTGGCTGGGATGACATCGACTTCATGGCCGAAATCTTCAAACGTAACACCCTCGAACGTCTAGTTCTCATGAATTGTGATAGTGTCAATGATGACTCCCTTATTGCTCTTATAGAAGGTGTGGATAGTGAGATCGACCTCCTCACTAATCGCGTCATCGTCCCGCCTCGCAGACTGAAACATCTCGACCTTACAAGCTGCCGTGGCCTCTCTGACACTGGCATCAAAGCTCTTGCAAACAATGTCCCCTACCTTGAAGGCCTTCAGCTCTCCAAATGTCACACTCTCACTGATGCCTCCCTAACCGAGCTCCTACCCACCATCCCTGTTCTCACACATTTAGACCTTGAAGAACTCGACGGCCTCACAAATGCAACGCTACAATCCCTCGCAGCAGCTTCTTGCGCACCATATCTGCAGCACCTGAGCATTTCATATTGCGAAAATCTCGGTGACTCGGGCATGCTGCCTGTTCTTAAAGCTTGTCCTAGCCTCGCGAGCCTGGATATGGATAATACACGCGTCTCTGACCTCGTTCTCGCCGAAGCCGCCGGTTGCGTTCGCACGCGCAATCGCGCCGCTAGGCCTTTATCTGGTTCAGAACGACCGCACGTCGCATTGAGGATTGCGGCGTATGACTGTGCAAACGTCACTTGGACCGGCGTACGCGAGGTGCTTTCGCGTAACGCTGAAATCTCCCGCCCAGCCGCCTCCTCTGCCGCCTCGTACCCGCGCGAGATTATCTCGCTGAAATGCTTCTATAACTGGCAGCCCACTGTCGAAGAGCACACCAAGCGTGTCCTGCGTGGCGATTTTGCTGCTGCGGCCCGCTTGGAGCGGAAATGGGCTGACTACATGATGCTCAACGAAGAAGCAGGCGTTGGTGGTACGGGCGCGCGGAGGCGTAGGAGGAGAGCGAGAGAGGCCCAGATGCTGCATGCAGATGAAGAGGAGGGAGGCGCAGGGGCTTTGGGAGTGGGTGGAGGAAGGCGGCGAAGGGCAAGGAGTGGACCTGGTGGCTGTGTAGTTATGTAGTCATTGGTTGGCATCAAAGTGGCATCTTGAGGTACGTTGAGTATTAGCTTTGTCTGACTGTCGGTGGGATTTTTTTATTTTTAAAGCCACGCATTCATGAGATAGACGGATGATTCTGGGTGGAAGATGATTTTTGATATTATGCACCGTCTTTGGAGCTTTTTCAGAATGGGAACGGAGACTGAATTTCCTGGCGGAGTTCCGTCATGCATTTTTGCATTCTGGATAGATTGGACCTTTTTTTTATTTCCCCAGCCATCCAATTCATCTTCCTAGCTTTTGTTCTGCGCAAGGATGGTGTTGGTGTCTATTGTTTGTCTCTTGTCTGACCACTGCCGCGTTAACGTCACGCTATCTGTCGTGCATGTTTATATGTTCATATCACGTTTTTATTGGTACGAACTATACATATATGTGCGTGGCCATACACATTCGGAGAAGTGTGGTTCGTTTCCACTTATGCTTGCTCGTTTTCGGGAGTCTGAATAGATTTCTTCATCTCCAAACATTTGGACTCTGCTCTCCTCACCTTTGCCTGCTTCTACCCATCTCTCATTCCTCATGATCTAGCGTGGTTTACCATTTGCACTTTGACCTCTTGTAGCTAGCCGTAAATAGACTAAACTTCTATATGGACATCTGAGCATTGAGGTCGAGGGTGCTGCCATTGCTGAGGAACTCTCGAGCCAGAGCATTGAAAGCTAGGTAAGCTAAATGAAGATGTAAGGCTATGTGGGCTCCCTCGTCGCCTCAAGTACTGGTGACGCCTTCACTCAACTTGCTGAAGTTGTAATTTGGGGCGTATCAGGACGCAGCGTCCCACCGCATCACCCTTTACGCAGACCCCCGAGCACTTTCCCCGCAGCTGAACTCACCTTCAACACGTCCCGATACGTGAGACTAACACGGGTTCCGCGCTGGTTTATCCCACCAACTTCCTCGAAAACTGATGCATCTCCCAATAAACCCCAATTAGCAACCGTGGCGGCACCGAGATCCGCGTCCACGTCAACGGGCGGGATGCCATGCAGCAGATCGCTGTATGCAGCGCCGGTGGTCAGGAGGAGCGAGCGCGGTTCCTGGAGGATGCGCGCCGGGAGCGAGACGCGAGACGCATTCGCCTTCGCCTCCTCCGCACTCTGCTCGCCGTCCTCCCCGCCGTCCTCCCCACGCGTCGCTAGCTCCGAGGATGAGACGTCGGGCTCGCTGGGTGTGGCTCCGGAGCCCATCTGCGCGGCCGGAGTCGCTGCGCGCGGCACTGGCAAGCCCTTGGCCGTTACCTCGAGGCAGATGGAGGCGTTCAGCGAGACGGTCGCGACGACGGGCGCGTAGGCGGCGCCGTCTTCGTGCGGCATGATGCCCTCGCCAGCCTTGTACTCGTTCATCAGGATGTGGTTGGGCGCTCTGTGCGGGGTTGTCGCGAATACGCCCAGCGCGGAGAAGCGCGGGATTATGGGGTCGGCTAGGTAGGCGGGGAACGGAGCGGCGAGGAGCGTGTCGGATTTTGTGAGCGTGGAGGGGATGGCTTGTAGGCGCCGGTAGCTTAGGGAGGTCCAGCGGTTTGGCGGGATCTGTGTTGCGGAAGAAGGTTAGTGGGACAGGCAAGGCGAGATGGGAAAGGCGGTCGTGAAGTTGGGATTGTGTGGAGGACTGGGGAGTGCGGAGGTGGCGGCTGAGGCGGATATTCCCTGAGTGGCAGAGGGTGGTGAGGTGAGGATAGAAGAGGAGAGTTGGAATCTTGGTGCCTTTCTGAGAATTGAAGCTTCTTCTTCCGGTGTTATGAAGTTCGGGATGTAATAGAACGATGGCGGGAGGGATGGGATAAGGAAGGGTGCTAGGAGGTCGGACTGGACTGGTGGAAGGGGCATTCTGAGTAGAAAAATGGAGTGCTAAAAATGCAAGAGGTATTGTAAGATTTACTATAGGAGGTCCTGTATGAGGTGGTGTCTACAGAAAAGAAGAGAAGTACGAGGAAGCCCGGTGGTAGGGTCGGGCGAAAAAGCTAAGTATTTTGCCGGGCGGTAGTTCAATCATGCATTACGTTATCCATTGTCCTCAAAGGAACCCTGTGACTTGCTTCATCTCAAATATCGCCATGCAAAGCAGAGGATTATTAGACTGTAGCTGGAAATATACCGTTCTTCAACTGTAACCCTGTCGCCAACGAGCAGACTCAATCCGGATAGGCCGGCTAGCCCTCTCGGATAATAGACCTATCAGCTGATAGTATCCGGATAGCCTTGGCAAAATCCCTTTAATATGCTTACACCTGTAATGCACCCCCCAATATTAAATAAATAAATTTTCTATTAGTATGGATTAATAGAGCTTATAAAGCGTTTTAAAACGGTACCACTTTTATCTAAATATCCTAAGGATAAGCAATATTATATAGATATAAAGCTTACAAGAGCTCTGCGGAAGAAGGCTTATAGGGAACCGCGCACGGAGCTCTACCAAAGCTCAGCAAAAGCTCTGCATGAAGCTCTGAATGAAGCTCTGCACGAAGCTCTCTATAACGTGTTTGACCACTCCCCGGGCCACACCAGTCCTCGGGCCACCCCAAAAAACCACCAAAAATTGGGAAAATCGCATCTTGATATCTCAACAACGGCTTAATAATAAATCCTAAAATTTTATATTTAGCCGTTTATACTTATTTTAAGACTCCTGCTAAAGTTCTGGAATAATAGGCCTAGCCGTTGTCAAGATATTAAGTTTTGGCCCCCAATTTTGAGCGGAATTGCTATTCCTCTAGAACTACCCACTAGATTGCTTTTAAAGTTAGATTAGAGTTCCGAAATAGGCATAAAAAGCTAATTATGAAATTTTAGAATTTATTACTAAGCCGTTGTTAAGATATCAAAATGCGATTTTCCCAATTTTTGGTGGTTTTTTGGGGTGGCCCGAGGACTGGGTGGCCCGGGGAGTGGTCAAACACGTTAAAGCTATAAAGGCTTAGTCAACAGAACAGAATCTATTGGTAGCCAGTGGACTAGAATTCCAAGACAAGGACTAAGAGAAGGTCGGGGAAAGGATACGTCTATATGCACTAGGAGGGAACTCAATCTACCCCTCGCTACGCGAGGGGCGTCTCGCGGCTCGACTCAGGTGGCCTTTCGCTGTTTACGACGTCAGGCTGCCTTATGTATTTTTACTATAGTCTTATCTTTTATATACTTTTTCTTTTACCTTAATAGATATTAATATATAATTTTTTATATATAAATTAAATATAATAATAAAGCGTTATATAACTTATTATTTAATTATAAAGGTACTTAATTAAAGTAGTTAATAAGTTATTTTATAATAATAATTATTTATTGCTTAACGTCCAATTTAGATCCCTATTGGGCCCACGCGGACTACTCCTTATATATATATAGGGAGAAAACTCTGCTTAAGAAAACCCTGTAATCCATCTCCCCGCCTTTTAGGACTTGCCTACTTAACGCCTACAAGTGGCCTATAGTGCTCTTCTATCTTACTTTTTAACCTCCTTGGGAACTACTACTGCTGTAATAAGCCTACGGACGCGCTAGTATTATAACCTTTACTCTACTACTATAGAGTTAACAGGGGGTGCCTATTGCTCGCCCCTTTGTCTTCTATTGCTATTTTCTTTATAACCTAAAATTGGTCTAGCACACTTTGGCTAATAAGCTATTAGGTAACCGCCTTAAGACCTTTTTGTATTAAGAGTAGTGTATTATAGTTTTCTGTACCAGCTACTAAGAGTATTACTTTTTGGTTGGTGCATAAGGGGCATAGCAGTATTACGTGTTTTAGTGTCTGTCTTAGCCAGCCATATTTATATCTTGGGCTACCTATTAGGACACCTACCTAGTAGAGCCAATCTTTTAGTCCTATTATTTCTATTCTTAGGAGTGTTGCTATTATATTTTCTGCCTTTATTAGGCCTTTTTGGAGCCCTTAAGTGTTTACCCCCCATAGCGTTAACTATGCTACAGCTTGGGTTCCTCTTACCTAAGTCAGCCTCTATACCTTTAACTCCTATTTGCCTTTCTAGCGTTGGTCTAACTAATATTGTATTACGGTAGATGGTTTTTTAGCGTTCTTTTATGCTTTACTTTGGCTCCTTTCTCTCTCTTACTATTGTCTTTGCTAGCCTTTTACGCGTTTTCCTTTCTCCTCTATATAGACCTGGGCCCTAATATAGCACCATTCTTCTTCTGCTTTCTTTACCTGTTTCTCTAATATATCTTCCCTACTTTAGGGTTGTTAGTTTATTCTCCTATAGGGCACCCTAGGGTCCCTCTATAGGTTATTTAGGCGTGTCTTGATATACTTTATTACATTAGAGTTGCGTTTATTTTACGCCCTTTGCATTACAGCGGCTTTAATATATAGTTATAAGGGGGGAATATTGGCTTCCTTCTTAAGCAGTGCTATAACCGTACGCTTATACCCGCCTGTTATACTCTAGAGGTAGGCTGTTTGGACCTTTTAGTGTGGTTTAAGGAGTAATTTAGGGGGGCCTTTCTCGGTTTCTCTAATGGCCCAAATACTAGATCTATACGTTATGGTTGGCTAGACAACTGCTATATATAGTGGGCGTAACTTCTAAAAGCATAGACCCTATATAGAATTAACGATCCTGGATAATGCGATATACTATACTTGGCCCTTATAGGCTGCTTGCGCCGTATGTGCGCTCCACCAGAGTTTGCTGTCTACCTACACTTCTAGTACCCTTAGGCCCTAAACTAGTTAACCCTTAAAGCCTTAGATGTAAATTATATACTAAAGATCTGCAGATTAGTTGCGTTTTCTTATAAAATAGATTAGCTGGTATTTCTCTAGTAAGAATTGGACTTTATATTATCTTACCCATTCTATATAGGTGTTGTGAGCTCTCTCTAGTGTTCTACAATTCTCTATAGCTATTGGCCTATATATAATTAGGTTTATGTCGTTAATAAAGCCTATTCCCTAGGTTGCCCTTTTCTTAAAGGAGTTAAGTAGGTTGCTTATAAAGAAGAGGAAGAGAATAGGCAAAAGAGGTAATCCTTATAGTATTCCTGTTGTAACTGCTATAGGGGGGCTCTAGTATCCGCTAAAGACTAGTAATATTTCTTTCTAGTCTATAAACCCTTAGATAAATTATATAATCTATTTTAGGAAGCCCTTTACCCTAAGGATATATAGGAGGCGCTTATGGAGTACGTTATTGTAAGCACCACTAATATTTAGGCTAAGCATTAATACTATAAAGTCCCTTTACATCGCCTATGCGGTTTTAATAGTGGTAGCAAGTAGCGTAAGTGCTAATAGTGTTAAGTGGTTCTTTCTTGCCCCTATTTGGCTTTGTGGTAGTAGGGCATGTTCCTTAGCCATGTTTGCTATGCGGTCTGCTATTACCCTTTTTAAGATCTTGCTAAGAGTATTTTCTAAGGTAATAGGGCGGTAGCTTTCTAGGGTTAAGTAATCTACTTTACCTTCTTTTTATAAAACAACTGTCGTTATAGCTCTACTAAGTCGCGGGTAGTAGCCTATAGTAAAGTATACTCTAGCCACATTTACAAGCTAGGGTGCTATAAGAGGTCCATAGGTCTTTAAAGCCTTATTTAAAATCCCATCTAGTCCTAATACTGTATTATTTAAAAGGCGGCTAATGGTTCTAACTATTTCCTCTATTGTTATGTCGCTGTTAACCTATAGGCGAGTTACTGGTGTTTTACCTATAATGTTACTAAGGTCTGCTAGGGCCGGTTAGGGGAAGAATCTTTTTATAAGGATCTTTGCCTTCTTATTATTGTTATTAGTGGCCTATAATTCCCCTACTCTTTAAAGGGGCGGTAGGTATAGGTCTTCTGCTAGACGCCCTGCCTTTGTTTTTACCTATTTTACTATGGCCTAAAGGCCCTTATTATAGGGGAGGCTTAGGTTAAAAGTGTGCTCGTTTATAAACCGTTTCTAGTTATTTCTTGCTTCTTTTTTAGGGTATTTTTTAACTAGTTTCTTATGTCTTTATATTGTCTCTTGTCTTTAGGGTTATAGCTACTTATATATTTTCTTCTTGCTTATTATTGGCTGGTAATAAGAACTATATATTATGCGGACCATGTATGTCGCGCGTAGGGGCCCGGTTTTAAGACTGGGTAGTACTCTTTTAGCCTGTTTTTAATTACTGCCTAGATCCTTTTTAGTCTTTAGTTAATTTCCTTAGGGGTAGCTACTAAGCCTTACTTATTTAGTATTAGATGGATTTCTTCTAGGTCTTAAAGTTATTCTTTAACTGTATTAAAAAAACTGTTTGTCTTAAGCTTCCTTATTGCGTATCTTTTACTATTTAGTTGCGCCTTAATATTTGGATTTAGCTGTATCTAAATAGGGATATAGTCTAAGGCAAGAACTTATTCTTCTTTAGGGTTGCACCTTTTAAGTCTCTGGTATAGGCCTTTGTCTATAAATATAAGGTTAATTGTACTTCTGGCGGTGCCTTATTGCCATATAACTGCTTCTAGGGGGGTAGCTAGTTTAAGGCCCTAGATGTCTATAGCTCTTAGTAGGCACTTTGCCTATTATTTAGCAGTAATATAGATGCCCCCCTACTGTAGGTAGTAGAGGTTTATATCTCCTAATAAAATTAACTCCGTACCTTTGGTTTCTAGTAGGCTTATTACTAATATAATATTCTCTGTTTATAGGACTTCTTTAACCCTAGGGTTATATATATTAATAATTTATACCGGTCCCCTATATATCTACAGTGCCAAGACATTAGTTTCCCAATACGCGAATTTTCACTAAAATCAACCCAACTTTGAACAGTCGCACAACGTCGCAGCAATTAAATACAGCCAAATGAGTATGTAGATAAATTAATTGTAGTTAATACTTTGTCTGCCAGCCCTTTGCTTTTTATACTACCTTTA
>Ga0307507_10009846_pt1 | contig 12592 bp, 8 predicted proteins | sample 7_EM_MG_FD_207223 | JGI IMG/M metagenome (GOLD analysis project Ga0307507, IMG submission 207223) | Populus trichocarpa ectomycorrhiza microbial communities from riparian zone in the Pacific Northwest, United States - 7_EM | ecosystem: Host-associated > Plants > Roots > Unclassified | place... | reverse complement strand
ATAACCCTTTTGAATGGAAAGGCTGTTCCCGGTGCCAGCGTCTGACTCAACAAAGGGTTATCTCAGACGGGCTCCGGAGCAATTAACCCTAGCATCACTTGGCGCTTCTACCTATCGTACAGCAATGTTGCTTGTGTCCATATATACCCTTTACCGTACTCAAGTTCCACAGTACTTCTCTCCCCTAACCTTACCGAATTTGAGCACCCGAAAGTATTCCGCTGGCTCGCAATTATGTAGGGATTTGGATTTTCTGTGAAGCTGCTTGAATCCGACTTGATGCTGGTATATTTATATATATGCTTCCCCCCCCTCCTCTAACCCAAAGACTTTATCGCTCACTTCTGCCCCAGAGTGATTAGGCTTCACATGGGTCTCTCAAGCAGCCTGCGTCGTCTTATTCCTCCGTCCACCGATCAAACTCAATGCACCAGGCGGTGACTTATCTGATGCCTTGCGATCCCGGGGGAAGGCCCATCTCTAGCATCCACGAGTTGGAAGCTGCGAAACAGTCTCCCCAGCATCGGCGTCAGCCGCCTTAGCTCCTAAGAGGAACAATTACCCTCCAGTACAAAAGTCAGGCATCTAGCCATGGCCTGGAGTAGGGGTGATTGGAGTAGATTTTGGCCAAAATTCTGGTACTGTACTAGCCAATCCTTACCATGTCTCTGAGCCAACAGTTGGCACCCTATGCCCTCTCTATAGGCCTGTGCTTGTATCTGGCAGTAAATGTCTGAAGATGCTCGAGCATGGCTATTGCTACGCAACCACCCAACCAGCCAAAAAAAAAACCGTCCCATTTCAGGTACTAGTATTTTATGCCAGATAAAGGTACTCGTAGCCGCCACTTACCGGCGTCTCCGGGCAAAGAATTAGCATCCTTTTCGGATTGCCGGGTATCCAGAAACACTTCCTATAGTCAAGGAATATGGGATTAATCCATGGGCTGGTTTATTCTCTATACATAAATAGTCAAGTCGCCCCGTAGTATTTACCCTTTGGGTGAGTTTTGGGGTTGGGGGTTGTTGAGCAGTTCTTAGAGCTTAAAATAAGGTCTGGCTTTAGGAAGTCACCCACAACACCCAGCGAACACCGGAAAGTGTTCGATTTGATGGTCAATACTCCAGCATGTTAGAGGCAAGGCTATCGACATAGGTCATCATAGTTTCCATTATTAGTTTATGTGCGAGCAAAAGCCATAACTCTCGCGACGTTTCGCCCACAGCATACTACACCTACTGAGATCCTACTTATGTACTGTGTGGTGCCATAATAACTAAATGCCTGACCCTTGCTGCTGTATAGCGCTAGAGATCAACACCTGTATCAAATTTACGGTTAGGCTTACCGAAAGGGTTTGGTCGCGCCCTACAACCTTACCCCCACAGACTTAGCTAGGGAGGGTCATGTGGATGTTCCAACGGCTCGTTAGCCAGGAACAGGTATCATAATAATAATTATCATACCATTATTTTTCTTGGGCTCTTGTGTAGACAGATTCTAACCATGGCACGGAGACAATACGATCTCTTCTCAGAATCTGGTTGGTCTTTTGGAGTGCCGTTGGGAGCTAGAACGAGCTGCGCGAATACTGTAACACAAGCCCCCTCCCTGCAGTACCGTATTTAAAGCCAAGCCCTCTCTACAGAGTACGAGTACTAAAAATGAGGTCAGAATTGGTTTATGGTGCCAAACTACCGAGGTCGTATCCCCGGAGGTTTTGTAAGCCATTGCCGGTCAAGCCCCCCGCCGCCGTCCGGTGAACCGCGATAGTACAACCTCGGGCGACGGGGTCTAGCGAGACACTCCAAACGATCTTGAGCCGTGGGAATTTTTCCGTAAGTAGATCCCGAACCAATGTGGATATTTGCATAAGCACGATAACCTTACGATAGCTACGGCATTGATACATTCAAAACTCCCCTCCGGCAAAAGCAAACTCACTCAGACGGAGATCGCTCGGCAAGGCAAAGAGCTGCAAGGCGCGATATAGAGACTGGGCTAGGTGAAGTCAGCGCACTCATAACAGCTGCAAATTTTACTGCAGGCTGGATGCAGTACCGGTATTGGTTTCTTAATGGGAACTATTGGAATGTTGTGTGTGGTAGGGCGATTAGAGTGCTTTTCTTCCAATACCAGCACAGGTGCCAAGCCACGATGTTACACATATGCCATCTGATTTGAGGGGCCAATCAGATCTTTAACTTGTGGTCTGGATCAACCTACTGGTATGAAATGCCTGAAAAAGTGAAAACGGTACTTGTAATCAAGTCCTAGAATCACTTTGATAACATAGCAGATTCCTAAACTCCCTAAGAGAATTATCGACACGAAGGCCAAAGAAAACCTAGCGATCTTAACTACTGTATGAGCCGATGTCATGCTCGTGTCCTTACACAGAAATAGTGGATATGTCGCAGAAAAGATTGCTGTCATTCGGTACGAGAAACCTCACCAGTGAGCAAGACAGTCTACCAATATTCGATGTGAACCGGGACAAACCAGCCACCTCGCCACGAGCTAGAGCTACGTGTTACATAACCGATAAAATCATGACGGTCACATGCCGCCACAGTCTCTACAGAAAAATACACGCAATAGCCCGCGTTGCCCAAAGACCTAGAAACAGATACTAGCAAAGGCCCTTCCTACATTTTTCCTGGGAACACAGCGAGGAGCGCCCCTATGCGAAAGTCTCGAATTATTGCTGCATTCAAAGATCTTAATCCACCCATTATCAACGAACCCACTGCAGGGATACAGCAAGACTAACCAGTAAGGAAGGTATTCGGGACTATAATTCTTGGCTCAACGGAACCTCTTTCTAAACACAACCTCTGCTCCGGATCATCCATACAACCTAAGATCACCAGTCCCCCTTGTCTTCATACTCAAGCAGGTATCCTAGAGCAGTATTACCTCAGAATAGATACCATGCGGGATGATGCAGTCTTATCGTATCACCAATCGCAATTTACGGGCCCGATAATAGGCTGTGCGCTTGGTGCTGAATATAATTTCCCACTATATAAAGAGGTGAAGGCACTCGGTGGAGACAGCATTGCCAATTGACTATCACCCATGATGAAATTCAGCTTGGTCTATGTTTGCGCAGCATTTTTGGCGGCTACAGCTGCAAGGGGTGAAGTGGTTACCTCGGAGAAGTTGCAAAATGACATTACGGAGGTTGAGTATGTTGTCGATTCCGATCCTCTAAACTTGTCCGAGTGCCTCAGTTGTTGATAATAAAAAGGTTGATGAAGAACCTCAACCGTTTGAACCGGATCGCACGCGACAATGGCGGGAATCGTGCATTTGGCCTTCCCGGCTTCGAGGCTTCAGTAAAGTATGTTTTTGAGCGAACAAGTCGATTTTCTCGTACAGTCGACACTTGGATTCAAGACTTTCCTGCTTTGTTTAACAAGGTCGAGTCCATCTCTTTCAAAGTTGACGAAACGGATTACTATATCTATGGCCTCACATACTCACCCTCGACCTCTCCTGAGGGGGTTACTCTCCCGCTTGTCCTAGGACCCGAGGGTACCAATGCTTGCAGTGTGGACGGATATGCTGGTCTTGATGTGAAGGGTAAGATTGTGCTTGTGGAAAGAGGAGCGTGCCCAACAGGCGGTACTCTTGCCGGGAGAATTCGACCAGCAAAATTGGCTGGCGCGTCGAATGTTATCATCTACAATAACGTTCCTACAAAGGTTACAGGTGGAACATTATCTGCTCCAGATCCAGAGGGATTTGTAAGCAGTGGTTTTATCAACCAAGCCGACGGCGTAGCTTTGAAGGAGAGGCTTCTAGCTGGAGAGCAGATCATCGCATACTTCCAACAGACACAGTTCATCGAGACAAGAATTACCCAGAACGTTTTTGCGGAGACAAAGTGCGGCGATCCTAATAATGTCATCGTTGTAAGTTGATAACACGATTTACATACACCTTCGTAGATGATATTAACTGTTAGCAACAGCTAGGTGCCCATTTGGACAGTGTCCAAGCCGGTCCGGGAATCAACGATGACGGTTCAGGGACAAGTTTGATTCTCGAACTCCTTACTGGCATCAATAAGTACGAAGTCAAGAACAAAATTCGTTTCGCCTGGTGGGGTGCAGAAGAGTAATGCTCCCCTTACCGGTATCCCATAAACCCAGCTCCCTGCTAACACCGCTCAGGAACGGTCTCCTCGGCTCAAAGTACTACACCTCCCACCTCAACCAGACCGAAGTCGGCAAAATTCTTCTCTATCTCAACTTTGACATGGTCTCGAAAGGCTACTTCGGCGTCTTTGACGGTGACGGCAGTACTCACGGCCTCGCTGCTCCTCCGGGGTCAGAAGTCATCGAGAGGCTCTTCGTTAACGATCTCACTAGCAAAGGCCTTACAGTCACCCCGGTGGCACTCGCTGGTTCAAGTGACTATGCTAGTTTCATGGACACCCTGAAGAAGCCCATCGGTGGTCTGCACACTGGAGCTGGGGTTGCGGAGGACCCGTGCTATCATCAGGCTTGTGACGACTATACGAACCCAAATTCTACCGTTTTAACGATTAACGCTAAGGCATGACTCCCGTCCACCCCTTCTATACCGCGTTTTAAATGGATGGAAGCTAATTCGGGGAGGGGGGGTTGTTTAGACCGCCGCACACGTCCTCACGGTACTGGCTCAGGACGGGCACAACTTGATCCCGAAGGATAAGGCCAGCACTCCAGCTAGACGGGACGTCACAGATACAGTCCACTGGACTGTGAGCGAAGGGGAGGGGCATGTGGGTGCTTGCAGTCATGATATTTAGCCTTTAACCTACCTCCATAGTGCATTGGCATGGAATTTATTTTATGAATGAGCACAACCTCCCCTTCGCTGTGAGGGTATGCTCCTGATAACTGGGGTGGTCAACGCCTTTCATAGGGTATCACTCGTTGAGATGTTGTGGGTGGGGAGTCCCGGTAGTGATCATGAAAAACTCGATACTATTGTCGGAAAATCCCTTTAGACACAGAAAAGATACCACAGATAAGATTTGTAAGGGTTATTTCTCCTACACCATAAACTCCCTTGATCACAGCACCGCAGCGTGATCCGTGATTTTATGGGTTTTTTCATACCATAGCAAGAAGGGGACGATAGTGCTTTACATACCTATGCACTAGTTATTCAGCGCTATACTAACTCCCTAGGATCTACTCAATTTAACAAGAAGGGAGACGATTCATCCACTACAGTGCAAAAATTTCTGTCGATTAGATTCACTCCTTTTCTTCTATACCAGCGCCCGCAGTCATTCCGAATCCTCTATTTCCAACCTCCCGCTAGCGGTTCCTGTTCTAGAAAAGGAGAGTATCTACGACCTAGGTTCGCTCTGTGAAAGATTTTCTACAATCTACAAGTTACCCCCCCAGTCCCCCCCCCCACCACACCTAAGCGAAGGCGGCCTCTCCAACAAAAGAGTCAACTCCGGCCTCCTCTGGGAATCTGGAGTAAATAATTGTAGCGTCTCGCTAGGCATGCTAGTGAGGGCCCTCCCATTTCCACGACAGCTTACCACCACACCGTACCCGCTCTAGCCACCCATAAAAGCGATATTCGCCGGACACCCTAGCAGCGATCGAACGCCTCGGTGCCCCGAGCCAGTAGTAAATGTGTTATTTAAGTATAACCATGCCTAGCAGCACAGAGGAGCGATATTTCACCAGACGTGATAACAAAGCCAAATTTGCAGATGTGGGCGAGCAAAGCCTATCAAAACAGATTACTTACACCCCCATCACCATCCCGAGACACTTCCGCTAGTACCATATTTTGCATACTACACCAAGCTTCTACTCGCAAACACAAGAATGCATAGTGAGCTAAGCCCCCCACAAGAACCCCATATCCCAACTGCCCTTTGTGAGCTCAAAAATAAGAATGTGTAATCCCCCTTCAGTGTCTAGTTTCCAAGCCAAGGGGATATTATCACCTAGTGCTTGTAGAATAATGGCCGAGAAGTTGGCAATTACTAATGTTTAAACAGAATGTTGCGGGTATTTATTATAAGAAGCAAGCTCCTCCGAGCCACCCCTCCGTGGCTGCGACTCGTCAGGGTTTTTTTTTCGCCCAAATCTACAGCTCTGGAAATCTCGGATTGATAATAGCTTAACTCCTCGTTCTCTTGACCTCATAGTCTCTTCCTGCAACCACTGTTTTATGTCCCCAGATCGCGATTTTTTGGGCATATATTCCATCAGAATTCTCCAAAGTAGTGTATATTAGGTGTCTCGTATTCCAGGCGAAGACAATTATCTAGGTTAAGGATTCAACACATAAAAGGATGAGTAGAATTGAGTCTGATTAACCGCATACACCAACTTATTGTTATGAATGATGTTAAATGTCATAGATACCACCAGGATTAAGAGTTCCCAGACACAAGGCCCCTCGACGAAGATGGACTTGGAAAATAACGAGTCACACCTAGTATTATAGAGTAAGAACTGTGCTAACGACCCCTATAGGCTACCATCGCAAAGGATGGGAAACTACTCCTTCGGGTTTGTTAAATGCCAAGCAATTAACAGAAGCCAGGGTGCGAGGATGGATTGGCAGTATATATAACCTACCGCTTTCCAATACCTGGAGGGCTGTTTGAGGAACGTAGTTTATCTCCAAACAATAGTTTGCAGTCATGATCTGGGAAACCGATCAACAGCATATCCCCAAACCTGCCCACTTAGTCCATTCTTCCAAAGCTCATGATTCGTCGGTCCACAAACCGTGGTTTGGAGGTAACCCACCCGTAAGTCACGCCAAACAGCCCCGTCAGTATAGTGCCAGAAGCCGTGGAGGGGGCGTGTGTAACCCCCTACTTCGATCTTTCTTAATGAGCAGAAGGCAGTCAACTAAGCTCTTTTGAAGTCTAGAACCAGGATCGACTGAATATCTGCAGGCAAGCCGCTCTGTGGCCACGGGGGTTACACAGTTCCCACCCAATGCCGTGCGGCTCTAGCCTACTCAAGTAACCTAAGTTCCAGCCTGGAGCCAAAAGCGATTACCTCTATCTGGGCGGATCAAGCTACAGTCTTAACCGTACCCACGGCGAAACTAGGCGGGCGACGAACAGGGTATTTGGTGGGCAAAAAGTAAATCGTCAAGGTTAGGGTTACGAAAAATTACTTGTAATTGATCACAGTTCATCACCCGCTCACTTGTCATAGGCGCGGTGGGGACCGTCCAGCTACCGTCAGTCAATAATCTCCGAACCATACCTCAGCCGGGATAGAAGGGAAAAAATGCAACAGAGCTTACCAGGAGAGGCAGCTCCAGTTTCCAAGTTAGATTCTCAAATATTCCAGTTCCAGTTCCAGTTCTTCCCGCATTAGGTTAGGTAAGTTAGGTACACAGACCAGACCTACGGAGGTACAGATCCTAAGTTTTGTAATGTTCCACAGGGGGTAAGGGCAGCAAACCTCGCTTGTGGAACATACAAAACATTTGTGATATTCTCAAGGAGCCAATATCATGGATTTAGAGATCCTGCTGTCGGACGCCATATCTTGCTGTAGCTCTGGTAAAATTTCAAGGCTCTTCTTGGTATGTTATCCTCTAGAGCACTGCCTGTCAGATAGCCCTGCTGGCGCATGAGAGTGTCAGATGCCATTGGGGAGAAAGCTGTTACGAATTGTGTTGTGAGAAAAATATCTATAGATGAGATTCTATTGAGTGTTCCAAACTCGAGAAGAAAAGAAGACAAAAAAGGGGAGAAAGCGATGCACTACTTAAGGAAGCAAACATAAAGGAATTCATGGGAACGCATGCGTAGTCCACCGGGTATCCATTCCAACTACACTATTGGGCAAACATACGGGATTGTCTAAAGAACAATGCCACAGTAAGCCGGCGCAACATCAGATCCACATTCTAATGAAAGTGTTTCGCTCCCTTTCTTCGGCCCTTTTAGTTGACAGGGACACCCAACCGCTCGAGCACTCGAGCATGTAAACCATCTTTGAGTTTAGAATAGATCCACAAAATTCTTGTGTTTGGCTCAAAACTTACACACAACACCCCCTGTAGCATGGATAGTTGCACGCTTCCCGCCAAGCTCCCTAGAACTATTGGTACCGTAGTCGCCGGATTGGAGTTGCGTTTTCCTTGATGCATGCTCATCAAAAAAGAAAAGAAAAGAAAAGACGAAAGCGCCTCCAATCCTGCTGCCTAGAGTACTGTATTATTCTCAGCTGTTTGACAGCCTGGAACATTGGACACCCCTGCTCCCTAGTTATCTGTGAAACCATCAAATTACTTGAGCCCCAAGAGACATTCAGCCTCGGGATTGAAAATGGTTTATCTAAGTTTTTCAAGTAGAAATTTTTTGGCGTGTGTACTCGGGGATAGAAGTTAGTGATGGGAGGGACAGGTGCTTGAGGTCCCCGCGCTCATGACCGTCAGAGGGAAAAAATGATTTAATTTGGTAGGTATAATGCTGAGAGGGGAAGAAAGCTTTGGCACAGTGAACCCCCATCCATCCCATCACTAACCTTCATACCCGATCAATGCTTTTTAGCACACCAAATCGACCGACCAACTCGAAACTTTACACAAAAATGCTTTTTCGATCCCAAGGCTGAATGCCTCTACCTTAGGCAAACTGCGATACCACTTATCTCTTTCCCAACGTGTCAAAAGTTTGTCTGCCCATGAAAACGATCGGGATTAGAACTTCCTTGTATTCTACCTCTGGATATCTCCTGCATAGGAACCTTGGTGGAATGGCCTCTTTACACGAGCATCTGCCATGTTTGCCAATACCGAGCAAGTAGAACCAGGACAGTAAAGTTAGTAATTAAAACCTAGAAGTCTTGTTGAAAAATACCTACTGTAGTAGCTTCAAGTTATAAACTAACTTACAAGTAGCTAAAATCCAATGTTTTTGGTGTAAACGGGGTACAGGTAATTCACAAACACTTTTGCCTAGGGGCTACACACTGGCAGTGCCGAGCATCTAAAACCGACCCTCTTGTTTACTTTTTGGTGGATTTGATCAGGGGCCTTTCCGTAATAAAAAGGGCATCCCTTGGCAAGCCACATGCCACACACCATAATATTACAGAATTGTTTTCTTTTTTTTCTTGTATTCGCAAAATTAATCTTGTTGGTCATCATTGGATATCACTCGAATTGCTAATCTAGGCATGTTCTTGGCTGTCCAGGCTTTTTTTTTCCTCCACACAGCACAAACCCCTTGCTTCCTTACAAGCAGGGGGCAGGGCATAAGTTTTGTACGCCCCACAAGCGAGGTTTGCTACCCTTACCCCCCGTGGAACATACAAACCTTAGGAGCTATCTCCGTACACTACATGTGCCACTTATCATACACTCTCCCAGAGCCTACTTAATAAAATAATTCGTAGTTCTCTACTCATTCATACGTACGATATCATTTCTATACTCTTATTTTCTTCATCGCATCGATCTAACGTTATCGCCATTCATGTCTTCCTTGTTATTCCCTTGAGGGTCGGTTCCACATGACCTATACTCATACTGCAGATAGCGGGAGAAAAATCCCCGACATCGTACCAGGATATCATAGTAAGGGGCAGTAAAATTGCAGCCTACTATGTGCCTCAACTCGAGTAGCACTGATTTCCCACCCCGCGGGCCCTTTAGGTAGTACAGTACCTAGAATCTACGTACAATATCACCCATTCCTTTTGAGGCTCTGTCTAGCATGCTTTTGGCCTATCCCTCCGCATCACTCGGTAATAAGACCCCTGCCCCCCAACTAAAGTAAATTTTATTAGCACCGTCATTGCCCACCACCACTTGCCTCTCTCCTCTCTTTTGTCAACACAGCAAGAAATATGAATATCTTCACATCTCAACAGCCAACCTCTTCCCAAAACACCAACTGTGGTAACGTGAGTGGCAGCTACAACAATACTTGGAACAATTGTGACATATCGGTAACAGACGAGAGGCGCCGCATTCTGGAATGGTTATCTCCATTAGTTCCTCGCTTAAGGCATCAGGATGTTAGAAGATCTCAGGTGGAAGGGGTAGGGAATTGGCTATTGCGAACAAATGAGTTTATAAATTGGAATACTGGTGACGACGGGATGGTTAGCCCTGTCTTATTTTGCTACGGGGATCCTGGGGTTGGAAAAACACATCTCACGTATGAGCTAGCATTCTCTTGGGGAAATAGGGGAAACTAAATCGTAGCGTCTTTGCTCAGCTCCTTAGTTATCGAAACACTGTTGCGTCAGAGTGGTGGGAAACAGGTCGCTGTCGCATGTCTGTATTGCGACTTCCATTCCCACAAAGAGCAGTCAGTAGCCCACATGTTAGGTGCGATCCTCAAGCAGGTGGTGACCGGCTTGGAACATACTCCACAGGAAATCGAGGAGGCATTTCAGAGGTCGAAAAAACAGCTCGACGGTCGAGAGCTTGAATCTGTTGAAATCCTCAAGCTACTAACATCATCTCTCCGTACTTTGCAACGGAGCTATATTTGCATCGACGCGTTGGATGAGTTTCCCAGAGAGCACCGACCAGAGCTTTTCAAATCATTAGCGCAGGTCACTCGAGAATCGCCAGGCACTCGACTGTTCGTCATCGGCCGACAACATATTCGGGAGGAGGTAGCGAGATATTTCACTAGAAGGGTAGAGATACAAGTCAAACCAACCGATGAAGATATAAAGAAATATGTCAGCATGAGATTGAGCAACGATACGCAGCCTGAAGCGATGTGCCAAAGTTTAAGAGAAGAAATCCTCACGACCATTCCGGAAAAGATTTCGCAAATGTATGTGACGATATCACGACATTGTGCTCATTTATTCACTGGCCATTTACTGACACGTTTCCACAGATTCCTGCTAGTTTCATTAAGCATGAACGCAATCTTAGCGCAATCAACTATTCACCGGAGGAGAAAAACACTTGGACAGATGACCAATGGCCTGGGAATGGGTGATGCCTATGGTGCAACTCTAAAGCGGATTATAGGGCAGGAAGGAGACAAAGGGAGACTGGGGATGGGGGTTTTAATGTGGGTCTCACAATCCGAGCGGCCATTAAGCGCAGAGGAGCTATGCCATGCGCTGGCAATCGAAGAAGATTCGACTGAGCTCGAGCCCGAGAATGCGCCTGCAATCGGAACATTATTAAGCTGCTGCCTAGGATTGGCCACAATGGATGAAGAGGGGTCAAGAGTCCGGTTGCTACATCTGACTCTCCAGGAGTATCTCGTCGGGCATTCAGACATTTTCGGCAGTGCTCACTCGAAAATGGCAGAAGCTTGTCTCACGTATCTCAACTTTCAGAAAATTAAGGACCTGCAACCAGACCTTTGGGTACCCCGGGGAACCACACCCTTTCTCGACTATGCCTCTTGTTACTGGGGAGTGCATGCGAGAAAGGAATTATCAGAACGTACGAAATCACTCGCACTCCAACTTCTTGACGAGTATGATCATCACATATCTGCAAAGCTACTTCAAGTAAACCTGGTATGGCTATCTGACCGCAACCTTCCGACTACGAACCATGGGGGTAGGTTCACTAGTTTGCACGCTATCGCATACTTCGGGATTGCAGAAATTGCTACGGCTCTGATGGAGTTGGGGGATTGTGAAGTAAACGGAAAGGATTCCTGGGGATTGACACCGCTCTTATGGGCCGTCAGACAGAACAACGAAGGTGTTTGTAGGTCGCTCCTTGAATTAGGGGATGCGGATCCCAGTATTGCAGAGAGCAAAGGCCAAACACCGCTCTCCGAGGCATCTGCAAGTGGGCATGAGGGTATAGTGAGGCTACTCCTGGAACACAAGGAAGCCAACCCCGGCTCATCCGATAACCGTGGCGAAACACCACTGTGGAAGGCGGCTTGTTATGGGCACGAGGGTATAGTGAAGCTACTCCTCGAACGCAAGGAAGTCAATCCCAACTCACCTAATAACCGCGGCGGATCGCCACTGTGGGGGGCGGCTGGTAATGGGCACGAGGGTGCAGTGAAGCTACTCCTCCGACACAAAGAAGTCAATCCCGACTCATCTGACAACCGCGGCGAAACCCCTCTAACCAAGGCGGCTTATCATGGGCACGAGGGTGTAGTGAAGCTACTCCTCCGACACAAGGAAGTCAATCCCGACTCACTTAATAACCGCGGCGAAACGCCATTATGGAAAGCAGCTTGTTATGGGCGCGAAGGTGTAGTGAAGCGACTCCTCGAACGCATTCAAGTCAACCCCGACTCATCCGATAGCGATGGCCAAACGCCATTATGGAAGGCAGCTTGTTTTGGCCATGAGGGCGTAGTGAAGTTACTCCTCAGACGCAAGGAAGTCAATCCCAACTCACCTGATAAGGATGGCCAAACACCACTATGGAAGGCGGCCGGTTTTGGGCACGAGGGTGTAGTGAAGCTACTCCTGGCACGCAAGGAAGTGAATCCCGACCCATCTAATAACCGCGGCGAAACCCCTCTGACCAAGGCGGCTTATCATGGGCACGAGGGTGTAGTCAAGCTACTCCTCGAACGCAAGGAAGTCAATCCCAACTCATCTAATAACTGCGGTGAAACACCATTGTTGAAGGC
>Ga0307507_10009845_pt1 | contig 12592 bp, 18 predicted proteins | sample 7_EM_MG_FD_207223 | JGI IMG/M metagenome (GOLD analysis project Ga0307507, IMG submission 207223) | Populus trichocarpa ectomycorrhiza microbial communities from riparian zone in the Pacific Northwest, United States - 7_EM | ecosystem: Host-associated > Plants > Roots > Unclassified | place... | reverse complement strand
GGGTGTAGGTAGAAAGGGATGCGTGTGAGGCCTATCTGTAGGGGCAGGGTGAGGTGTGCTAGGGCGTCGATGGGGAGGTGTTTTCTTATTGGTGGTAAGGGAACCCTCGTTCGCCAATCAAGGGGGAGATACACAGGGGAGAGGCCTTTCGTAAGGTGCCTGGACGAGTCCTGGGCCCTGAAGGAGGAGAGGGAGGGGAATCACTGCGGGAGTCTGGCCGAGGCTGGGTTGGCTTTCGGGGGGGCACAGGCTACTCTGTTGGCGGCTAAGCGTCTTCTGTAACTCCAGTAGGAGATAATGGGACGGAGGCAGGCCTCCCGGGACAAGATGCAGGTGGGGGTGGAAACGAAATTATAGGTCGTCCATCTTTGGACTCTGTGCCAGAAGCTATTCACGCCCCTGCGTGCTGAGAAGTTCGGGGTAAGGAGGTCCGCCCCGTAGGTGTGTATGGGAAAGAGGAGGCCACTCGCGATCTGGTGGCAAAGGAAGGGTCTGACGCCAGCCCCTGGTGAGGAGAGGCACTTCACAAAGGAGAAGATAGCTTGGGCTAGGGACAGCCTGTGTCTAAAGTGATGGGTGCAGGTGAGGGCGGGGGTGAACCTGTATCCTAGCCACCTGACTACCTTCGAGGGGTGGAAGAGGTGGCCTCCTAGTTCAATTGGGGCCGTTGAGGGAGGTGTTCTCTGGCTCGCGGTTCGCCAGTTGATTAGTTCGGTTTTGCGGACTGAGGAGGACATGCCTATGTCTCGGCCTTTTGTTGCTATGGTGGAGAACAGTCTTTGTAGGCAGCGTATGTTGCCCCAATGGGACAGGGAGGCCACCGTGATTGAGAAGTGATCAACGTAAGAGACCATGAGGCCTCTAGGGATCTAGATATGTTGGGGGGCGACGTACAGGGGGAAGAGGAGGCGGCAAATGGGGGACCCTTGGGGGGTGCCTACGGAAGCCGGGGAGGAAAGATTGGGTGAGCCTTGGAACACCATAGTACAAGTGCTTTCTGACAGAAAGGAGGATCCCCTGTCGACCATATATGAGGGTACGCAGGGGGCCAGGAGTCTGGCTCTGAGGGTCGAGGGGTTAACGTTGTCCAAGCCAGCTTTGATGTCTAGAAAGAGGGTGGAGACTTCTAGTCTAGGTCTTTGGAGGGTCTTTATCTCATGCGTAAGGGTGAGGCAGGCGTCGGAGGAGCTGAGTCCCGGCAGGGAGCCATATTATTCCGAATGGAGGAGAGCTTTGGATCTGGCAATGGGGGACACTGGCAGTCTGACTGTCATCACTCGTTCGAGGATTTTCGAGATGGTCTTGAGGAGGACGATGATGCGGAAGGAGGCTGGGGAATCGTAGGAGTACTTGCCGGGCTGGTCCAGGACCACCCCATTGGCTACTTTTAAGGAGGGTGGGGGGTAACCGAAAACCATTAGGGGGGAGAGGAGATCGACTATGATCGTGGGGTTGATAAGGTTGCCCTTTTTCCATAGAGCGTATGGGACCCTATCGGGGCCGGGAGCTGAGGAGGGGGAAGACTTGGAGAGGGCGAATATGATTTCTTCCTTTGTGAGGGGGGTTGCAGAGGCATCAGCAAAAATAATACTCGGGGCCAGGGGCCCCCCATGCGTCTGGTGCACCTAGCGCACATAACGTCAATTGCAAATTAGGATGTAAGGTAGATCTGACGTTAAGTCCTGATTTTGCGTCACCTGACGTGCCGCACACTGACACTATCCTGACACGGACCCAACGTTCTCTGCGGCCTGACTGCGCCTGGTCCTGTGCTCTTGCGTCCAGAACACCGCGGATTTTCGGTTGCTGCACAAGGGCGACGCCTGATGATGCACGGCTCCATCCTGATCACCACTGATCCTGGCGTCTTCTGTCCTGATGTCCGATCTTTATCTTCTGCGCCTGGGCTTCGCTCGTTCCAACGCCTCACATCAGGATCCCATGATCCTGAGCTCTCTAGTCCTGGTATCTCCCTCCTTTGGCTTCTACCTCCAGACACTCTCTGCCAGGGCACCATTCTCCAGAGTTCACACGCTCTACGTGCTGTGTGCCCTGATCGTAGCTTGACCTTTTCTATTCTATCTGTACGCTCCTACGTAATATCTAGATGCCCTCATCATGCCTCCCAGACGTGTGGGGAACTATCTCAACTCTGCCTGACACAATTCCGATCTTGTGCACGCTCTATCCTCTTCTTTCCGAGGTCACCACATCACGTTTACTATAAGATCGCTCAGACACCCCGGTGGCTTATTCCTTTCATTAATTCTACTACTCGTACTCTGAACGCCGAGATTACCCTTTACGTTCTCATATCAACACATCGCCGTCGAACAAATAGTAGTCCTTAATTAAGCTACTCGACACATACGCGACATATTCGACACCTCATTTCTCAATTACCCTCACCAACGCTCCCATTGCGCCCGTGTTCCACCTCCCCCGGCTCACTATCCCTTGTCTCCTGTTGTGCTGGCTCTATTCCGTCACGGCTCAGTGAGAGGCGTCGCGATGGAGTAGGACTCAGAGTCCTGTCCAACGATAGTTCCCTAGTTACCTCCCATGAATCATCTGCGCTCGGCGGAGAAGAATCGAGAAATCCGAGAACACGGGCAGCTGATGTCTGGAGGAAATCAAAAGACAAATCAGTGTCCTGCGAATGGTTTTGACTATCCTGCTGCCCCACTGGGGTCCCAATCCGCCGCCTGCTCGGAGTTAGAATTTGGTGGGCTGGCCGTTGTGTAGCCTGGCTGGATGGTTGACTCTGCAGCTTGGCGGCTACCACAACCCAATCACTGGGAGTTTGGCTTTGGTGGGCTGGCCGTCGCGTAGTCTGGCTGGATGCCTGACTCTGCAGCTCAGCTGCTACCGCGGCCCAATCGTCGGTATACCCTTCACGGTGGTCTTGTCGCACGCCGTGCTCCTTCTCCATCTTTGCCCGGATGGTCCCGCGAATCTTGTCCCGAAATATCGCCTGTACCCAGTCTGGGCAATGGCCCACCTCTGAGTTTGCCAGGCCAAAAGGTCTTTAGTGGTTCGAATCATGGTAGCGTCCTGGAGGATACGAGGTGGGTTCGGGTTCTGGCTGACCTCCTACTGCGTCAGGCTTGAACTCGTCTGATTCCTTATATACACCTGTTTGCCATGCTCGTCGGGTATGACAGAGGATTGCACACCTTAAGCAAATCATCGTGCCGTTTATACGCCCAAGGAAATCGGGTTCGATTCTCCCACCCATTTTCCTGCCTCTGAAGTACTTACCCCATATGCCCTCGGGAATCTGGGGCGCCCCAAATTGAAATCTCAATTTCTAAGCCGAGTGTAATACCTGTTAGTTATTAGAATAAAGTTGCCAACTAAGGCGCACTAACCTCATATCCGTTTGGGGAGCACATAAATTTATCCTCTTCCGGCAGGTAGTTCACCCTGTGCGCAATCGCCATGGGATCTTGCCGGAGATCGTATAATTTTCCGATCTCATCTTGAACGTGGGAAACAAACTGGGATCCTACCCCAGAGTGTCTATTGCGTATCTTTTAGAATCAGTACTATACCCGGCTTCTGGAGGGCATCATCCCTGTGTGTCTGTGTCCACTTACTATCTTTATGTTTTCCACGGACGCTTTCATATTTCCTGCATCAGCTATATAATCAAGTGCCTTAAGCCAAGCACCGTGTACCTCAGATGTCAAGTAATTGGGCCTGGGAGTGGGTCAACAAACAGGGTGTACCAGAGAAGGTGAGCCTTGGCCCGCGTTACTACAGCCGCCTCTACCCATCTCGCTGTATTTCCCCGTGACTGGGTACTCGGCCAGATGTCCTCAGAGTGTGGCGTAGTCGATTCGCTGGCTGGACTCGAACTTCTAACTCCCGAATTAGTGGCACTGTCAGTGGCCAGTAGGGATGAATATCGGGCTACACTGGATGACCAGAGCACTCGCGGAGTATACGCTCTACCGGGCGTTATACGTCCTCGAGCTGGTGGCGTCCACCTAACGAGTGCAGCCTCCTGTGATCCAGAGGTGGTCGCAACTCCCACAGTCAATACGCGTTTGTTTGTTTGTTTGTCCACTGATCGTGACCCGTGACGCAGTCCTGCTCCAGTAGCATCTGGAATATCTTTGTCTTCCGCGTCTGGCTCCGTGTCCTATTCAGTCTGATATGATCCGCGAGAGTCTTCGTAATCATCGATGCTATCATCGCTTAGAGTAACTGTTTCCGTTGATACTTGCCTGTCAGGTTCCGTCTCAATATTCATATACGTTGTGCTCTTTATCGTCCTCCTCCGGGGGCGCTTTGGTTCTCTTTCGCGTGCTCCCGCTGCGTTTGATGGTGTAGAGCACACATGCGATAGCTTCTCGTTCCGGAGTGTGCTCGGCGAGCTGCCGGATTGGTTTTGTTACGTTTGCCAACCTCGATCTCGCTGATCGTGTGCCATCGGGTACGACTTGGCGTCTACGCCCGCTCAGATTTGCTACTCGGGGGGTTGGCTGGCTGCGTGAATTGGCTTGCAGTTGTCTAGACATGTTGGAATGCAGAACGGTTGATCAACATTACGCAAAATAGGAATTAGGACGTAGAACAATCGAATGTAGATTGCTTGTCGCCAAAATGAGGAATCTGTGGTTAGGTTCAATGGAGGCGTCAGGTCTTATACGCTAGGACTTAGGAGGGGGGGTGGGAGAAGCACACACTATCACTCGGGATTGAAAGAAAATATTCGCCCGGAAAAAGAGGTTTGCTGCTTGTTCAACATTATGATGATGATCTCCAGGTCCTCAGGTATCATGGTCATCCCGACTCTAGTTGAAAAGGTTCGGCGAGAGGGGGGTCGCTAATGTAGGAGGCTAAGCAAAATCCAGCCAGAACGAGTATCAGTTAGCGACACTAATTCTAGCAAGACACTCGCGAAGGCTGAAGCAGATTAGGATTATCGAACCTCATCTCCTAATGTCGAATCAACACCACTGAACGTCTGGAATTCTGTATTCACGACATGCTCTCGACGTCCCCAGGTATCATCGTAGTCTCGACTCGTGTTGAAAAGATTTGACGAAATGTGTGTTGCTAATGTAGGAGGCTAAGCAAAATCTAGCCACAACAAGTATCGGTTAGCGACACTAATTCTAGCAAGACACTCGCCACGCCTAAAGCAGATTAGGATTATCGAACCTCATCTCCTAATGTGGAATCAACACCACTAAACGTCTAGATTTCTGTATTCACGCCATGCACTCATGTGTTTGACTAGTTTAGTCCGCCGATGCCAGCCCAGTTAAGGACAGAATGCGCGGCGTGCTTGATCCAGGAAAAACAATTTGGTATCTTTACGCAAGGAGGCCTAAGGACTAGCAATAGAGGATACGAGAAGCTGAAGCCAGGGTGCCCAATGATATGTTTACTATCACATACCAGCTAACCAACCACAAACTGAGAATTCTTAATAAAGCGAAATAAGATCTAGGGAAAAAAAGAAAAAGAAAAAAAAATAGCCGAGAAACTAGGAAATCCCAAATCGTTTTCGTCTAGCCCCACCTCTCTTTGAACGGCGCGGTTGGGGCGATGGCGATTTGGTGTTGTTTGGGGCACAACTGAAAACTGGACGTTGAAGAAGTCCTGGGCGCCGGGGGTGTCACAGGGGCTGCTGGTTCTGTCGGGGCTTGGAGCGTCGTGGGCGGCTGTCCAGTTGTGCGAGCTGCTTGTTCTTTCGCTCTCATTCAAGTTGTGTGAACCTGCACATCAATCGGAGCAACGGCGGGGGAGGCTGGACGATCGTCGCAGATTACGGGCAGGCTGGTAGGAGGGCTGTCCTGGGCACCATCATGGTCTGAAAGCAGCGCGGCTGCCGGTTGAATCGTGCGAGCTGCTTGTTCGGTCGCTCTCACTGGAGTTGTGTGAACCTGCGCATCAATCGGAGCAACGGCAGGGGAGACTGGACGTTGGTCGCAGAATCCGGGTAGGCTAGAAGGAATGCTGTCCTGGGCACCATCGAGTCCCGAACGCAGCACAGCTGCCCGCCCGGTATCTGTAATGTAGTCTGGCATCAAGGGCATCTCCCGTAGAACTTTCCGGAGGTCTCGGAGTTTCGTTTGCGTAGATGGCGCAGAAGGCCTGGCGGCCGACTCTGGCGAGAGCGGAGCGAACGGATTATCGCTCCGGCGTCCTCTATTTCTTGTAGGGTAGCCCTCCGTCGTGTCGAGCGGCCCGGGGCTCCCAATTCCTCGTCCTATGTCGTGAATTAGCCTTCGTGTTTTGATCTTCATGTTGACGTTAGGTGTCGATACTTATGTTGTCCAAATCAATCGTCCCCCCGTCGGGAGGTGCCTGCGGTTCCCCCTCGCTCTCTGCCTCTAGTGATTCCTCCTCCTCCTCATCCTGATCGTCATCCGCTTGCATGATCCCCACGGCGTCTTCCCAAACGTTGCGATTGAGAAACGGGTATCTCTCTTTGGCAGCGTCGGGCGTCTGGGCTCTATCCTCTCTAGTCTTGCGACGTGACTCGACAAACAAGAGATCTCGGGGATCTTGGCCATGGTTTGCAAGGACCCACGCTAGAATGTCATTATTGCTATGGAGCAAGATGAGCTGTCCCAGGGGGAGACCTTGTTCGGGCTCTTGACTTAGCCTGACGGCGCCCTCACCAGTCGCCCCGATGAGATATCTTGGGCATCCGATTTCCTCCTCGAGACGCTGCCCTCTAACCACAGCGACCAGATTTTTCATGCTCGGTGTTGTCAACACAGCACATGCGATTACCCGGTCCGAGTCGTTAGCAGAACAGAGATGGTCGAGGAACGGAGGTCCCGCTTCTGGGGCTCCCGTTTCGCGAACGATATTGATTCTTACTCCCCGCGGGCAATAAGTTGACGATTGAGACTCTGTCAAAATAAGTTAGTGCGAGGCTGACGAGAGATAGATTGGAATAATCACCTACTCGGGGATTCCGCGACGTCTCTACCGCTGGCGCGTTCCGCGATTCGACCCAGGTTAGAGCATAGCAGTTTCCTGGCTGAATCTTTTACTAGCATCCTCAGGTGAAGGGTGAGTTCCACAACGTTATCATGGTGGTGGTTTTTGTTAATGTGGGTAACGCGATCTTTCCCGGGCGGAAGTGCGCGAGCAAAGACCGTGATTGCTTCAACTTGGGCGTCTGTCAAGTGACCGGGGTCAAGGTTGCGGGCTGTCATATAGGCCTTGAGCTGCTCACGCCAAGCAAAGTAGGCACCAGATGTGACGCCTGGATCGAAGAACCCGCACCACCATTTAGCGTACGCAATGACACCATACGTCTTCCTAATTTGTGCTCAATTGTTAGCGTGACAGATTCTGATACCTGGGTGGGGGTTTTCTTTGACCTACACAGTGCCCGAGTCTTCGACGGCTGGCTCGAAGTGCGTGCGCTCCGCCAGGTGTCTGTTCACAAGGAAGTTCGTTGTGAGCGCTTTATCCTGCAATGCGAATCTCGTGCTTTCTGTAATTACTTACACTCTCTCCTCAGCGGTGAGACGGGCGACTATACGTGGCACAGTCTTTCTTCGTTTTCCGCTCTCAGCGTCAATCCTCTGGGGCTGCGCAGCTGGGCGTCTAAGGCGAATGGAAATATTAAAATTGCGCAAGAATATATAGACGTAGTTTACTTACTTTCCCTTCTCTAACTGCTGTTTCCCTGAGCTCGGAGGTGCCATGGGGACGTGTGCGATGTTTAGATTGAATAGAACTCAATGAAAAAGAGGTAAAAAATTCTTGATCGCATCAGGAAAATGTCGGAGCGTGATCCTTGGTGATCCTGAACCCTCCTGGTCCACCAAGGGGGGTTGTGTTCCCGTGGTCCAACAGGTCCACTCTGATCCATTCTGATCCACACTTTTTCAAATTTTACCGAAAATGTGGACCAGGGTGGATCAGGGTGGACCAGGAGGACCAGGGGGACCATAACCCGTCTTGGTGGACCAGGACTGGGTTTTACATTTTGCTGAAGTACCTCAACTGAGAGACGAGGATCTTGGAGGGAGGTTGACGTAGGTAGGTCGGAACCTGGCGCCAGACGTGGGGAGAAGAGCCAAGAAGAACGTAGGGAGAGTGGGAACGCCAAAGTGGAAGGAGGGGTAGGAGGGGTACTTATATACAGCTCGTCAATACCGGGCGTACATTTCCGGACAGTTTGCCCTGGGGGGGTGTACCATACGAGCAAAGAATGCGAAGTAGGGTGTGCTAGTACCACCACGTCGCACACCGAAGTGGATACCAGTATGTGGGCCAGATGAACCAGCCACATAGCGGATGTACGAAGTGTGATGGATAAAGATATAGAACATAGACAAGCCAATGATCGTGAACACTTCTGAGTCTCAGAGATTTCTCACCGGGTGTGATGAAATAAGGTTTTAAGCCTCACAAGGATCGAGATGCCAAGAGACATAAGGGACGCAAGGTCTCTTGGCGTCGGCCAAGGCACCATCGACATCACTAGAATTTTTCGTCCATCAAGCGCCGGACCACACCTGGGCGAAGCCAGACGAACATGAACTGATCAGATGATGATCTTCAGGCAGGCAGCCAAACAGGCAGGGAGGCAATAAGAAATATATTCGAAACCCCAAAGAACTCTAATGCTAAACAATATCACTAATACACTATACGGCTAGGTAGACTCAGCGAACGAGAGACGCCTGGTCAAATCAAACTCTCAGATGCTCGAACGGTATCTCTTGGGCGTACGCTCGTGACCATCCGCCTCATCGAAGGAAGCACTGCGCTTCCGTACCTCCTCGCCTTCCTAAAGTTCAGTGGCTATGGAAGGCAATCGAAATCTCTTTGACTTACGCTTATTACAATTTTCCTTGTCAAACCGACCCCTGCGCTTCCTTGTCATGTCGTCTTGAGCAGGATGCCGTCCCGGATCCGCCGAGTGTTGGATATTCAACCGGCTCGAGGATTTGAGGGCGAGTGGTATACGCTTCCCGCGGGATTTCCTTTTCTCTCCACCGGGGGATGGCCACATCCCAACGCTGCCCTCGCGTCCATCCCCGGCACCGGAGATATTTCATGACGCGCCGGATAATGCTACAAGTAAAGCCTCCGAGTCATGTCCCTCTTGCGGTTCACTTGGTTGATTAGCCGGCCCGGGATTCGCTCTGGGCTCCGGTCGTCTGGCCTCTGGATAAAATAAACCTCCACGCAATTGGTCTCGTGCTATCGCTTGATTCACCCAATTGGTCTCAGCGCCTGGTACAAGATAGTTGTGCCCCCTCAACGCGGGGGTGGGTTCCCTACTTACGTTATTCGGACGATGACAATAGATTGAGAGATCAAGCGGGTCTTCAAGAACTGGATTCGACAGGAGCCAGGCCCTTACCACTTCATCGTCATCGATGAAGACATAATTGATCCACGAGAGCGGTGTGTTGGGATAGTCTCGTAGGAGTCGGTGTCCTTCGCCTGTAGCACCAAGTATGTACCGAATTGTCTCATCTCGTATGGATCCCGTAATCATGGCTGACAGTGCACGGATGTCATAGGAATTCAACTCATCAAACTGTACCCCATTGACAGGGCACCAATTGAGCCGGCGATAATTAACGTTGTTTGCGGGGCTATCAGCCGCGTGGCGGATCCAAACAATACGCACTGCGCGTGGACGTCACAGTAGAGCGCTCCAATCTACAACTCCTTAGTCAGTAAGTGAAAAACCCAAACATGCGGATTATTTCGAAAAGACTCACCTGTTGGCGCCCGGCGATTTAGCGCGAGATATGGTATAATTGGTGCCGGAGCAGCACTTCAGGTGGGCTGTTAGGTGGGCTGTTAGGTGGGCTGTTTGCGGGGCCGTATGCTGGGCTGTTTGCTGGACTGTTTGCTGGACTGTTTGCTTGGGTACTCCCTGAGCTGCTGCCTGCACTGCTGAGTGGGGTATCGGGTAGAATTGGTGCTTGCGGCGACCCAGCCACTGGGGGAGCGTTTTGTGGTGCAGGTATTCCTTGTCCTTGCATCGAGTGAGCAGCTGGAGCAACTTGTCATTGCGCTTGGGGTGGATTAGTCGGTGGTTGAGGTTGACCCGGCGCAACAGCAGTAGCGCCTTGTGCTTGCGCCGGAACAACAAGAACGAATTGTCCTTGCGCTTGGGGTTCAAGTTGACACGGGACGACACCTGGACCGACTTGTCCTGGCGCCGGAAGGATAGGAACGACTTGTGCTTGCGCTTGCGGTTGAGGTTGACCCAGAACAACATCGGGAACGACTTGTGCTTACGCGGGAACGGCACCTGGAATGACTTACCTTTGCGCTTGCGGTTGGTTAATCGCCGGGAGAGCGTTTTGGGACACAGAACCTGGGTTCGGCTGAGCCGTAGCAAGACCTCATTGAATCGGGGTTCCCAGAGGTAGTAGCAGCGGTGGCAAAATCAGCTGCGCAGTTGGGACTCCTGGCTGGCCCAGTGCGGGTGCAGGATGGCCTTTAGCCACAACCTGAAGCGGCTTGTTCATGGTGATTATCAACTTACTCATACAGTCCTTAACAAGTTGAACGATTGCCTCATGGGCCGCCCGCATATGAGCCACGTTATTCACAGCTGATTCTCTAGCGAGCGGATCACACGCAGGGGGCAATCTCCTCATTCTTGAGACGATTTGCTGGAATTCTCCGATAGCAAAATTAGCCAGTGGCGTAAAGTTCCTTGCTACCAGCTGCTCTTTCACAAGTCACCGCCATTCTTTATACACCGCCGCCCCTGTATTATTAGCTGGGAAGCCCATGGCTCCTGTATAGTGAGTAATTCACTGACCCCCAGGATTAGGGCGTTCTGCGCTGATCACCCCTAGGAGAGAATTAGCCGGAAGTTGCTACGTCTGCCTCGGGGGACCCTGCTGTACTCCTGGATTATGCATGTACACATATCATACGTGGATGTTATTGTGGGCCATATTGGTTGATTCTTGGTGTATCTAGATGAGAGTATTGGAACTAGTTGGCTAAATATGGTGGCAGTTGTGGACGTTCTGAATGTGAGATGGTTTTTGGTATGAAGTCTCTTCTATGGCGCTCTATCTACTTTATATGTACAACTCGCAGACGTTCTAGAGAGTTTTAAAGAATCATGCTGTGTTTTCAAGATTGGCTAAAAATAGGTAAAACCTGAAGCTCAAAGACAGGACTCTGCAATTATCTGATTCAGCTTGAATAGCGGATGATACCCATATTTGCTCAGGAAGGGCTCTCGTCTTGAAAGAAACTATAGCTGACCCACGTGACGTCTGCTCTAACCCACATGGACGACTAGTTCCGCTTCGGAGCGTCTGAGCTCCTTGACCCTGCATGCGAACCACACGCGTTGGGCTCAAGAGTAAACATAGCAGTAAAGGTACCCGCTAATCGACACATAACTGACGATATAGACTGAGCTGACTCCCACCATGCCTAGCAAATGTCCATTCTGCCGACAACAATACATCCGGTCAGGCGCATATGAGAAACACCTGCCAATAGCGGACGCAAATCCAGACATTGTTCTCGTGTCCACCGTAGGATATCCATCAACCGGAGATATTATCAACGACGTGGAAACAAGCATATTGCACCACCCAGAGGCTAGCGAGCTGGAGGATTCCGACTATGGATTCGATCCGGGTCCCACCCGACACAAGCTCGACGCATTTACTGCGCACGACTCTGATACTGAGATACCGGACGACTCTACATCTTCCTTACCCCGCAGACAGGAGCATTATCCACGCGCCGGAGAAGCAATTGAAGACGTCGACGGATTTGAGCAAGAAAGCCGGAATCTCTGCGAGGATCCGTGGGCACCATTCAATTGTGCGCAGGCTTTCAAACTAGAGTCTTAATTCATTCCGAGTAAAGTACCTAAATCACGAATGAATGAATACTGCTCGAGTGGCCTCTGTAGATCTGCGTTAGTCGGCTATCGCTCTATGCATAGGCTGGAGAATGACCTCCGGTCGTTGAACCCGCACAGTTCGTATCTCCAAGGGGTTGAAGGACAAGGTGAGGAGAGCAAGAGAACTCTGCCATTCTTTTATCGTAAGGTCCTGGATTGTGTCAGATATCTCCTTCGCCAGATCGCATACCAGGATGACCTTTCTACACCCCGTGGTGTGAATTCGATCCTAATGGTGAAAGGATTTATGCCGAAATTCACACCGCGGACTGGTGGTGGGATGTTCAAGTACAGCGCCCTAACCGCCTTTACAGTAACCGTAGCTGACTAATTATAGAAGACACTTCTACCTGGAGCGACTGTAGTTCCCATTAGTGGGACGTCCGATCAGACCCATCTCAGCAACTTCTCCGGTGACAACAAAGCGTGGCCTGTCTATATTACGCTTGGAAATCTTCCGTCAGCCTGGCGCAACAGCCCTGGAACAATGGCTGTTCTGCTTCTCGCACTATTGCCTGTCTCCCCCAAACTCTTAGAGTCCACCAAAGCATATCAATACCAGAGACAAGTGAACTGTCACAAACGGTGACTAAGCAAGGCAGACTCTCACATGACTAATAGTTATTAGTCATCGGTTTGTTATCTTTCACACTATGAGATCAGTTGACTCATAGGCTTTCACATGACGACGCAATAGCG
>Ga0307507_10009844_pt1 | contig 12593 bp, 8 predicted proteins | sample 7_EM_MG_FD_207223 | JGI IMG/M metagenome (GOLD analysis project Ga0307507, IMG submission 207223) | Populus trichocarpa ectomycorrhiza microbial communities from riparian zone in the Pacific Northwest, United States - 7_EM | ecosystem: Host-associated > Plants > Roots > Unclassified | place... | reverse complement strand
TCTAACCAAGTGGGTTAATTTTGAAACTTCCCGACTCAACTCTTTATCTAACTCCAGTGTTTTATTAAATTATATGAGAGCTAACTCGACTTAAATTGATTGATTTCATAAGTTCAAATGCAACCTCAATGATTGATAAAAACATGATTTAGCGTTTAAAAAAACTTCAAAATGAAATATTTTTAAAAAATATTGAGACGATGATAGATTGAATCGACCCCCCTCGCAACCCGGGTCATGAACTCTATTGGGTTTAATAAATTTTTTATATATTTTTTATTTAATTATATGATAAAAATAAATGTTTACAAAAATAAGCACCAACCTAAAAATATATATTTATTTTAGACAATTATCCCTAGACAGCAAAGAAAAATTAATAATGCAGTCTATTTCCCAACCAATCTAATATTAAATGATAAAATTAAAAAAGAATAAATTAAAAACAATTAAAAGACCAATAACAAAAAAAAAACATATCATATCGGTGGGTAAACTTATCAAACCTGTGAATCGGGTAAGCCATGCTAGTACGCCAAACCTGTGAACTAAGTTATGGACACCACTGAGATTATAATTTATTTTTTTAATCTTTTTTATTTAACTACATGATAAAAAAAAATAGATGATTGCAAAATCAAACACCAACTCAACATCAAGATGTTTTATTAGATCACGATAACCTCATAAAAGACGAAACGAAACCAATTATGAAACTGAATTCTCAATTAATCTAGTATCTAAAGATTAATATAATATTGAATGATGAATTATCACCATTATTATTATAACAATTACTATTCACATCGTTATTATTAACATTACTAATATTGTCATTATTATTACAACTACCACCATTACTATTATTATCAATAAATAATATCATATTTGTTATTAATATTATTATCGTGATCACTGTCAGTATCATCATTATTGTTGTTGTTATTATTGTTTATATTATTTTTATAATTATTATCACCGCTACCATAACTAATATTATCATTATTTTTATTCTTATTACTTTCATCATCATTATTATTACTGTTATGACCACAATTATTATTACTATTGCTATCACAATCACAATCACAATCACTATTAACTACTACTACTGCTGCTGCTGCTGCTGCTATAATTATTAATAAATTTGAAAAAAATATTATTACTGTTGAAAAAAAACCATGAATTTAATTTGAAAGGTAAAATTAAAAAATATGAGAACTTTGAAAAAAAAAAGAGCCAAGTGAAAAAATAAGAAATTAAAAGTAGAAGGATTGAATTGAAAAACATAATACACACAAATTAAAATTGAAGAGCTAAAATGTAAACAAATAAAACTCAAACAAAAGAGAAAATGACCGAAATAAAAAATCAAAACAAAGAGGATTTGAAACACCAACCAAAAATAGGGATGAATTTAGAAGGATTGAAACTATAAAAGAAATAAAAACAAAATAAAAATTAAAAAAATAAGGACTGAAATGAAAAACAAAACATATAAAAAATTGTAATTGAAGGACAAAATTGAAAAAAAAAACAAAACTTCTATAAAAGGAATAAGGTTGAAATAAGAAATTTAAAGACTGAGGACTGAAATTGACAAACAACAAACAAAGAGGACAATTATGCACTTTAGTTGTCAGGATAGAGAAAAGAAAGAAAAAAACATAGACAATCGATCACTCGCGGCAATCCAACCATCCATGTGAAAGAGGGCACGACTGTGCATCTAGTGAGACGGTGATTGATCAAATTTGGTCACTAGACGATGTCACACGCACCACCTAAATGGTGCGGACGCTGCCCATTTGCTGGTTCATGTGGAACACATGCCAGCAGCTTTTCGATTTAAAAATAAAAAATAAATCATGAAAATACCAAAACACCCCTCATGGCCTTTTTAATTACACAAAGTACCCATGTGAAAATACCAAAATACCCCCAAAGACATAGCTTCTTTTTTGTCTTTTATGAGGCTACAAACGTTATTTTACTATACATGAAAAGTTGAAAAACCTGAAATACCCTTGTCCAGCAACCCATCTTTTTTTGATCTTGGGGGCAAAGAAGTATTTTTACTATTACGAATATTGTGAGAAGCCAAAAAAACCTTTGGTCAACAGTTCTAAAATTTGTTGACTCTTGAGGTAAAAAAATATATTTACTATGTTAAAATTTTTTAAAAGATGCATAAATCGTCGAACAATCTTCTAATGACCACTGAGCCAAAAGAACAAATACCCCTAAACCGAAGGCTTAAATTTAAGCCACTTAAGGGTAAAAAAGTAATTTTATTGTAGTAATCCACAATAATTTATATGTAGAACTACAATGAAATCCTCACATCATTTAACTTTCTTTTTTCAATAGATTTTGGTTCAATATTTCATTAGTGTCAGCAAACTCATCTCTTCCTTAGAGATACTATGAGACAAACCACATTTCTCTACCAAAAACATAATGATAATGATGGCCGTCACCACTTGAACCCATTAAATAAGGCTAAAAGAAACAAACATCTATAATTGACATTAGCCTATTGGCTAACTTGTGGGGATTATTTTGAAAAAAAAAAAACCAAAAAGCTAAATCTCCAATTAACTCATGTTCAAGGATGAAATTGGTAAGAAACAACAGTCATTTTTTTTTAAAAAAAGCCATGCGAACTTGAGTAAACCAACCGAACTTGCGACACTAGTCATGGATGCCATCGAATTCAATAAATTTTTTATCCCATAAATTATTTTTCATTTAATAAATTTATATGACAATAAAGTACTTGACAATTTTTTTAAAAGAAAAAAAAAACCATCTCAGGCACGTGAGACTGGGATAACAAAGGAAGATAATTGATAATAAATGGTGAATTTTTTTTTAGTTTTAAGTTAAATAAAAAAGTAATTAATCGATAACAAGGGGATAAATTGTATTTTTTAAATTAAGAGACAAAAAATGCATTCAAAAAATAATAACTGGGTGATATGACTTAACCCGTCGAAGCTGCGATTTGGATTATGGACTCAATCTAGTTCAATATATTTTTTTATATACAAATTTATATCTAACCTAAATATATATAAAAAGACAAAGATAAAAAGGGTTGAAAAGAAATCCAACAGCACGAAACTTTGGCCTAATGCCCTGGACCTTTGAAAGGAAAAGCCCAGGTGTATAGGCCTTTAAGCCTGTTAATTTTTTTTTATTTAAAGGAGTGGATAACTTGTTGTTTGCCTCTATTTTTTTAAATAGGCAGACGACGTCGTCTGCATGTCCATATTTCAGCCACCATTATGGTGCTCGAAAAATCAAGGCTATAGGGTTTTTTACCTAAAAAACCTGTTTTTCAACCTAAAAACACCCTTAAAACATCAAGAAACCAACTTATTAACCTAATAAACTCAAAAAAGAGTCCAAATCACAAAACCAAACCGAATAAAATTTCTCATCCTCTACCTAGATTTGTTTTTTTAGGTTATATTGAGGTTCAAAACAACCACTACAAGACTCCCCTCACCTAACAAAATTTGTTGGCACTAATTTTAACCATTTTGGTGGTCGAAATAGGTGTCAATAATGAGCTTTCTCTCTCTACATGGAAATCTAACAAGTTCTCTCTCTCCTTTCATAAAAAAACTGAAAAATAAGAAAAATAAAGTTTGGTACCAAAATTGAATTTCAGGCAACTAAAGAGACCGACCACCTATTAAGTGAAAAAGATGGGGGGACTAAACTAATTTTTTTGGATAAAATTAGAAGTTACCACCTATTTTTCCCTGTTTTTCACTTTGATCTTTTGTTTTTCAATTTCACCATCTCTTTATAAAAAGGAACTAATTGACTATTAATTTGGGCATAAAAGGTTCAATTGTGCAAAACAAAAGATAAGACCAAATTAAAAATTTAGAAAAACTTTGTTATTCGAATCCACAATTATATGTGATAGAGTGAACACCAAACAATGAATAGTAAAACCAACACACAACTTAGTTTTTTTATTTATTTAATTGTATCATATCATGTTATTTCTATATTATGAAAATATTAATTATCTTAATATCATTTTTTATTAGGAGTTCTCTCCATAAAGACTATATATTTGATTTCAATTAAATTAGATTCTCAATCATTAAGTGTCTTCTAAACTCCAATATATCCAAATTATTATGAAAACTATCACATATAATTTATTTACCAAAACTATGATTGGAATGGGTCACACATTCTGTTCAAGATGACGAGTGACTCACTTGCTTTTACATAGTGTATGTCCTACTCTAATCACCATTAATAATCTTTTTTGGTGTTTTTAAATTTGTCTCGTTGAGACTTTTTTGAAAGTATTGAGATGTTGTTCTTTTCTTTTTTTTTTCTCGGAATTTGTGCCAACCCATTTTAATAATTTCTTTAAAACATTGCTATTTTCAAGAGTGACTTTTTAAAAGTAAAAAACGATCTTTATCAAATTGTATTATTTTTCAAAATTATTTTTAAGTAGTTCTAGTTTATCAATTTGTTTTTCAAAACCATGCTAATTTTCAAAAAATTCCCAATAACAACCCAGAAAAACCTTGACTAACATCAGTCGCAAGCCACTTATAACAAAAATAATCACCAAGCCAGCTTTATGCTTATTAGCAATTAAAAATCTTGAGTGACTTAAATGTAAATTTCATGAGAAACAAAATCAGGCAACTTGTGGAATACCTTAAAAACACTGGGCCAGAAATAGAAAATCAAAATTTGAAATAAACCTCCGTCATCGTCTGTCTAGTGTCTACCCCTACACAGCACAGTGACAGTCACACAGCAAAGCATCTACACCTTCCACTCCCCTGCAAAGCAACTGTCTCTTCTCCTCAACGCAGAAGACCAAAAAAATGCTAATCCTAAACGTCCTAAACGTCGTCGCGCGTCCCTCCATGTAACTAATTAAAATAAATCTTCCTTTCAAGCCATCTGCTGATTTCCAGTTCAAAAATTAGGGTTTTTGAAGCTAACCCTATTAATTCAAATTTTGCAGATTGCCAAATTTTTCAGCTCAACCATCTAATCATCAATTCAATTATATCAACTACCGACTTGCAAATACAGGCGTGTTCTTGCTTGTGCCCTAAATTTTCTCCTTTTATCCTGCTTTGAAATGATTTCGAATTGATAATATTTTATATTTTTTTTGCAGGGAGAAGAAAGCTTAAGGTTTCGAGACTCAGGTCTAACTTTTGGGACTCCATAAGATCAGGGTAACATGAATTGGTTTATTTTTAATTAATTAATTTATCTTGTTTCACTGTCTAATTGTGATTGTGTTATGTCCTAAACCAATCCTGGGAATATATTTCACTTTGAGTCTGTATGGAATCCGGTATGTTTTGATTAGGAAAACTTGGTTGTAGTGTGAATTTATGATTGCTAATTGAAAGTTTTGGAGAGTAAAAGATTCAATGCTTACGGTGTCGTGTGAGGTTGTAGGCTACTGGGCATTGTGTGCTGGGTAAGTTTTTGGGCTTCTATAATTTGTCTACCGCACTAGTTAGTTTTATGTAACGGGGATGTTTTCATTGTTGTGTTTTATTGCAGGTTCGTGAAGGATAATTCGACACAAGTTGTGGAATCACCCTCTACGCTCGAAGAAGAGGAAGAACCACAGCCTGAAGAGTTTGTTCTTGTGGAAAAGACTGAGGAAGATGGAGTGGTTGAGCAAATAATATTCTCTTCTGGTGGGGATGTTGATATTTATGATCTGCAGACCCTGTGTGATAAGGTAACTGTGTTTCTGGTTGATGCCATTTTGTGTCGCAATCTTATGATATTGAATAAACTCAATGAAAAATCAAATACCGGGCTCATATTCTGGCCGATGTCAAGAGGTGAAGATGATAGGAGATTTTGCTACAAAATGATTAGCTCTGTAATGTCTGTAGCTGATCTTTTAAATTCACAATTTATAAATTTACCCAGAAGAGTCTTTCTTGAATCTGGATTCTGACTTGCGAAAACCCAGAGTCTAAAATGATGCTATCATATTGGGTTAAAATAACAGAAGTAGTCCAACTTTCAATGAATGGAAGATTGGGACAATCGATTCAATGAGCTATTATTGGTTGATTGCTGCTCACATCACACATTTGAAATCTGCATGCTTTCTTTCCAGTTTGAAGGATCACCAATTAATTAGTGGCAAAACATTTTTATGGTGTAATATACTTGCGAAATCCAAAATCAATAAAACAACTAAAATCATTGCTTAACAGGTGGGCTGGCCTAGAAGGCCACTGTCAAAATTAGATGCAGCTTTAAAAAATAGCTACATGGTAGCCACATTGCATTCTATACGGAAATCACCTGGATCGGGTACGTAGTAGATATATTGTAAGACATCCCATTTCATGTAATTGATCTTCTTAAGTTAAAGTTACGCATATTTCCACATCTAAAATTATTTTGTAAACATCTTAGTGTACTTGGAGAAGTTATTTGACAGAGGGGAATGACCAAAAGAAGCTTATTGGCATGGCTCGTGCTACATCTGATCATGCCTTCAATGCTACAATTTGGGATGTTCTGGTTGATCCTAGCTATCAGGTATACTTCATGTTATTTTTTAATAGATAACCGTGTTGAGTTGCTGATGCAGAGAATTAGAAATACTCTCTTCTGTTATGCAACAATATGAGTCCATAGACACATGCGTGGTGCAATTTTCTTCCATAGTTGTCTGCACGAGGAGAATGAACCTTGAAATTTTATTACTTTTCTGCTTGCCTTTTTCTTGGGATGCATGATTATGGGAATAGTGATGCGTCCTGCTGGAATTGTTGACTTTATAGTCACCTTAGGAAATATTTTGGTGGCAGAATGGGGAGAGAACAAGCCTTACTGATTGCTAGTCGTAGTGTGATCCTTTGGTTTGGCTACGAAATGGCAGGCGTTTGGAATGGATAGCAAGTAGGACCTAGCCGACTTCAGATTATGGTGGCTACAGCATTTTTCCAGATTTTCTTTTTTCATTGTCTTGGTTCATGACATGAAAAGGTTAAGTTCAGAGCATGGAAACAAAGTAATTTTGGACTTGGAATCATGTACTAATTGAATGAACTCACTGTTCATCTTCTAAAAGTGCATGTACCTATCACTTCTGATATTAAGAGATTCTTATAATTGGTTTGATACTATGCCAGCTAACATCACTTCGTAAAATTGTTTTATATTTCATTCAGGGCCAAGGCCTTGGTAAGACACTTGTTGAAAAGATTATTAGAGCTCTTCTACAAAGGGACATTGGCAATATAACGCTATTTGCAGATAGTCAAGGTATAGCAATCTGTACAGTAAAAAGCATTGTTGGTTCATTATACTGCATTCCCACCATAAAATCTGTCAGATCTTCTGCTACAGTTAGATGTTGGTACCTCTCACCTGGATGTGGGGCTGGCGACTCGTATTTTCTTGCACGTGCAACTGCAAAACATTTGATTATTTTATCTTTCAGAAAGGGTCAAGGATTGATTGAGGGATGTAGATTGTTTCTTATTTTGCACTGCTTGCTTTGTTTCCATATTTAATTCAATCCTGTCCAATTGCACTCATTTAAGCTTTGCTTCTCTTATAATATTAGTATCCTTGAAACCATGTTCTCTTTTGATTGGGATCAATTATTTTGATCAGAGTTATAAATTTTGATTGTGGGATTTGACATGGATTTATTCGATTGCCATTGCAGTAGTAGAGTTCTATCGGAATTTGGGATTTGAACCTGATCCTGAGGGCATTAAAGGTATGTTTTGGTACCCAAAGTACTAGTTGACTGGGGTGAGGACAGGCTTCTTTGTGCTTGAATGTAACTGATTCAACTTGCAAAATGCAATGGCACAAAGGACTTAAGATAGAGAGGAAACCCACTTGTAAGTCTACATCACATTTTACTGTAATTTGAAGCTTTCACGATTGATTGTCATGTATATCATGGAAATATGAGGCAGTTAACTTCCCACCGTTCAAGAACAGTTGATTTATTCCTACATCTTGTACTTTATTACCTTGCTTTACGCAGCATGAGATTTGATGAGAACATTTCCAATTTGTTATTGTATTGTTTTGGCGCTCACTATCAGATACTGTAAACCGTCAAAGAACACTATTTGAGTAATCTCATATCAAATTGTATTATTGAAGCAACATTTATCTTATCTATAATGTGGTTGATTTTATAGAAATTCACGTCCAAAACAAATACCTTCGCATGGAGAGAGACAGGGACCGAATCATAAGACCATTTCTTTCATTTGATAATTTTTAGACTTTCATATTGCATATAATCTAATGTAAAATTGTTGATCTGGTAAATGATGTCCTCAGCGCTCCATGATAGGTTCTCTGATGGCTTGTTTCCGTACTTCACTGACTCGGTACAAATTCTCATAAAATTTTAGTTTCGGTTGTGGACATTAATGTATGATCTCTTCCATGCCACTATATTTATTTAGGTTAATTTGACGTGGTCCTTTTGACTTCACTATTAAACGGGATTAAAATTTATCCACTAGCATGGCGAGGCGACATTTTTTGAAGTCTCCTTTCACTCGTTATATTGTTTAAAACAACCCAGCCGGGAGGATGTAGTTGCTCGGAAATATATTAGAAAAGGGAGAAGGCTTACCGTTGGAGAAAGGTGCACAATTCATAATATATAGAGTTTGGATAAAAACATAGAAAAAAGGGAGATGCTCTTGTATTATGTCCAGCAATAATATCCTGATTTGCCCATCTTACCAATGGCATCAAACCGTGATTCATGCAATATCGTGTCCAGAAATGAACGATGCAAGTGTCGTCTCGAGGCATTCAAAGGGACTCGTAGATATCTCATTGCTTGTAAATATAAAAGATCAAAAAGAAAGAAGGAAAAAAGGCCACTTTCGAAAGTTCAAAGGGATTTGGGATGATACCAATTGTGACAGGGTCAGATTTTTGTCGAAATTTTCCTGTCCTCTGCGGCCCAACCATTTTTTTTTTTTACAGGAAACTATCCCAATCTTTATTTGAGCCACTCAAGAATAGATGGGGGGTGTAATTCAGGTGAAAGAGGGGGGAAATTAATTGAAAATGAACGAGAAAAGAACAATAATTATAGAAAATAAAAATGGTCAACTATGTTGTTCGGCGCCTTACAGTGGCTTGGGAGTTGCCTTGACCAATAATTTTCTTTTTTTTAATGGCTATCTAACATCTTGACTATTTTGCAAATTCTATACGTAAGAATGACTCGACCACTCTTCTAGCCTGCTCTCTTCTTGCTTCTTATTATCTCACAATCCCTTCGCTGCATGAAGGTGAAGTTTCTTTACCATATAGTAATTGGTAGTCTTTCTGATAACAGTAAGCTAGCTTTGCCTCTTGACTACCACAACGACAATTTACTTCTTTCTCTGTGTTTCTTTCTTACATGCTGATCATCTTGGATTTTATTTCGACAGATGTTGAGGCTGAGGTTCTGTCTCTTTGGAGTCATTATTGCTTTGTTGCAATGTTACTTTGTTGTGCTTTCTTCAGCGCAGAAAACTCATCCATTGGAAGGTTCTCTCCTCTTTATCCATGAATAAACAGACACACTTACAAGCATGTGCATGGTTGATTATGTTTCTTGGTTTTGTTATTGTCACTGTGGAATGATTCTTTCCTCTGTGTTCCAGTCAGTGCTTTGCAAGCAGTCCGTCGGAAGCTCATAGATACACAGGGCAATCTTAATGACTGGAAAAAGAGTGATCCTTGTACATCGAACTGGACAGGAGTAATCTGCGTCGAGAAAAATGATGGTTATCGTCACGTCGAAGAATTGTATGCTGATTTTATACTTTCATAATTATATTTTGCTGTTGTCTTTATAGATTAAGGTTGATCAGATGATGCAACGTTTTGATTACATAATTCATTCTGGCAGGCGTATGCTACGTCTGAATCTCTCTGGAAATTTAGCTCCTGAACTAGGTCTCCTATCATATGCAAAAAGATTGTGAGTCAGATCATATTAGCATACCATTAATTAATATCAGATGATCATCTTTTATTTAATCATCATCCTTGTTATTGAAACTCTCAATCCTTTTGAATTTCTTCTTTTTTTGCAGGAATTTTATGTGGAACAATATAAGTGGTAGCATACCAAAAGAGATAGGGAAAATGACTTCCTTGCAGCATTTGTAAGTTGAAATATTTGGAGTTAAAAAATTGTATGATGCAGCGTATAACGAAAATAAAAATAGGGTTATATTATTCTCTATAAAATAAATTAGATATCCGTATTTATATTAATATTAAAATTAACAATATTAAAGATCTTCGATATATTTATGTTATCCAGAAGATCAATAATATAAGCATTATTATTGATTTTTTTTAGTACTTTATACGAGCCATACTTCTTCATTTTTAGTTTATTATAGGTGCCTACTAGAAACCTCTTCTTATACAAGAAAACCATGATCATGCCTCTTTCTTAAAACAATTTAGCTCGTCTAAGCTTGTATACTGCATGCTTATTTTTGGCAGTTGCTTCTTCTAGTTTTCTCCTTATCTTTTAATGCACAATTTGTATCTGTTCAACCAAATCCTCTATTGACTTGCTAAATCTAGCAGCTTTAGACAGTGAATGTAAATAAGTACATGATTTGGAGGTTTTATGTACACAATCTCAAATAATGTCTTTCTAGAAGCACTATGCTTGGAACTGTTGTAAGCAAGTTTTGCCTGAGCCAATACAATATCTCACTGTGTAGACTTGTTTTCACAAATTCTATAAATTAGATTGCCCAAAGTTCTGTTTAGAGACTCTGTTTGAACGTTAATTTATGGATGAACAATGCTACCAAACTTTAAAGAGTAATTAAACATTTTCCATAAAGTTAGCCAAAAGTGACTAAGAAACCTGATATCTCTATCAGACGTGATGAATTTTGGAACACCATGCAACCTCACTATCTCCTTGAAAAATAGCCTAACCACACTGATCACATCCGTAGTTTTCTTACAAGGTATAAAATGTGTCATCTTTAGATATTTTTCCACAACAACAAAAACATAATCCATTCCTCGCTGAGTTCGTTGAAGGCCTAACATAAAATCCATGGAAACATCTTCCCATATATGTCCAAGTATAGATAGAGGCATGTATAAACCAATGTTTTGTGATTGCCCCTTAGTTGTTTGACAAGTAAAACAATGTTGAACAAATTTATTTGCATCACGCTTGAGCTGAGGCTAGTAATACTTATCCTCTAAAGCTGACAATGTTTTACCTCTTCCTCTATGATCCCACTTGAACTTTCTCTTCTTCAAATATTTGGTGATTGGTGCCACAATACTACCAAAATTCCGAATAAATCTCTTATAAAAAATAGTCAAGCCATGAAAACTCTACACATTACTAATTGTCTTGGGCGTGGGCCAATCACTAATTGCCTTCACTTTCTCATTATGAACTTCAACTCCATCAACTCCTATTATAAAACCCAAGAATAACAACTTCCTAGTCATGAAACTACACTTTTTTATATTCACACACAATTTGTTTTTCAGCAACACCTCCAGAACACTTTTTAAGTGCTCAATATGACTTGTTTCATTATGACTAAACATAATGATATCATCAAAATAAACCACAATGAATTTATTTATGAAAGGTTGCAAAACCTCATTCATTAGCCTCATGAATATGCTCGGTACATTCATTAACCCAAATGACATGACTAACCACTCATATAACCCATCTTTTGTCTTGAAACTCATCCCCTGGTCGAATCCAAATTTGATGGTACCCACTTCTCAAGTCAATCTTCGAAAAGATTAATGCACCACACAACTGATCTAGCATGTCATCCAATCATAGAGTTAGAAACCTGTATCCCATAATGATTTTATTAATAACGCGACTATCAATACACATACATCAACTACCATCCTTCTTTGGTGTTAGTAAAGCAAGGACAACACATGGACTTAAGCTCTCTTGAATCATCCTTTTCTTCAGCAATTGATGAACTTGAGTTTGAAGTAGAAAAATGTGGGAAGAAACTATAAGTGGACTTCATAAGAGAATAAGGTATAATATCAAATATGAATTCTTCCTTATTATACATGCACCATAAATTAAATTTTGAACTCATAGGTCAAAGACATGCTACTTTGCGAATAAGTTAGCTACAATATTGTATTCAAAGTATTTGTTCCTTTAGAGTGAAAGAGTTCAATTTCTGACAGATAACTTAAGGACATCATCATCTATGTCCTCCAGTACTTCAATTGTTGTATTTAAAAGAACTCCAAAATAATCTTCCATAATATCTCCATAAGACTTTTCAGAAATTAACGAGTCCTCCATGTCCTTGTTTGGAAGATCTCCATCATCATATAAATCTTCTTCATCATCTCCATCAGGTTCATATAGAACATCCTCGTCAAAGAAAGGTTTTTGCTCATACTAAAATTCAATCACGTTGATTGATTTTTATCTCTCGGGTTGTGGTTGTTTGGCTTGATCTGACAAGGTCTTATGGACCCCATCAAGTTCATCTTCATCAACACCCTTAACGTAGATAAGT
>Ga0307507_10009843_pt1 | contig 12594 bp, 14 predicted proteins | sample 7_EM_MG_FD_207223 | JGI IMG/M metagenome (GOLD analysis project Ga0307507, IMG submission 207223) | Populus trichocarpa ectomycorrhiza microbial communities from riparian zone in the Pacific Northwest, United States - 7_EM | ecosystem: Host-associated > Plants > Roots > Unclassified | place... | reverse complement strand
TCTTTTCAACAAACACACCTGCACAAAAGCTTGACAAACAATATAACACTTTGTATGAGTCAATACAATGTTCTATGGCCATTTTGAAGGCTATTTGCGAAGCCCTCCATTTTTTTTTTTTCGGGATCCAGAGCTGGACTAACTAACCGGCTATAGGTCCGGCATTCTATTGCCGGTGCCCCCTTGCTCCATTGAGCCTTTTAAATCTTCTCCAAGCTGTAGACAGAAAGGAGCACAAATTTTTTTCGCAGCCAATTTGGCCACTGTCCAAAGTAGCGGTGTTTAGGGGTGTTGCACCATAAAAAATCGTCCATAGCATTTAAAGTTAACGTTGATTACAAAAATAGCATCCTTCGAAAGTCTACACAATTATATTTATAACGACCAATGCTTCCGCCTTTCCCTCCCATTCCACTTCTGACCCTCACCATCCGTAGTAGCAATCCTTCGACACAGCCTGTTTGTTCTGCATCCAAAAAAAAACTACCGCAGAGATATCATCAAAACGTTCCGCCTCTTTCCACGCTCACTCCATCGTCTCTGGATGTCCCCCGCGATGCACTTGAACCTTCACGTTGCTTTGGAAGGGGGTACTGGCGCGTCCAACAAAGCGCCAACCCCACCTCCCAAAAGTCCTCATCCTCTTCGTCAAACTCCAAAGGAATGCTTCCCGATACGCTGCCATCGCTTCTGGGCGCCAGCAACGGAGATCTGACTTTATGCTGGATCTCCTCCCTCCTAATCCTGCAAAACCTTCACTCGTCCCATCCCCGCGTTCCGCCATCGTCCAAGTGGGAATCGAGCTCCTGAACGACTTGGGCTTTGAGCCTGGGGTGCCGTTCGGGAACATGGGTATGATGGCCTGGTTAGATTGAGGAGGGTGGTTGAAGCCGGCAACGAGAGCAGAGGCAAGAGGTTTCGTCGAAAGACATTGAAAAACGGCGAATGTCGCGGGGTGCAGAGGAGAAACTGCCTTCTACGAACGATTGTCAGGCACCGCCTTCTGTGGTGGTAAAAGAGAAAGCGTCAACTTCAACTTTCATGCGGACCTCAATCTTGTGACCACTGATGTCAAACTGGTATCGTCGAATGAGGGCATGGTAGTCTTCTCCCAAGGTATGGAAAGAAAATTGGTGGGAGAGGTATAGTCACCGCGGCAGAATGTGCTGGGACTTTGAAAAAGGTCGTTATCTCAGCCTGAGATAGCCAGCTGCACGTGGGACTCATCAACTATCCTAGTCGACGCCATGTGAACAGAAATGCACTTACTCAAGATTCTCCACCAAGCCTCCGGATCCGCTGGTTATCAACCAAACGCCTCTTGATCTCACCCCAACCCCTACGACGTTGCAAGTTCCACGTAGCCAGGGCCCTTTCCATGGCTGACAGTTCCATCTCAGGCGTATCCATCATCTCCCTCAACGCGGAAGGCCTAGTCGAAGCGGAAGCACCTGCGCTCAAAGGCGATACACTCCCCGCACCACCCATCTCAGGGAACGAGCTGCTCGTAGCGGCAGAAAGGGACGCCTGGACGACGGTAGAAGGCAGACTGGATTCCTTTGGATGCTGTTCGACTGTGAATCTCCGAAGGGAGAGCACACCATCCGCAGAATCGAACAGGAGAACATCTTGGTATTTTCGTGAGGGATCTTGGGCGCGACGAGGGGAGGAGATGATGTAGGGTCAACGACTGTGGGCAACGAGGGGAGCAGACTTGGAGGGATGGTGACGTCGGAAGGGTTGAGGAAGATAAAGGCAAGAGGGGCAATTGATCATTGATGGTACTCCAAAGCTGACGAAGGTGATACCTGCTGGGACTTGACACCACGCAGGCGGACCGAGGGGGTTACTTCCGTCTTGACTGGTGTCTAGAACGAACGAAATGTTCTCAGCCAATCTTTTTACCAAAAAGGAAGAAAGGCTCACAGTAGCTCCAGCGAGTACATTCCTCACCGTTCCAAATGACTCTTCACTGAATCACATCCACCTTGCCGCCACACGGGTCCACGGGAAAGACACGCGCCGTCCTATTCCGCGTCCCAATCGCCAACCACACCCCATCCTGAGCCCAATCCCCACCTTCAATCACCGCCGACGTCCCACGACGCAAATCATACAAGTGCCACACAGACCCACCCTACTCCAGACCTGAACCCGTTGCGAAGCCGCGTTATCATGAGGCGAGGTAGCCTCTCCCCCACCAAAAAGAAGCGCAGGAGCTGGGCGTAGCTTGACAAGGTCCCGTCCCTCGGAATAACAGCCAACGAACACCCATCCTTCGAGAACCTCAAATTTGCGATGAGCTGACTTCGCGAACTCTGGAATTCAAGCACAACCCGCAGATTCCCCACCCCCATCGTCGCAAGCGAAGCCAGATCAACCACTTGAACATGATACCCCCCATCCTCTCCCTTTCAAACACCTAATTCGCAGCAGCAGCAACGGAGGGCTCACCCGAATACCCGGCCTCCTCCGCCTCCCCTCCTCCTCCTCCTCCTCCCCCTTTACAAAAGCGAGAAATGGAGACCCGCGTTTCTGTGAAGGTAAAAATCCTGAAGTATCGAAGAACAGCGGAAGATGAGTTGCCTGGAAAAGGACTTTGACCGCGGGGCAGCGCAGTAGTATGTACCCTCCATCCCTGCCAGACGACTCTGTCCGAACCCACTCTTCACGAACGTCTGGGGTGTGCACGTGAACACATTGGGGGGAATTGATGGGTGCACATCAGCCAGAGTTCGTGGCATGTGCGGCAGCAAGTCCCGTATAGCTAATGCCGAGTTCTTGGTGGGTCAGAAACCTACAATACTTATATGCCGCGTTGGCATCGAGTAGAGCACGGGAGAATATGAAGCTCGTGTTTCATCGTTGCCTGGACCTTTTACTAAAGTGGACCGTAAATGCGACGTGAGGGTGCTGCATTGTGTTAGTACTTCACGATGGAAGCAACTCTCGTCCTTACCTCCTTAGTAGTCGTATACCTCTCCCGCCTAACATTCACGTAAGATACAGCAAACTCCCTGTGTGCGCCGCCACGTCAAGGCGGGATCTGGGAGTGAGTCGCTATCGTTTCCGCGATAATGGTGGGCCGCAAGCCACGCAACCGAGGTACAAGTGAGGTTGGTATTGCCGGATGATGTCGTTCGTGCACTTGGGCCTGATCATGGGTGTACAAGAAGCCGCGATTCCGTGTATGTGCGTCGGTCGTGTAGTGATGGATACCTTGAGCTCGTAAAGAGTGAGTCCGTCAATTGAAACGCCAAGTAGAGAGCGTCACGAGGCGAGGGTGGACTGTTCAAATTTTTGAAAACTCAGTAAAGTGAATGGCAAGTTATGAGAATCGGAGTCTGGCGTACCTTTTCTTCAGAAAGAGTTGCTTTACTTGAAGCAACACTGAGATAGACATCCTGAAAGAGTAAGTATGTGAGCGTTGAACCTCGTATGATGGCGCAAGTGGCAGGATCAAGGTTGTTAGTGTGCTAAATTTTACTTTTGCAACCAGCTCTCATGCTGAAGTCTCCTTCAACATACAGACGTGCTACCCAGGGCTAGCAACACGGCGATTATCCGTAAGTTTCGCTTAATTTAACAGGACCTTCCCCATAGATCCACCAACACGCACGTCTTTGGGCCTTTGTTCCATGGCTTCCTCGAAAGTCCGTAGCCGGGCCACTAGGTCTCTTCGGCAGACCACCCAGCATATCCACTCCCGGAGAAAGCGTCAACCATCAGGACACTCGAACTGTCCTGGACGACACGACCCGTATGCGACCTCTTGGTTTATTGGTCCACCACACGTCGCTCAACCAACCCGCCCTTCCTAACGGGCATCGACTCCCCATCAATCCCCCCCTCTGCCCACGGGCTCTTTCTCCACAGCCATCAAAGCCGCGTATAAGCCCAGTGCCGGCTCAGCGCGGACGAATCCAAGAGGAACTTCTCCACCTCTTAGTCTTTCGGTCTTTCGAGGGTTCAATGTCTCTCTCTCGAGCGTTAACCTGGAACCAAAGATTGACTCCACGGCCCCTTGTTGGTCGGTGAAGGGGAGAAAGATAACGACGGTGCCGAACGCGTTTGAGCTGCGTATCGTACCATCAGGAGCCGGATGATAAGTATGATGGTGATGTCCACGTGAGCCCGCTCCGTCCGCTCCAATGTCCGCTCCAATGTCCACCCCACTCACTCATCACTCCTCCCTAGCCATTGAAGCCGAAATCTATTCAACGATCGACGTTAGCTATAGCGGACAGAAGGAAAGATATAGAGCATACCTGGCTTCCATACTGGTCGAAGAAGAGTCGGAATCGGAAGGAAGGTGAGAAGCGCGGCGCACGCAGAGGAGGCTGGTGCGTACGAGAGCGTTTCGAACGGGTTTAGCTCGTAGTTGGGTTGATTGAAAAGGAGGAGATGGGCTGGATGTGGTGGGACCGCAGTTTAGCCAGCCTGATCTCTAATATTAGCTTGCATTCGGTCGGGGTCGTTTGTGTCGACGAATGTACTATGTAGTAGGCCCTGACTAGAACAAGAAAAGAGAGAGATTAGCTTCCTTGAATCCTACCCACCTTGAAAGTCGAGGTTGCACTGGATTTCTTCTCCATTTTAAGTGACGGACAACATCGGACGTCCAAGTATTCGCTAAAGCTGGTGTTGACTAGAACAAATACAAAGATTAACGACAGGATATAGTGTGAAGCAAGGGTGAGGGTGTTGTGCTTACCTACGTGATGTGGGTGGCATGGCTTTGGGAATATCATTTATATTGCGAACCTTCGAGGGCAATGAAGGAACTGCTGAAACGGCATCAATAGCATCACACAACAGGATAACTTGTAATACTCACCTTGCCCATTGTAAATCTTTCGCATCCCGCCTGAAGTTCATGCCTGTGATGCCAGCTAGATACAACTACGTCGAGCAGGAATCTAGGAGGGAAGCATCAACCTTCCTGCGGGTGTCGTACGCCGTATGGCATGCCACGGGGTGAGGCATGAGGTTGGTGTCGCGTAATCTTGCTGGACAGTGTCGTTCATGGAAGTGCGTCAGTAGGGTAGGAACGGGCCCGCTGAGCTCGTATTGAGCGAGAGTGTTGCGGAAACGGCGAGTAGAGATTGCCATGAGAGGTGGTGTCACATTCTTATCCGAAGGATCTCAGTGGAGTGAACGGCAAGATACAACAGTCAAAGCCGGACGTACCTTTCAATCCGGAAAGAGCTCTTTCTTCTTGAGCCATCGCGAGAGCGGTAGAAAACGAGTGTATGAGCAATGCAAAAGGCGAGATTGTCGACGAGGTCGTGGTGGTTGAAATCAAGAAATTTGTTTGGCGTTTGAAAACTCACATCACAACTAAAAAAAGTACTACGTCCTACTTACAACGCAGTAGTAGTAGGGGGAAATATATATGTGAGCTTCGTCTTTGTATTTCGACCTCAGAAATAAAATCCCTCAGGACAGAACGTTCGAAAGAGACACTGCAACTCCACCGCTCTCTCGCTCTTTTCATCCACCCCAACGGCACCTATACGTCTCCACCAAGTCCGGCGTCGCCTCACGACGGTCTTGTGGTGTTCCGCACGCGACAGCACTACCCGATCACACCCAACTCAACCAGCCTCGACACACTCTTCTGCTCGTCAATCGGATTCCTGAAAGAGAACAGGGACGGGCGCTCCATCATTTAGTCAATACACTGTGTCGCATCGGAATCGGCCAACCTTCGCCATTCCCCCTCTTCTCTCTCGACGGCCCCAAACCAGAGCATGTCGACGACCCAGCGCCAGTTCATGATCAGCGGCTATGATTTCGACGTGGTCTTCTACCCCTCTGGTCACTTCGAACTCCTTATTTTACAGATGCCATTGAGAGCTGAAGAATCGAATCTTCGGCACCACAGGGGAGGTAAGGCGGGTGCACCGTGTTTGTGAAGTTTGCGGAACAACAGGGAAGAGAAACAGGGTGAGTGAATGATGTGCTGTGATCACTCAGCACTCAGCCCTTCCAGATCAGCAGCCACTCGAGGCGGGTGCACCGTGATGAAGACTGCGAGGGGAAATATCGAAGGGAAACCGGGTGAGTGAATGGTGTGCCGTGAACGTTTAGCGCACAGCCCTTGCGACTCAACGACCATCCTCCGTCCTCCCCATTGGAGAAGATTCATCCGAACCTTGTCCACGACATCCGCTCGTGGACATTGAGCAAGACGAGAACCTCGCCTTATCCAAGACCCCGATACCGTCGCTTTTACAATGCACTGAAACTTGGAGGCCATGAATACGTCGCGTCTGAAAGGGCTTCTCAGCGATCGACATCATCCAGGAAATCCCGGTGAAGGGTCAACAAGGTAGTCGGGTTCCGCAGCCGAGAATAGGTAGTAGAGGGAAGTTGGGATTGGGAGGAAAGAGGCGTGTCGCCGCTGTTGAGAATTGTTGGAAGGGCAGAGAGAGTACGCTGGGATTTCAATTGAGCCAATGCCGAAACAGTCGTTAGAGACGGTTTAGAATAGGAAAGAATTTAAACTCACTTGACGTTCTCACCAACTTCACGGCCAATGTGAGGACTCGAAGAAGCAAATACATCGGCACTCGAAAACGACCCACTGAGCTACCGCGCAGCACCTCCGTCCTCGGAAAAGAGTTTGCTGGTATGAAAATGGAAGGCGAACTCTGTGCCTTCGGATGTTGTAGCTTCAATGATCTGGCTACTCACTTCGAGCGATGGTCACACTGGAAGGGCTATTGAAACGAGATCGCGTACCGTTTTCTGGTTTCGGGGGCTGAGATCTGAGACTTGACACCAAGCAGCCAAATCTGTCATGAAGGCTACCCAAAAGATTGTCAGCCGAGGCTCCTGCGTCCAGCGAGTACACTCCGCACCTTCACTTCCAGGAGATCTTCGCTGCGATACGAACTCATATGGAGAAAATGCGGAGTCCAACTGTGGAGCGCCGCCCATCACAATAGGCGCCAGCGGATTTCATCCTTTGTCAGGCACCCTGTAGGTGTCCAGACGGAGCCAGCATCGAATTCACTCACCAAATAGGCCGCCGAGGAATGAGAAAGATGAAGGAGTCTAGATTGGGGAGGGTCAGAAAAGCCTAGTAGGCACGTGCTTGCGTGCATATAAAAATAGACCCCACACGCGTTAAGCTCGTGGCATGATTGGGGGTCTTCTGGCGTCCGAGCACTCCTCTTTCTTTCCCTCCCTCATCCTACCACTCAGAATGAGCGGAGCACACGTTTTTTCAAACTCTCGTAGCACTGCCGTGAGCGGCGGCACGTTCTATACAGCTGACACCGTGAGTAGAGCAGTTAGATGCCCGCCCAGCAAGCTGATTGCAGGGATCTCCGGCAGGTGCACATCCACAACGACAATAGGACGACGTCCGATGGAGTCATTCCCCTCATGCCAAACCCCAGCAATCGGTTCACAGGCCGTACAGAAATTATCACCAAACTCAAGAAGCATTTTGCTATCAATGCAAACGACTCCGCTCAAAAGAGAAAATTCTTCTTGTTACATGGAATGGGTGGTATCGGAAAGACTCAGACCTGCTTAAAGTTCATTGAGGAAATGTCTGACCAGTAAGTATCTTTTGAACACCACTTCAACCCCTCTTGATTCAATTACCTTCAGGTTTTCTACTGTTTTCTGGATAGATGCATCCTCAGTCAGCACCATAACACAGGGACTTAAGGGTATCTGTCATCTTCCTGCAGCCTGGCCTAGTAGATTGGATGGCTCACATGAATCTGCTCTTCACTGGATTGGCTTGCTGAAAGAGAACTACATAATGGTCTTTGACAATGCTGATGTTCTATCACCTGCTGAGCTGGAGGCTTATTTTCCACCACCTGGAAAGGGGGGAAACATTCTAATAACTAGTCGGAACTTTGCCATGCAGAGGTTGACTTTGCCAGAGAATTCTTTTGAAGTGACTGAGATGGAAGAGGATGATGCCATTGAATTACTTCTAAAAGCCAGTTGCTTGGATCCATTTTCAATTGAGTTTTGTGCAGAAGCTTCTAAGATTGTGAAGGAGCTCTCTTACCTTCCTCTTGCTATTGATCAGGCTGGTGCTTACATTGCTTCTGGAGCTACCACTATTGCAGACTATCTTGCAAAATACTTTGAGCACCGAAAAATGTTATTATCACACTCTGAATTTACTGGAGCTTCTAAGTATAACAGATCTGTTTATGAAACTTGGGAGCTATCATACAAAGAAATACAACAAAGGGCTGAATCTAATGATTCTCATAAGGCCAATGCAGCCAATAGTGCAATGCTCCTTCTGGAATTATTTCCTTTCTTCCATCATCAGGGAATCACTGAGGAAATATTTTCTTATGCTGCTCTTCAAAAAGATCAAAAAATTCCTAACCCTGAATTGCCACTTGCCAGTTCTATGCTGGATCAGAGACTACTTCCTCTAAACAAGGCAGGAACTTGGGATAATTTACTTTTTAGAGAAGGCATTCGGGTATTGCTGTTTTTCTCCTTGATCAGGAAAGCACAATCTGATGGTGTATATGCAATGCATCCACTGGTCCATGCCTGGGGGAGAGACAGACTGACTTTGGATAAGAGGGAAAAATGTTGCTTAATGGCATATGTCATGTTATCTTGTTCACTAAGATGGGATGACAGCCAACCATATAGATTTCAGAGGGTCTTGGTCACACATGTAAGAGAAAATATGGAGTATTCAAGATCAGAAAATAATCAGAAGGGTATCAGTTACTTGGATGATGCTTGTGCCAAATTTGGGGATCTCTTGTGTAAACAAGGATACTCAAGAGAAGCAGAAATGTTGAAGATTAAAGTTCTGGATACAAGAAACAGAATTCTTGGAGTAGAACATCCAGATGCAATCAGAGCAATGGCAAGTCTTGCATCAACAAAAGATACTGTGGGAAAATACACAGAGGCAGAGAAGCTGGCAGTTGAAGTTTTGAATGCAAGAAACATAATTCTCGGAGTGGAACACCCAGACACAATTGATGCCATGGGAATTCTGGTATCAATATATACTGAGTTGGGAAAATATATAGAGGCAGAGAAGCTGGGGATCCAAGTTCTGGATGCAAGGAAAAGAATGCTTGGGGTGGAACATCCAGATACAATCAAAATCATGGGAATTCTAGCATTAACATATCAATGCATGGGAAAACTCACAGATGCAGAGAAGCTGGGGACCCAAGTTCTGGATGCAGGGACAAGAGTTCTTGGAGTGGAACATCCATCAACAATCATAGACATGGGAAATCTAGCATTAACATATCAACAGCTGGGAAAATTTAAAGATGCAGAGAAGTTGGAGATCCAAGTTCTGGATGCAAGAAAAAGAATTCATGGAGTGGAGCACCCAAATACAATCTATGCCATGGGAAGTCTAGCATCAACATATCTAGGCCTGGGAAAATTCAAAGATGCAGAGAAGCTGGGGATCCAAGTTCTGGATGCAAGAAAAGTAATTCTTGGAGTGGAGCACCCACATACAATGACAGCCATGGGGAATCTTGCATGGACATATCATCTCCAGGGAAAATTCACAGATGCAGAGAGGCTGCAGATTCAAGTTCTGGATGCATACAAAAGACTGCTTGGGGTGGAACACCCACGGACAATGATAGCAATGGGAAATATAGCAGCAACATATCGAAAGCTGGGTAATTTCAAAGATGCAGAGATGCTGGAGATCCAAGTTCTGGATGTAAGGAAAAGAATTCTTGGAGTAGAACATCCAGATACAATGACAGCAGTGCAGAATCTTGCATCAACAAATCGAAAGCTGGGAAAATACACAGAGGCAGAGAAGCTGGGGATTGAAGCCTTGAATGCAAGAAACAGAATTCTTGGAGTGGAACATCCAAGGACAATGAGAGCTATGGCATGTCTGGCAGAAACATATGCTGAGATGGGAAAATATATAGAGGCAGAGAAGCTGGAGATCCAAGTTCTGGATGCAAGGAAAAGAATTCTTGGAGTGGAACACCCAGAAACAATCACAGCCATGGGGAATCTAGCATTAACATATGGACACCTGAGAAAATTCACAGATGCAGAGGAGCTACAGATCCAAGTTCTGGATGAAAGTAAAAGGATTCTTGGAGTGCAACACCCACAGACAATCAAAGCTATGGTTAATCTAGCATCAACACATCAAAATCTTGGAAAGTACACAGAGGCAGAGAAACTGGAGATTCAAGTTCTGGATGCAAGAAACAGAATTCTTGGAGTGGAACACCCAGACACCATTCTAGCCATGAAAAATTTAGCATTAACACATAGAAGTCTTGCAAGATACACAGAAGCAGAAAAACTGGAGACCCAAGCTCATGAATTAAAGAGCAGAGTTTGCAGAACAGAATTTCCTAATACAAGGTAGCACCAGGATTGAAAAAAAAAAGACCTGGGGTTAATTTTCCCCCCTCAAATTTGGGTGGGCTGACTAACTATAATAATCAGGCACATGTCCAAATATAGTAATATTATGTCATCTGCAGCTTCTGTGTTTTCCTAAGCAGACTTGGGCTATAGATTGGTGGGTATGGGAGCTGGCTTTAGCCAATTAAAAAATTTGGATAGAGTCAAGTTTTTTCCTTATTATGTTTCACTTGGTTTCATAACAGACCTTTGATGCCATATGACAAGTTGTGAGATTAAGTTGAGTTTAGCATTCCAGACATGTGGTAAATCCATCATCATCAAGAACTCATTCTGCTTCTGCTGTTCCACTCTGGATTGGCAGCTGATAAGTACTTTATGGTTTAGTCTCACTTGGGCTGGTGTGACTGACTCCTTAGTGCATTCACATCAAGGATCTGCAATATGGCTTGTTTTTCAGATTACTTTGTTACTAGAGGCTGACACTTACCAGTGGCAGCCATCACCTTGCTTGCTGACAATGGCACTGATTCAGTTCCGAATGTTTCTGATCATCATGACATTGGATATACAACTTCTGGAAGTGCTCAGGCTGGCTCAAGCTCTGCTACTTATGAACAAATTTTTCTGCACTATTAAGACTCAGAGAACCTCCCTGCTTGTTGCCAAACCACTTCGCAGTTCGCTCCTCACAGGTTGACTTGTGGTTTATGTTTACAACTAACATTTGTACATGTTTGCTCACTTATGTGTGCAAAATGTAGGAGAAAGTGCCTATGCATGTTGTTGCTGGGAAAACAGAGATGAGAGGTGAGGAATCAATGAACATTGTATCAGAGGAGGAGAGACTCAGTTTTGGCAGCCTGGTAAATCCGTTGATATTGATGAACCCACTAATACAACCAACACTTTCCATCATGCATCATGGAATGTTGTCTCCCCATCAAGGGCAGCCAATCTGTAGACGAAAACTGTTGAACAATTCATCTTATTCTATAGATACATATTTTAACCATAGTTGTATGTAGCTACCATAAACAATATACTAGTTTGCTTGTGTGCAAGAAAAGACCCCATGGCCCATAGAAAGTTTGTTTGTTCAAGTTTGCCTAATTGCAAGAAAAGAGCCCCATGGCCCATAGAGAGTTTGTTTGTTTGAGTTTGCCTAATTGCAAGAAAAGAACCCCCATGGCCTGTAGAAAGTTTGTTTGTACTTGTTTGGTAATTATGACCCTGGGAGACCTTGACAAGCAAGGTGACATAAGCAAAGTGGGTCTGACTCCTTAACCAGCATTTAACAGCAGCTATATGGTGTTATGTTGCATAATTACTTGATACAAGTCAATACATGGTTCTACAGTGAGCCTGAGCTTTATTTATTGAGACCTCCATTTTTTTTTGGACCATCAGCTGGACTAACTAACCAGGTATAGATCCAACATTCCATTGCCAGTGCCTCCTTGAGTTCTGGTCAAGTGTGTAAGCAGAGTGAGTGCCTTCAACGGACAGGAAATCCGATGAAAGAGCCAAATAATGAACAAACAGCTTGCAAACAGCATACAATGTACATCCAACCCATGTAACTCCACTTTCATCCTCCCCCTCTCCTAACATGTAATGGCCCCTCCCAAATCACCAAAATGTAATGGAGGTAATGGTCAGTTTGGCCAAGTGCAGAATTCATTAAAACAATCATAAAAATCATTGAAAAAAAGGCTTTAAAAATTGCAAAAACAAATCATAAAAAAATTCTCGTGGTATTTAACTATTGTGTAGCGCTTTTTGGGTTAAAACATTGAAGTGTAGACCCACCCATGCTTGTGAAATGGATAAGTTACCTGATATGGAACAATCCACAGAGCCATCAACTCTCTCCCAGCTTTTCATTCCTCCACCCACTGGTTGTAATGCCTCCTGAACTCTGTTTAATGTCAGTTAGTGTTCGCAAGTCTGGTTCAGTCCAGTCAAAACGGGCAACCGTGAACTGCAATCGGTCTAGGACCAACCCAGATATTGTGGGGACCGAACCGGACCACCTAGGACCAGTCTTTTGTGGTCCATGCAACTGATTTAGACCGGTTCAGACCGGTTTTTTTGTATAAAATTCATTGTACCAATATAAACCATCTGTATCTCAATTATCATTACTCTGAAAATTAAACGGGTTATATAACATAGTAGAGCCTGTAAATATCCATCATTCAACCAATTTTC
>Ga0307507_10009842_pt1 | contig 12595 bp, 15 predicted proteins | sample 7_EM_MG_FD_207223 | JGI IMG/M metagenome (GOLD analysis project Ga0307507, IMG submission 207223) | Populus trichocarpa ectomycorrhiza microbial communities from riparian zone in the Pacific Northwest, United States - 7_EM | ecosystem: Host-associated > Plants > Roots > Unclassified | place... | reverse complement strand
GTCCTCAGCCTGTGTCATATAGCAGCTATATGGTAGTACATAACATAATTACACTTAAGACAAGTCAATATGAGGCTCTACAGTGATCTTGGGCTTGAGTTGTCGAGACCTCCATTTTTTTTTTTTCGGGCCTTTGGCTGGACTAACTAACCGGGTATAGGTCCGGCATTCTATTGCCGGAGCACCCTTGGAGAACAAGATACCTTTATGAGGGAGGTTGTATACAGTATAGGGGATGAGGCTGGTGAGCTCCTGGAATTGTAAGTAGCCTTCGTCGAGTTGTGCGAGAACAAGCACGAAATCAGGACAAACGCCAACACCCAAACATCAGTTTGTTTGGTTTCTGCCGGATTCTAAAAATAAGGAGGCTTCCCGTTTTGGAATTAGAGTTTGAGGCGAAATCTCAAAAGTGGGTACATACTCGTAAATGTTTGTGGTTGTTGTGCAAGAGCGTGTGTTGTTGCGGCCCTGCTGAACTGGAACTAATTTTGGTCTCGCAAGGTTGGCAATTGGCTGGCCATGACTGACGATTTTCTACGGCTGGTATCTCAGGCAAATCCTGCAGCAAGGAGATATCAACCAGCAAGCAATGGTTACCCACCATCTGGTTCGAGGGTTCCTTACAGTGCCAACCAATCCCCACAATTAATGGATCCATTCTTCGACGATGAGGATGACAACGCGCCAGACTCCACCTTTGGACGCCCAGCACCTATGCAATCTCAAGAAAGTGGTCTACCTCTGGCGCGCTCAGCCGCGCCTCCTGCTGGTGTGGGAGGTTCAAAAATAAGTCTCGGGGATGGTTTCCCGCAAGGCTGGAACTTTGACGACGATGACTTTCGACCGGCGGACGGGCCAGCCTTTTCTGGGTCTGCATCGTTTCCTCGGTTGAAACACCCACCTCACAAACCACCAATATTCGAAACACGGAAGTGGAAATGGCCTTGGCGGAAGGAGAAAGTTTCAAGTGGAGAGCGGATTATCGTGTTGAACAACAGCGCAGCCAACGCGGACTTCTGCTCCAATTTTATCTCAACGAGCAAATACAACGTTCTCTCCTTTGTGCCTAAATTCTTATTTGGTATGTACACCCGTCCAGTTCACACTGAGACACCACTAAGCCGATTGTAGAACAATTTTCGAAATATGCGAACTTGTTCTTCTTATTCACTGCCTGCATCCAACAAATACCAGGCGTATCACCAACTAATAGATACACTACCATTGCCCCATTGGCCGTTGTGCTTTTGGCTTCCGCGTTCAAAGAGATGCAAGAAGATCTGGTAAGCAGACTGAGAATGAGACATAGCTCTCCCCATCTTATTCTCGAACTTAGAAACGTCATCAATCGGACTCTGAATTGAACTCACGACTGGCCAAGGTCCTTACACCTCAATCAACGTTCACAGAAAAGAAGTGGTTGGATATTCAAGTGGGAGACGTTGTTCGGCTGGAAAACAACGATTTTATACCCGCCGACTTAATCATCATCAGCTCTAGTGAACCAGAAGGCTTATGTTACATTGAAACATCAAATCTAGATGGGTATGTGGTCCACCTTCTTACTTGACTTTCCTTCTAAATCGAAACAGAGAAACCAATCTCAAAATCAAACAGGCCTCTCCACATACCGCCCCTCTCACCTCACCTTCTCTGGTCAACGCTCTTCACGGTTCCTTGCGTTCCGAACAGCCAAATAACTCTCTGTATACGTATGAAGGCACTTTAGATCTTATATCGGATGGAGGGATTCCCAAACAGATTCCTCTCGGCCCAGATCAAGTGTTACTTCGTGGGGCGCAACTTCGGAACACCCCGTGGGCTTATGGACTTGCAGTCTTCACAGGACATGAAACCAAGCTCATGCGCAACGCAACGTGAGTACGCGACGAGGGATCGAGGCCTATCTGGCTGATCTTTTTTTTTTTTTTTTTTTTTTACAAGAGCTGCGCCCATCAAGCGAACGGCAGTAGAGCATCAGGTCAATTTGCAGATCGTCTTTTTGTTCATTCTATTGCTGGCACTTTCCGTCGGGTCTACTATTGGAAGCAGTATCCGAACCTGGTTTTTTTCCAGTTCACAATGGTATCTTTTCGAATCAACGTCACTATCAGGTCGAGGTGAGTCTGATGTATGTACAAGGAGCCAGAGGTTGTACTAACGCCCATCGTTAGCCAAGGGTTTCATTGAAGGTTTGTGCCATTTAGTATTGCCTTGCACCAATCTTACTCCTTTTTTTCTAGATATTCTTACTTTTATCATCTTGTATAACAATCTTATACCCATTTCCCTCATCGTAACTATGGAAGTCGTCAAGTTTCAACAAGCCCAACTAATAAACTCCGACCTCGACATGTATTACGCTCGCACCGACACGCCAGCACTCTGCCGCACATCATCTCTCGTCGAGGAGCTGGGTCAAATCGAATATGTTTTCAGCGACAAAACAGGGACACTCACATGTAACGAAATGGAGTTTCGATGCTGCAGCATCGCCGGAACAGCATATGCCGATGTAGTAGACGAGACGAAGAGGGACGGAGAGGACGGGAAGGATGGATGGAAAACATTCACAGAAATGAGATCAATGCTGGAATCAGTAAATAACCCGTTTCTAGACGGACCTTCAACATCGCAGACTACTGTGGCAGAACAAGAAAGAAACGTTATGCACGAGTTCCTGACTCTTCTCGCCGTTTGTCATACTGTGATTCCAGAAGTCAAGGATGGGAAAACTGTGTATCAAGCGAGTAGTCCGGACGAGGCAGCTTTGGTCGCTGGAGCTGAACTTCTAGGCTACCAGTTCCACGTATGTCAGATTTTTTTTTCAGCAAAAAACTTTCTTGAAGTATTGATACCATTTCAGACTCGGAAACCAAAATCTGTTTTCGTCAACATTCAAGGTCAAACCCAGGAATTTGAAATTCTCAATGTTTGCGAGTTCAATTCGACGCGCAAGCGAATGTCGACTATAATTCGAACTCCAGAGGGGAAGATTAAGCTATATACGAAAGGTGCTGACACGGTCATACTAGAACGGCTTAGCAAAAATCAACCGTTCACTGAGAAAACTCTAGTTCATCTGGAGGTAACTGGGTTGTAACATGCATGTAGACACGCTTACAAAATTGCAACAGGATTATGCTACAGATGGTCTGCGAACGCTTTGTCTCGCGTTTCGTGACATCCCTGAGCAAGAATATCGACAGTGGGCGAGTATCTATGACCAGGCCGCATCAACCATCAACGGACGTGGAGAGGCCCTTGATCAGGCTGCCGAGCTAATCGAAAAGGATCTCTTTCTCCTGGGTGCTACGGCTATTGAAGACAAGTTGCAAGATGGTGTCCCCGATACCATCCACACATTACAAACGGCCGGGATCAAGGTAAAATCGTGGAGCTTGAAGCCGCCTTGAGACACTAATCAATCGCTGCAAGGTGTGGGTTCTGACTGGAGACCGACAAGAGACTGCTATCAACATCGGAATGTCTTGCCGACTGATTTCAGAATCCATGAACTTAGTAGGTCTTTTACTGCCATCAATGGGGGCTGAACTTACCATACACCAGGTCATTGTAAATGAAGAGAACTCTAAAGATACGCAGAATTTTTTGACAAAACGCCTTTCTGCCATAAAAAACCAACGGAACTCTGGTGAACTGGAGGACCTTGCGCTTATCATTGGTAAGTCTCATCACGATATCTCTTGTCAAAATTTGACCATTCATTAGATGGGAAGAGTCTTGGTTTTGCTCTGGAGAAAGACTTGTCGAAAATATTCTTGGAACTTGCTATCATGTGCAAGGCCGTGATCTGCTGTGGGTAACGGGCGAAACACCTGCTTTCTAAATGGCTTGACCTATTTATTCTAGGCCGAGTATCACCGCTGCAGAAGGCGCTTGTCGTGAAATTGGTTAAGAAAAATCAAAAGGCTATTCTCCTCGCCATTGGTGATGGTGCCAACGATGTCAGCATGATTCAGGCAGCCCACGTCGGTGTCGGCATCTCTGGAGTTGAAGTAAACAAGTTTCCTCAATATTACTTACATGTACACATGACTGTCTTTATCCAGGGACTCCAAGCCGCTCGTTCAGCTGATGTTGCCATCTCGCAATTCCGGTTTTTGAAAAAACTGCTTCTAGTACATGGCGCTTGGAGTTATAGACGGTTGTCCAAACTTATCCTTTGTAAGTGCATGGTTAATCTAGACCATCATCGCTTACGTTTTACTCTAGATTCGTTCTACAAGAATATTGTGTTGTATATGACGCAGTTTTGGGTATGTATTGAAGATTTGTATCTCTCTGTCTATGAACTGAACTCATACCAGTATTCGTTTTTCAACAACTTCTCAGGCCAGATTGCCTACGAGTCATGGACGTTATCCCTGTATAACGTCGTTTTCACTGTCCTTCCTCCACTTGTTATCGGAATTTTCGACCAGTTCGTATCAGCAAGAATATTGGACCGATACCCGCAGCTTTATATCCTTGGCCAGAGAAATGAGTTTTTTACGAAGACGGCATTTTGGCTTTGGGTCGCAAATGCTCTATATCATAGCCTTGTGAGATATCTATTCATCTTTAATTTAATCGGGGTTTGTTTGACCCCGAGCCCAGATTTTATATGGTTTCTCTGTGATCTTGTTTTGGGGAGACCTCAAGTTGTCCGATGGTTTTGTCAGTGGTCATTGGTTCTGGGGGACGACTCTGTACCTCGCTGTACTCCTGACTGTGCTGGGCAAGGCTGCGCTGATCTCTGAGTAAGTTGTTGCACTTCCCTGGCGAACGTTCCCAATGACCTTCCCCTCAAGTTTATGGACGAAGTACACAGTTGCTGGTATGTTCGCCTTGTGGATAGTAACCTTGTACACTTCCTCATCTTTGATTTAGCTATCCCCGGGTCGTTCATTTTCACCATGTGTTTTCTACCCCTGTATGCCGTCGTCGCTCCTGCTATTGGCTTTTCGACGGAGTATTCTGGCATCGTTCATCGGCTGTGGACGAATAGTGTCTTTTATTATGTCCTCATCCTTATCCCGATCTTCTGCCTTGTGCGGGACTTTGTCTGGAAATAGTTCGTTCCTTTGTGGCGAGTAGTGGCTTAAGCTGACCCTTGTCTACAGCTATCGCAGAACGTACATGCCGTCATCGTATCACATCGCACAGGAACTCCAAAAGTACAACATTCCCGATTACCGGCCGAGGCAAGAACAGTATGTATAAACTGGATGCTCCCACGGATTCCGTTTCTCAGCCATCTTGCAGGTTTCAAAAGGCGATCAAGAAAGTCCGTGCAACGCAGCGCATGCGGCGGAATCGTGGATTCGCTTTCAGCCAGACGGAGAATACAGGAAAACAGGACCAGGCCAAGATCATTCGAGCGTACGATACATCGAATGCACGGCCGTCTGGTTACTAGACTAGAGGCCAGGACAGTGTATTAACTGAGAATATCATTTACTTTCCTATGATGGTCGCTGGGTGACAAGACACGAGTGGTGGCTTGCAACGAGATGTCGATGGTGACGGTGATTGCGAACGGCACTGAGAACTATGTCCAACTCTACTTAGTAACAAGGTGAGTTCAATTGGGGAATACTGTACCGAACGGCGAACTGTATGGTGGCAACGGCGGAAGGAGCTTTATGCGTGCCGAAGGATCCGATTCGGCAACCGACCCCGGCGTTATGCGTTACTTCGGTCCCATAGGCAACATTTTCAATTTTTAAGTATGTGGCTTTGAGTTGCTTTGACGGCCCCTGGAGTACCCAATCTCAGAATTTACAAAAGCATCTGTCAACTTTATTCTGTGTGTCTCAATGACAAAAAATTGTTGCAACGAGGCCAGCGTTATGCGTTACGTTGCCACACCATACTAAATACTGTAGGCTTGGCTGGGCTTGGCCCTCTGGCAACCACTACATGGCTTGACGACAACAATCAGTGATACATTGTTGATATGTACAAAGACACGATGACCCTCGCTGGTCCCACAGGCTTCACAAATATATACTACTTAGTTCAAATACCATGGCTGCACATTCTCAGCTTCCCCGTTGCTAACGTCGTTCCCGAGACTGGGTCTCTCTATTTCTTTCTTCTTCTTTCGTTTACTTTTACTTTTCATTCCTTTGAACTATCCTTGGCCGGATCATTCAAGCTGCTTCTCGCGTCAGGAACGCATCTCTGATTTCCACCCCTTCTGATCACCACCCACCATGTCTCTCAAAGCAGAGCTCGAAACTTGGGCAGCAGCCCTAAAGGCATACGACGAGCAGGACTTTGAAAAGTCCCTGGATCTCTTCTCCGTGAGTCTTGCTGTCCTACCTGTCGCCTGCTCAACTCATCTTCCATCAAAGTGTATTGCTGATTCCTCCAAGATTCTCACCAATATTGGCTTGATCTATGCGACTCTCGGAGAGCACGAAGCCGCGGTTGAGCGCTTCATTGAAGCCACAAATTTGGATCAATATTTGGCTGTAGCGTGAGTCTCCTTGATAAATTCGACCCTGTTGGCAAGTCAGGTCTCTCAGATTTAGAGTTGACAACTTCCGGCATTCCGCCTTGATTCTTCCGTCCAGTTTCTAATCTTTGCTGTAGATACTTTCAATGTGGAGTGTCTAACTTTCTACTGGCACGCTACGAGCTGGCGTACAAGGATTTTGAGGAAGCCTTGCTGTATCTTCGGGGAAATCAGGCCATGTACGTAGTATCTGTGGTTGAACCATTATCCTCCTCACTCAAGCATACTCGCCCACAGAAACTATGAACAACTTGGGCTCAAATTCAGGTTATTTTCTGCCGAGGTTTTATTCAATAAAGGCCTGGCCCAAATCTACATGGGCCGCGCACAGGAAGGTCTGGCGGACATGGAAGAGGCGAGGCGAGATAAAGCGACTGATGAACATAATGTTATTGACGATGCAATTCAAGAGCGTGGCGAAGGATATACTGTCTTCAGTATTGTACGTCCAGTCGAATGCATGAAACCATTTTTGTTAACTCCCTTATTAGCCAGTTGGGGTACTTTATCGTCCCTCTGAAAAGAAACTTAAGAATTCGACGCAAAAAGATTATATGGGAAAGGCTGTAAATTATCCTACGCCCATCTATAAATTGTGTTCTCTTACCATGTCTCTTCAGAAACTCGTCGCAGCAAGTGATCCCAACGACATTTTCACCACTTTCTCGGGTTCAACACGATTGAAGCAGGGAATTTCGCCTTCGGGAGTTTATATCGATCGCCCCGACACAGAGAGCACTGTGAGCCCTTCTGTGACGCGCAGTGCTTCGGTGCCATCCAGCACTGCTCCATCGCGTAAGTCGAAGATAATTGACGATTTCAGCGCCGTTCTCAATCTTTGTTGTAGGGCCACCCGATGATGAAGTAACGTTGGCTGGAGTTGAGCGGTCCAAGACAACTCTGAACCCGCCGCAGAGTGCAAGGTTAGCCTCCCCCAATAAGGGACCACCTCCCCGGCCACCAATGTCAGCAGGCCCTTCGATTGGAAGGAGTAATACCAATATTACTCCAAGCCGCCCTTCTCCTAATGCGACCATTGGCGGACCGGTACGGGGTTTGAGCGTCCGACGAACTGGAAACACGTCTCCGGGTAATTCTTCTCCCCCGACGGACCCTCCAAAAGGTAGGTTACCATTGCTTATTTTGTTACGCCCGATGACACATAAACGTTTGTTTAGGTGGCGCTCGATTAACTGACTTTTACGATGATTATCTCGATTCTTATGGAGGGGACGCACGTATCCCACCAATTGCACAGCCTGGACCTGACCGTGTAGCTGCATGGGCTCGCACAAATGCAAACCCTAATTACCCTCTCGTCCGCAGTCGCTCTCGTAGTGCGCCAACCAGCCAATATGCAAGTTCCTACGGGGGCGGTGGGTCATTACGGCGCAAAGTTACGAAGAGAAATAATCCCCGGGCGCCAAGCAGAATACAAAGTACATACGAAGAGGAGGAAGAGGGCTATGTCAGCGGAGAGTATGAGGACGGGCCTTTTGAACTGACGTTGATCCGTGTCAAGGTATATATTGTTGACGTTCTGTTACCGCGCAAATTTTGATCTTCGATGCACAGCTCCATTATCAGGATGACACACGAGGCATGACGCTTACTCCCGACACGCCCTTCGCCGACTTCATGGACAAAGTAACGGCAAAATTTGGCAAGCAGATAAACGGGCTTGGCCTTAGATTCAAAGACGAAGATGGCGGAAAGGTTACCTTGCGAGATGAGTCCGATTACGAACTCGCGATTGAAACAGCACGCGAAAGCGCGAAGGGAAAGCCTGAGGGTAAATTGGAACTGTGGTGTACGGATCTCTAGACTTGGAGGATTTGGATGGAAGAATACATTTGGATAATAGCGAGCGCAGCAAGCTATCATTGACTAAGGGTAAAAGGTCCGGACAAACAACTACAAAGTGTAAATGCACAAATACTATCAGTAAATTACTTGAATGGCATATAGCTCAGCAAGTATTTACTCCCTACCTTTAGAATCTTAGATTTAGGTGGGGACTACAGTCATCCACCCCTTGATGATACAGTGAAACCATTAAATTCAATTTTTAATTCTAACTTCTAAGCAATATGTCTTCCCCATTAAAACTACATAGTAACTCTCTGTTAATCAGTGTGATCCATCCCTCCAAATTTCAGAAGATTCTTTTGTGTTGTGTAGAAATTTACAAAATATGGGTGTATCATTGGGGGGTGAGAGCATTTTCGTCAAAGTTCATGCCCTAAAATGAAGTGAGGAACAAGTGTAGGGTTAGGGTGCTGTCTTTGTACAGGGCGTGTGATAGTCTATGTAGCAAATCTTTCTCTTTCCTACCACTACAATCACTGCCCCTCTGAGGATGCTTGGCTTGCTTTTCCTTTTTCCTTTTGCCTCATTAAGTACACTCCTTTCTCAGAACACCACACCCACACCTCATCACTCAGAGCCATAATTCTAACCATCCTTTTGCACCACAAATGCCATGCATCACACAGGACCCCAGTCTGGAAGTAAAGCTGGATTTCACATCCTATGACACTGTCTGCATGGCCCTTGCCACAGCAGAAGGCATAGCAAAAGAGGTAATTGCAGCCGGCTGCCCATCTCTCTGACACTTGGGACATGGACAACAACACCAGGAAGACTGCATGGGAAGAGCAGCTGAGAGAGGAGGAGGTAGCAGCAGCAGAAGCCAGACTTGTCCAAGGGGCAGATGAGCAACAGGAGCATGAAGAGCATAGGAAGGATGAAGAAGCAGAGAGGAAGGAGAAAGAAAAGAAAAGGCTGAAGCTGAAGGATTTCGTCACCAATAAACCAGTAAGGGATATGACACAGCTTCGCCCCTCATGCTACACTATCCACAAACTGGACGAATGGGAGTACATCGAACTGTACTATTTCACCCTAGAAGGCTGCACAGAAGCAGCAAGGCTTGACTGCACCATCACCCAGGATGCCTTCACACTCACCAAGGCAGATGACACCCTCCTTTTGAAGCCCATGGCATCACACAAGCCATCTAACAAGGTGATCCCAGATGAAGATCTGACATGGCACCAGATGTCGATAGCCAAAACCAGCTGGCCTGAGCAACATGACATTGCCCTTGTGGAGCTCTACCTCAACCTCAAAAGCTACCCTACATGGCTACAGGTCGACAGTGACACATCTGCATACTGCATCCCCTTCCTGCCCCCACCCCCTGTCGCCTGCTTTGCCCCTTTGCTTGACTAACAACAGACTTGAGGAACAACTTGCTAAGACAACACTGGTCACAGAAAATGCTCGGGGATTCTGAGCTCATGGTTCAAAACATGGCCACTCCTCATCTCCATCCCCAGAGCCTTGAGGACAGTTGAGCCGATACCACTCCAGCCATCCAGGAAGATGAGGCCAACTTTCTCCCCATCACTCCAGGGTAAATTCACCACCAAGGGACACTAAATGATGCCATACCACAAAGTCCACCACTGATACCCTGTAGTCTTTTCAGACTGGTGCAGCCAGAAATGGGGCCTTTGAGAAGACCAGTGCACATGGAAAGGGGGAAGCACACAATGCGTGAGCTGAACAGGTGCATGAACCACACCTAAACAACACACACACACTTTAAAAACCTTAACACACTTTCACCCACTATACATGGGCGGTGCTTTGAGTTCAGGGTTCTCAAGGTATTAGAAAATACCCAAATGTTTTATTTAGTAGAATTAACTTTATTGACTTGTTTCACGAATTTTTGTGTATAAAAATCATAAGTGGTAGCCCTAAGGCTTGGATTTGGGTTTGTTAAATCGGGTGTGATTTATAGATTTTACTAGCCATGCTAGAACAAATTTATGGCTTCATTTACCTTGTCTTTAGCTAACTTTCTGGCTTCTATGGCAAGTTTCCTTAATTTGCACAGAACAACAGACTTTTAGACTTCTGACTCTGTATAGCCCCCTTGAGCATTTACAAATATCAATACAATCTGACACTGTCCTTACAAGTTCACTGCCTTGTTAAGAATTCTTTTCCTTTTAAAACCTTAATCTCACTAAAGACAAAGTATGTCAACACATAAGCATGCTGGCTTCATTCACACAGTACTTTATCTTAAATCACGAAGAAAACTCCTTAAATTTGATTACAACTGTCCACCTCCTGAGTCTCTACTCAGAGTGCAACTAGCTGGGTCAATGCAGGACGATTTCTTGCATTTTGACCTAGTTGTGCACTCCTTAAATACCTAAAATCCTTATCTACACTTTTTACATGTGTTTATCTATGGCAAACATTCAATAGCTGAATGTCCAAGGTATTTTACTAGGGTATTGTATGTATTTTATAGTCTTTCTCAAAGAATACTACAGATTTTGTAGTGTTTGTATGAACACATCAGTACTGATGCATACACAGTGATAGCTGGTATAGCTATTTTTATCTTTCCTTGATCTCTTGTGTTTTTCTTCTGAATGGCCTCAGTTACTATTTTGATACATGACATCATAGTAATGATAGGCTTGCTGATGTGATGATCTGTGTTGCCATCAACCGTTCGGCCTATGGGTGTCTCGGTCAGTTTTCAATAGAAAACTTCTTATCTTATGGCTTGGAGCATGAGAATGCTCTTCAACTATTTTATCATATGAATTTCATACAGAATGAAGACATTCCATTGTGTGAGATGCAACCAGAATGGTATTGTTTCTAAATTTGTGTTTTCACGTGGTTGTGGCTGACCACGCATCACTTTTGATGTGTATGTGGGAATTTCCATACATGGCTTACATGCTTGTAAACTATGCACTTTTTATATTTCTAATTTATAGCACATTGTCTTTATTTTCTTTAGGTAAGAAAGCTAAAGTGATTTCCTAAGGCTTAGCTTCTCATGGTAATACAATATCAGAGGTGTCTTTCCAGTGTGACAAGTCATGAGTGTGATGAGTTCGACTAGTTGAGCTTGCTTGCATAATCAAGGTCACACAACACAACCAGGTATCCATGGTGTGTCATCGTCTTCTCGTAATCTCTTTCCACACGTGACTATCTGACTTCTCGCATCTGGCTCATGTTGTGTGTATATGCCTACACGTCTTAGCTTGAATTAAATCATTTTAACCCTTGTAAAATATATGTCCATGTTTAATGTATAGTCCAACACCCTGTGCTGAGGTGTTTCTACTCTAGAACACCTTTTTAGTGTACTATTTTGTGGTGGTGTTGTCTTTTACAGGTCTTTGAGCATATTGAAGTGGCCCAGTCTGCAAACCAACCGCAATTTCTACTGCCTTAGACTGCACATTACTTGGCTGACACTTTAATCAACTGGACAGGGCTTGTCCATTGATCCTTATGATCATGTAATTTGTATTAAGTGCTACTACAGGGATTTATTGATGAAATGCTAAAAATTCGCATTTTTAGGAGTGTATGGTTACACTCCATATCACCTCATCCACCTGCACCATTTGCCTTGGCTGACATGCCCATGACATCTACAACTGTGCATCATGCACCTTGTGGGATGGCTCCCCAGCACAATGCTGGAAAAGCAGCCAGGGCTGCCTGGTCAACCCAGCAGGAGGCATCCTATGCTCAGACTGGCAATGGCCAAACAGCTGCTCCACAACCACATATGACTCCTGTCATGAATGTTCTGGATGCAGGAAACCGATTCATGGGGCTCAGAACTGCCCTCAAGCACAAAAGGTTTAATGCAGCATCACCCTACAATCCTGAGGCCTGGCGAAGACACCTCTGCACAGCAGGTCTACAGAGCAAATACCTAAACATACCCAACAACATTCGTTTAGGGTTTGATGCAGGCATCCAACCCATCTTTCAGACTTTTACCCCACAAAATCATCCATCCATTACCAAATACAGTTCTGAATTTAATAAAATTGTTCAGACTGAATTTCAGAAAGGGCACTACATTGGCCCAGTTACTCAGGAGGAAGTGGAATTCCTTCTTGGGGCCTTTCAGACTTCCCCACTCAGCATCATACCAAAGCCAGGATGACTGGGAAAGTTCTGACTCATTCAAAATCTATCCTCACCACATTCTCCACTTCATTCCAT
>Ga0307507_10009841_pt1 | contig 12597 bp, 16 predicted proteins | sample 7_EM_MG_FD_207223 | JGI IMG/M metagenome (GOLD analysis project Ga0307507, IMG submission 207223) | Populus trichocarpa ectomycorrhiza microbial communities from riparian zone in the Pacific Northwest, United States - 7_EM | ecosystem: Host-associated > Plants > Roots > Unclassified | place... | reverse complement strand
TTATGTTAATAATACTAGCACTAGATATAAAGTTCTATATCCTTAGTTCATAATATATACTAGTATGATAGTCAGATCAGGATTCTATGATACAATATATAAGTATAGATTTCGAGGAAATATATTGATATTCACCGAATATCACTCGGGGTGAGAGATGGGGTCCCGCAAAGGGTACAGAACGGGGGATTATAGAACGGGGGCCCGCCTGGCGACTTGACTGGGGAAGAAAACTACCTGGCCCGCCCTGGGACCCATGCGGGGCCCCATAGAGGACGGAGCGGGGAGAAGAGGCAAAATTTTAACCCCGAGCCGGAGTAAGGGCGGGGCCATTCTGAGAAAACCCGCCCCGCCCCGCCCCGTAACGAAGACTACCGAGAGGGGAGCGAGCTCCAGGATTCCGACTATGAATCCGATCCGGATCCCACCGGACACGAGCTTGACGCATTTACTGCTCATGAGTCTGATACTGAGATACCTGACAACTCTACATCTTCGTTACCCGGCAGACAGGAGCATTATCCACGCGCCGGAGAAGGAATTGGAGAGGTCGATGGATTTGAGCATGAAAACAGCAATCTCTGCGAGGATCCGTGGGCACCGTTCAGTTGTGCGCCAAGTTTCAAACTGGCATCTTGGTTTATTCAGAGTAAAGTACCCAAATCACAAATCAATGAATACTTCTTGAGGGGCCTCGGTAGTTCCGCGTTAGTCGGCTATAGCTCCATGCCTATGCTCGAGAATCAACTCCGGTCATTGGACCCTCACAGTTCGAATCAGCAATGATTTGAAGGACAGGTTGAGGATAGCAAGAGAACCCTGCCATTCTTTTATCGTAACGTCCTGGATTGTGTCAGATATCTCCTTCACCAGCTCGCATACCAGGATGACTTGGTCTAAGCGCCGGGGCGTGAATTTAATCCTAATGCTGAAAGCATCTATGCGGAAATGCACACCGCGGACTGGTGGTGGGATGTTCAAGTTCAGCGCCCTAACCTCCTTTACGGTGACTTTAGTAGACTAATTATATAAGACACTTCCACCTGGTGCGACTGTAGTTCCCATTATTGGGACGTTCGATCAGACCCATCTCAGCAACTTCTCCGGTGACAACCAAGCGTGTCCTGTCTATATTACACTCAGATATCTTCCATCAGCCCGGCGCAACAGCCCTGAATCAATGGCTGTTCTGCTTCTCGCACTATTGCCTGTCCCCCCCAAACTCTCAAAGTCCACCAAGGTAGATCAATACCAGAGACAAGTGAACGCCGACACAGTGCAAGACGGATTCAAATTGATTTTTGCGCCCTTGCAGCACGCGGCGCTTGATGGTGTCCCAATTGATTGTGCTGACGGGAAGGTTCAGAGGTGCTTCCCCATCTTGTCTGCATGAGTTGCGGACCATATGGAAAATATGACACGGCATGGGTTAAAATCCAACGCCTGTCCTACATGTGAGGTGCCTGCTGGGGGATTAGGAACCAACATCAAGAACTATCGAGCTAGAGATTACGCAAGATACGCACGATGTGGATATAAAAACCGGTTGCCAGACTCCAAGTCACACCGCACCCAGGTCAGGTTCCGCGACCTTGGGATCCATTTGGGCCAAAAGATTTTTCATGGACTTCACCGGGTCTCGGCCAGTGACTTGCACACCCGGAAATGCTCCATACGGTTTATCTCGGATTATTTAAGTAAATGATGGCCTGGATCCAAGCCTTTCTCAATAAACACGTGCGACTGCAAGCTTTTGACGACGTTTGGAAGGCATTACAGCCTTACCCTGAGTTGTTGGTACCCAAAAAAGCCTACGGCCAGGTTACGCAGGGGCAAGGGAAAGAGATGACTAATCTGGGGCGCTGTATTTTGGGAGTTCTCGCGGTGGCACTGCACCAGCCACAGAGTTCACAAGTGATACTTTTCAAATATACACGCGGTTGCGTCAGAGCACTCGTCGACTTCAGTATGATGGAACAATACCGAAGCCACACGTCTGACACCATAGCTTATATGGAACATTAACTGGACCAATTTCAGAGGATGAAAGATATCTTCTTGGAGTTTCGAGTAACTAAGCGTACACTGGCCAAGGTTGACGAGTAATGGGGAGAGATACGACATCCGAGAACGCACATGAGCCTGGCCGTGGCTCCCTCTACACGGCGCTCGATCCGTGACGATGATCGCGAAGAAGAGCACCAGCGACGTATGGACTTGATCCATCGCGAATCGCATTTCAATTTTATGAAGATACATCTAGGAAGTCATTTTAATGATCATATACGCCAGTTTGGCAATATACCGATGTATTCCAGAGAGTTTGGAGAGCTCGGGGACAAGAAACAAATCAAGGACGGATGGCGACGATCGAATAAAAATGATGCGGTGCACCAAATCGTGGACAGCTACAGTTTTCAGCACGCCATCCGAATGAGGTCATTGAACCGCGAACCTCTTCGACGCCGCGGCGCCGATCTCTCTGTGGATGTCCTGAGAGTTTTAGAGAGTACAACGAGTGCCGTAACCGCGCTAGTCGTCCGTAGGAGGACTCTGAAAGGGCTTCGGAACGAGGTGTCCAACGTCTTGGATTTTAGTAAGATGTCGGGGGTCTCCCTTCAGAGTATGGGTCACGAATTGATCCGATATAGCCGGCATAACCGGCCTACAGTTCGCCAGCTTCCTGAAGATCATGCGATACTTCAATCACTTCCGGTTGAACCACTAACGCAACTCGAAAAATACAGGTTGTGGCATTCCAAGAAAGCGACCTTTACGACATCCACCGTGCACGATGCATGGGCGCCCTACACTTCAGGAACCAGGGGAGTTGCAATGATTGGGTTTGGGTCCAGGCTGGTTCTGAAGAGATGTATGGTGCGCTGAGGGGCCCTCTGCCGGCAAAGCTCGTGGCGCTCTTCAAAATCAGGGACTACACCTGTGAGAATGCTATGCGTCAGGTCCCCGCTGTTCGGATGTTGAGTGCAGTCAACTCAGGATTCCCCTCGGACATACATGGCCTTGGTACAGTACAGATGAGGGAGGATGCTCGAGAGTCTACGATGGTTGACGTAGGGACAATTCACGGCCTGGGGCACCTGATCCCCGAGAGGGATCGGCGCAGGCTGGTTAATAGCCGGATTGATTTGAGAACGTTCAACGAAATTGATTAAGGAATTGGAATACGGGGGGGGAGGGGAGGCTGGCTGTGCGTGCGTATCCTATTACTCACGCGGCTTTGCCGTAACCTAAAACGCCATCTGGCGAATTGTGGTGAGGACTTTCTAACTTCTTCGCCACAATTGGCCAGACAGCGTTTTGCACATCGTCAAGTTGTATATGTATGATATATAGAAGCAATTGCCTAGAAAATAAAGACTACTAGCTAGTTTACCCTATACACGTAAGATTCGGAACGGGGGCGCAGGCCAACGTTAGAGATAGCAGGAGAAATAGGTCAGGGCGTGCGGAAGAGGCAATGTGAAGCTGGTGCCATCATGAGAAGGAAGTGAAGAGAACCGGAGCTAAGGCGTAGACAGGGCGTCAGTACTAGGCAACGTCGTGTCAAGAGATAGAGGGCGCTGCCAGCCAACACACGAAGAACAGGGTGCTTGGGTGCCTTGCAACGAAATTCAGAGCGCACAGGGCGTAGAGAACGCAGAAGCGACGTCGCTTGCGTCAGGGCACAACACCAACGGATGTAACACCCGGTATTTTTTTGCTGATGAGGATCCTGTCTTGTTCCATCTCACGTTTCATAGCATGCCGCCAATCTTCGTACTCCTCATCATAGGTTCTCGGTTCGGGGAAGCCGCAGACATACTTACACCAAGTAATCTCACCATCATCTCTCAAGGCATCGGACGTTGGGTATTGAAGTCGGACTTTGGAGAGTGCCATTGTAATACCGGTTGGGGTGGGGAGGTGGTCGCTTGATCCCGAATTGTTTTTCCTTTTCCACAATGGTCTTCCACCAGATGAAAGTTGTTTGCTAGTAGATGCTGGTAGCCTGGAGGATAATGGGAGAATGGTTTATGCTATGAAAATACAACTAGAGTAGGCCTGGCGGACGATCAAGGGAGATAAACAGAGTTCTGTGGATGAGGAATGGCTGTGAGAAGGTTATTAGCTGGGAAAATGCGGATCTGTAGTACGGAATTGCTCTGGGGATATACTAGTAATACCGCAGACGAGTGCGAGGGTTTGTAGAGCTTGATGGGTCCAATTAAAATGGATGAAGGATGTCATTGTGATTCGGGAAAGGAGCATGAACAGAGGATGGAAGGGGGTGAGGGGGAGGTTATATAGGCCACAGGGGTTCGCACTATCGTACCCTGTACAAACTTGAATAATAATATCTTCAATCTTGAAAGGTCAGGTGATCCACGCACAAAGGCGAGAAGCTTCAGATATGGTTTTAAGCAGCAAGAGTGCCGTGGAGGAGCCCCAGCCTCAGAGGCAAGACCTTGCTAAACCACTCTAGACCCACCTCCTGTGAAAACTTAGTTAATGACAGCTTGAACGTCGGGACCTGTCCGTCATCCTACAAAACAAACTTGAAGTTTCCCCTAATCCAACCCTTGAAAGAAATCTGCCTTTAGCGTTGAAAGAGTAAATCAGCTGCAGGCGGCCTCCACCGATTAGCTCAGCCGGACCACTTGATAGCTAAAAGCACCACACGAGCGCGATGACCTCAAATACAACAAAGTGTCCTTATTGCAGGGGATGCTATCAACAGGCCGCTGAATACGCAAAGCACCATTAGACAATGCATCTGGATATCATTCTATCCCTGCGTGCGGATGTGAACATGATTCCGTCAAGGCCGCCGGCTTTTGTACGTGATGAAAACATCAATCAGAATGACTCAGACTCCGAATCCGATTACAGGCTGGAGATCGCAGATTGCGGCGCACCACGTAGTGAGATGGAGGATGATAGGTAGAACGATTCAGATGCGGAGGACGTTTCCCACCCGCAGGTCTGCAGGCGCCCATCGAGTCAAGAAACCATTTCTGGTGCTGGCAGAGCACTCAGCGATGTTGCAGCCTATACGGAGCTGAATAGGGCCATGACAGATAACCCCTGAAACCATTTCTCGTCTGAAGACTACTTGGATTTGGCAAGCTGGCTTGTCCGGAGCAAGGTAGCCCAGTTACAGATCGACCTGTACTTTGCAGAAGCTTTGGGGGCAGAGATAGCAGATTATTCCAGTACGCCTATACCATGCAACAACACCTCAACGTTCTGGACCCATTTGGTGAGTACCTGGTGTGGACGGATACGGTTATCGATGATGGTCGACACGCAGCAACTTTCTATTATCAGAATATTATCGACTGTGTCCGCTAGTTGATCCGCCAGGTCATGTATAGATTAGATATGGTCTACTCACCTATTCGGGAATATGATTCGAGTGGGGAGCGAGTATACTCTGAGATGTATACGGCGGACTGGTGGTGGGATACACTGGTATGCAATTGGTTCTGACCAGTTTCAAGTGGTGGGTGTTTCGAGTGCTAATAGCCCATTATGTTCCTTGGTAGACAATGCTGCCCCCGGGGTTCACAGTGGTACCCATTATCGGATTGTCAGACCAGACTCAACTTTCCAATGTTTCAGGAGATAAGAAAGCCTGGCTGGTATACGTGACGATCTGCAATATCCTTTCGCGGACGAGAAACAGCCCTGTCAAGATGCCAATCATTCTGCTGGCATTGCTCCGGTGGCACGAAAGTACACGGGTGAATCAGCCCGCACCGATGAAGCCCACCAGCAGATTAATGCAGATGTACTGCGAACTGTCTTCGATCTTGCCCTTGCGCCATTACAACAGGGTGTCCAAGAAGGAACCGTAATGGATTGTGCAGACGGGAAAACACGCATTTGTTGTCCCATCTTGTCTGCCTGGATTGCGGATCATGTTAAACATGCGGCCTTGCACGGAATAGGCAGCAAGTCGTGCCCAAAGTATGAAGTTCTGTGCAAGGCGCTTTGTGGCAATCCACTGAAGATGTATGAGACCCGCAACTACATCCTATATCGCCAGAAAGCCTTGAGTCATGAGCCGGGACAAGTGGCCCGTATTGTAGAATACTTTCAGCAGGTGGGCCTGAAAATAGGAAATAATGCATTAGCACGACGCGAGCGAGTAAACCCTGCCGATCTACATAAGCTGGACCTCTTACACAATATTTACTTCGGCCCATTCAAACATATCGTGAAATGGGTGGTCGGGTTCCTGCAAAAGCATAAACTGGACCCGGCGTTCGACGATGCCTGGAAAGAAATTCCACCTTATCCCAGACTCAGTGTATCAAAAAAGGCCTATCGTGAAGTTACACAATGGCAGGGAAAGGAAATGAGGAGGGTTGGCCGCGGTATTTCTGCCAGATTGGCGTCCGCATTGCGAAATCCGCACAGTTCTCAGTTTCCGAATTTCAAGAGCGCTTTGAACTGTGTTAGCGTGCTGGTTGACCCCTCTCTCATGGCCTAATACCGCAGCCATACACCAGATACACTTGTTTTAATGGCAAGGTATCTGCAGACATTTCACTGGACCAAAAACATATTTCTTGAGTTCTGTAGCTAGAAGGCTGCGCGTGCAGAACCAAATTGTCACGAACAGGATCTAAGGGAACTAATGGCGAATCAACATGCTAATGAGGCCCGCCACAACACTGCTGCCAAGCGCCGTCGGCAGGTGGATCAAGAGAGGCTTGAAAGGACAAATCAGCTGGCGCATTTGATACGGCGTGAGAATCACTTCAACCTTATGAAGATGCACTAGCTGAGTCATTTTGCCTCCCATATACGGCACTTTGGGTCCATATCGATTTATTCTACCGAGATCGGGGAACTAGCACATCAGGAGCAGATTAATGACGGTTACTGGAGGACAAACGAGAATGAAGCCGCCCGACAGATTTTGTCGCAATATGGGCGCCAGCACGCTCTCAGAATGCCCTTGCAGACTATAGAAGCACTTTTGAAAAGAGGTGTGATCGTGGTAGGAAATAGCAGGAGGGAAATGCCGACTTCTTCAAGCCGCAAGGCACCTGGGCGAATGCTCAAAGGCCGCACGAAGATTGGTACGCTCTCGGAGCTATGCTTAGCCCATGAGAACAAGTATTGCCACATCATGGAGGTGATGTTATCTTTTATCAAGCAGACTTCAGCGGATGACCCGCGGCTGCCTGCTGACCCTACTGAACAGGGATTGCTTCCCGTAGAGTGATTTTCCCACCTTGAAATTCGGGTTTCTGACTTCCAGGAAACTAACTTTTTCCAGATCCAGTGGGCCCACTACACTGAAACAAAGGCTTTCAGCAACGGATGTAACCGGTACGGGTTACTATGTTTTATGTTGGTTTCGAGTATCGTTTGATACTCAGTATGTTTTATGTTTGTTTTCGAGTATCGTTTGATACTCAGTATGTTTTATTTCTTGTATCAAGATATCATTTGATACTTGATATGTTTTATATAACATTTCAAGGCTACTGTTTCGGAGTCTTTATGGTTATTGTTTGCAAGGCTCCGGTTAGCCTGACAAGTGTATTTAAGACCTGCTATTCTCCAAACTTAGAGAGAGCAGACTTCGACAACCAGAGTTTTCAAGATACTTGGTTGAACAGTTACTTCTTTGGTTCGCTTCGAGAATCCAGTAAGACGCAAACATACTTAGCTTTTAGGAACAAGTTGGTAGTTGCGATATCGGAAGAAGTTTGTTATAACAACTTAGTCGAAGCCTCCGGTACTTAGTCTCGTTATATACCGCACCTTGGTATAGAGATTGTATTGTGACCTAATCGATTGCCGCAACCACCCAGGAGGCAGTTACAACGGCGGTGCTAGAAACCATTGGGTATGGGTCCAGCCTGGCAGGGAGGAGATTATAGGCATTTGCGAGGACTGGTGGTGGCGCGATTATTCGCACTTTTCAAGATAACAAATGTTCTAAGCGAAGGCCCAGGCGTCCATGGGCTGGCATTGGTTGGCGTACTCGATTCCATCAATGGTGGTAGATTTCACCAGGCAAGCGGACATATACGAGTCGGCAAGTGGTCCACTGTTCGAGACTTGGGAATAGTCAGTATAGGAGCACTAATTGGACAGGCGCATATAATTCCAAGTGGGGAGAGGCAATGCATAATGAATCCTAGGAGTGATCTGCGGACATTTAATGATATATGTTAATTATATTAAATTATGCTACGGGATTATGTACAGTATTCATGTGGCCTCAACTAGGCCGCGTGAGTAGTAGAGGATAAAGTTACGGACGTTTAAGGAACAATAGATGCGGCCCTGCTGAGGCCGGACATTTAAGGTGGCAATTCCTACATAAAGTGTGCGGCTTCAACTCGGCGGCTTGAGTACTAGAGAATTAATCTGCGGACATGCAATGAGAATATGAAACTACTACACGCTATGTGGCCCATGGGTGAGGAGCATGTTTTATAAGAACAAATCTAGATGACATAGGTTTAGCCTCTGCGGATCTAACAAGAAGGCTATTCTCCATACTACGGTACCAATGCCTATAAAATGGCGGTGGGAGGGCAGACAACGAATGAAGCTTTCTGAGATGCTAGTGGACAGATCCAGGCGGCTGGAAGTGGGGGAGTGGCGAGGTCAGCACCCAATGTGGACAATTTGGTAGCGGTACGTCGGACGCCGGAAACGCAAGGGTAAGGTGGCAGACGGTGGTGGGACGGAATGTGCCGCGACCAGCACACATGGCCCTTGGGGGTGGAGAAAGGGCCTTCGGGAGGCACCAGAAGGAACACATGATACGCAAAGAACGCCAAGACGGCCACAGTACAAAGGACCCATGGGTGGGAGGCGTCCTGTCCGGACACGGGCGTTCTGCTTCCGAAGTGAAGAGTTGTTTTTGCTGATGTATTTCCAGCATCAGCTATATAATCGAGCGCCTTAAGCCAAGTACCGTGTACCTCAGACGTCAAAGTAAGTGGGCCTGGGAGTGGGTCAACAAACAGGGTGTAACAGAGAGTGAGAGCTTTGGCCCGCGTTACTACAGGCGCCTCTACTCCTCTTGCTGTATTTCGCCGTGACTGGGTACCCGGCCAGATGTCCTTAAAGTCTGGTGTACTCGATATGCTGGCTGGACTCGAACTTCTAACTCCCGACGTAGCGGTACTGTGAGTGGCCAGTGGGGATAAATGTCGGGCTGTACTGGATGACGGGAGCACTGGGGGAGTATACGCCCTACTGGGCGTTATACATACTCGAGCTGCTGGCGTCCCCTTAACGAGTGCTGCCTCCTGTGATCTCGACGTGGTCGAAGCTCGCACAGTCAATACCCAATTGTTTGTTTCTTGGTCTGCTGTTTGTGACCAGTGACAAAGCCTTGCTCCAGTAGCCTCTGGAATATCATCTTCTTCCACGTCTGGCTCTGTTTCAGATTCAGTCTGCTCCGCTCCGCCAGAGTTTATCCTCATCACTCCTATCATCACTTAGACCAACTATTTCCATTGGTGCTTGTGCGTCAGCTTGTCTCTCAATATTCTTATACGTCGTGCTCTGTATCATCGTTCTCCGGGGGCGGTTTGGTGGTCTTTTGAGTCCTCTGGTTGCGTTTGGTGGTGTATGGCGCACATGCGATGGCTGCTCATTCGGCATTGTGTTCGGCAAGCTGCCAGATTTATTTCGTTGCATTCACGACCTCAATCTCGTTGATCGTAGTAAATTGCGTATGGTTTGGCGTCTACATCCGTTCAGATTTCCTACTCGGGGGGCTTGACCTGCCGGGTGAATTGGCGTGCAGTTGTCTAGACATGGTGGAATGCCGAACGCTTGATCAACGTTAGCCAAAATAAAAATGAGGACGTAGAACAAGGGAATATATCTTTCGTGTCGCGAAGATGAGGAATCTGTGGTGATGGTCAATGGATGCGTCAGGTCTTATAGGCTAGGACTTAGAGGGGGGGTTTGGAGAATCACACACCATCACTCGGTATTGAAACAAACTATTCACTGGTAAAAAGGGATTTTCTGCTTGTTCAACATTATGATCATGATCTCGACATCCACAGGTATTATGGTCGTCCCAACTCTAGTTGAAAACGTTTTTGCGAGAGGGGTGTTGCTAATGTAGGAGGCTAAGCACAATCTAGCCACAATGAGTATCGGTTAGTGACAGTAATTGTAGCAAGACACTCACCTCGCCTAAAGCCGATTGGGATTATCGAACCTTATCTCCTAATGTCGAATCAACACCACTCAATGTTTAGAATTCTGTATTCATGCCATGCGCTCATGTTTTCAACTAGTTTAGTCCACCGAAGTTAGCCCAGTGCAGGACAGAATGCGCTGCGTGCTTGATCGATGCAAAAAAAAGTTCGTATCTTAACCCAAGGAGACTTAAGGACTAGAAATACAGGACACGAGAAGCTGAAGCAAGGCCGCCCAATGATATGTTTACTATCACATACCAGTTAACTAATCACAAACCGAGAATTCTGACTAATGCGAAATATGATCTAGGGAAAAGAGAAACAGAAAAAAAAAGTACCCGAGCAACTAGGAAATCTGATATTATTTTTGTCCGGCCTGGTGTCTTTTTGAACGGCGTGGTTGGTCCGATGGCGATTTGGTATTGTTTGTGGCACTAGGCAAACTGTACGTTGAAGAAGCCCTGGGCGCTGGAGGTGTCACGGGGGCTGCTCGTTCTGTCGGGGCTGGGAGCTTGGTGGGCGGCTCTTCAGTTGTGCGAGCCGCTTGTGCTGTTGCTCTCACTGAAGTTCTGTGAATCTCCGCATCAATCAGAGCAACGGCGGGGGAGGCTGGGCGTTTGGTGTGGAATACAGGGAGGGTGGTAGGAGGGCTGTCCTGGGTACCATCTTGTTCTGAATGCAATGTGGCTGCCGGTTCACTTGTGCTAGCTGCTTGTTAGGCCACTCTCACTGGAGTTGTTTGAACCTGCGCATCAATCGGAGCAACGCCTGGGGAGGCTGGAGATTCGTCGCGGGATCCAGGTAGGCTAGACGGAGGGTGTCCAGGGCACCATCGAGTCCCGAACGCAGCACCGCTGCCAGCCAGGTATCGGTAATTTAGTCTGGCGTCCAGGGTATCTCCTGTAGAACCTTCCAGACATGTTGGAGTGTCGTTTGCAGAGATGGCGCAGGAGGCCTAGAGGCTGACTCCCACGAGAGTGGAGCCAACCGATTACCGCTCGTGGAGTCCTCTGCTTCTCATGGTGTAGCCTTTCCTCCTATCGAGGTGCCCGGAGCTCACAATTGGTCGCCCTACGTCGTCACAATTGGTCGTCCTACGTCGTCAATCGGCTATCATGTTTTCATCTTCATGTTAACTTTAGGTGTCAATACTTACGTTGTCCAAAACAATGACCCCCCCGTCAGGAGGCGCCAACGGTTCTCCCTCACTCTCAGCCTCTAGCCATTGCTCCTCCTCCTCCTCCTCATCCTCATCCTCATCCTCATCGTCATCCTCATCCTCACCCTCATCCTCATCCTCATCTGCTTGCATCATGCCAACGGCATCTTCCCAAACGTTGCGATTGAGAAACGGGTATCTCTCCTTAGCAGGCTCGGGTGTCTGGGCTCTATCCTCTCTATTCTTGCTACCCGAGTCGACGACCAAGACATCAAGGGGATCCTTGCCATTGTTTCCAAGGACCGACCCTTGAATGTCATTACTGGTATGGAGCAACATGAGCTGTTGCCGGGGGGAGAGGTTTTTCGGACTCGTGACGTAGCCTGACGGCACCCTCACCAGGCGCCCTGATCTGATATCGGAGGCATCCCATTTCCTCCTCCACACGCTGCCCTCTAACCACCCCGACCAGATTTTTCATGCACGGTGTTGTCAACACACCGCATGCGATGGCCCGGTCGGAGTCGCTACCACACAAGAGATGGTCGCGGAATGGAATGGATGTCCCGCTTGTGGGGCTCCAGTTCCGTGAACGATATCGATTCTTACAGCCTTTGGGCAATAGGTTAACGATTGGGACTCTTTCAAAATAAGTTAGTGTGAGGCTGACCCGAGATAGATGGGAATAATCACTTACTCAGAGATTCCGCAACGTCTCTACCACCGGCGCGCTCCACCATTCCACGGAGGTTACACGTGTCGAGTTTCCTAGCCGAATCTTAAACTAGCATTCTCAGGTGACGGGTGAGTTCAACGACGTCATCTCGGTGCTGGTTTTTTTTAATGCAGGTGACGCGATCTTTCACGGGTGGAAGGGCACGAGCGAAGACAGTGATTGTGTCCACCTGGGCGTCCGTCAAGTGGCAGGGGTCAATGGTGCGGGCTGTCATATAGGCCTTGAGCTTCTTACGCCAATCGCGGTACATCAGCAAAAAAATACCTTGCGTCAGATCCGTTGGCGTTGCGCCCTGACGCAAGCGACGTCGCTTCTGCGTTCTCTACCCCCTGTGCGCCCTGAATTTCGTTGCAACGCACGCAAACACCCTGTGCTTTCTGTGTTGCCTGGCAACGCCCTCTATCTCCTGACGCGACGTCGCGTCGTACTGACGCCCTGGCTACACCTTAGCTCCGGTTCTCTTCACTTCCTTCTCATGATGGCGCCAGCTTCACATTGCCTCT
>Ga0307507_10009840_pt1 | contig 12597 bp, 12 predicted proteins | sample 7_EM_MG_FD_207223 | JGI IMG/M metagenome (GOLD analysis project Ga0307507, IMG submission 207223) | Populus trichocarpa ectomycorrhiza microbial communities from riparian zone in the Pacific Northwest, United States - 7_EM | ecosystem: Host-associated > Plants > Roots > Unclassified | place... | reverse complement strand
CGCCCGCCTCGGCATTTGGTTATGAGTCCGAACCAGGTGCGCCGGAGCTGCGCGACACGCTCGCCGGATATCTCGCCCGCAGCCGCGGCGTCGTCGCCGACCCGGCGCGAATCGTGGTGTGCAACGGCTTCTCGCACGCGGTGGCGGTGCTGACGCGTACCCTGCACCGGCTCGGCGTCGGCGAGGTGGCGTTCGAAAATCCGTCGCTGCACCTGTACCGGGACATCGCGGCGGCGCAGGGCCCCCGGGTGGTGCCGGTTCCGGTGGACTCGGACGGCCTGGACGTGTCCGGTTTGGACAGTCCGGCCGTGGTGGTGACGGCCGCGCACCAGTACCCGACCGGGGTGACACTGGCGCCGGATCGCCGCGCCGCGCTCGCCCGGTGGGCGGGCGAAACCGGGGCGTTCGTCCTGGAAGACGACTACGACGGCGAGTTCCGCTTCGACCGCCAACAGGTCGGCGCACTGCAGGCGTTGTCTCCGGAACGAGTGGTGTACGCGGGAACAGCGAGCAAGACGCTGGCCCCGGCGCTACGGCTGGCCTGGCTCGTGCTGCCGCGCTCGCTGGTCGAGCCGGTGCGGGCAGCGCTGATGGACAGCGGTTCGCGCCCGGCGGTGCTGCCGCAGCTCACCTTGGCTTCGTTGATCGACTCCGGCGCCTACGACCGGCACGTGCGGCGCAGCCGCGCCGAGTACCGCTCGCGCCGTTCGCGGCTGCTGGCCGCACTACCGTCGACGGTGTCGCCGCGCGGGATCGCGGCCGGTCTCCACCTGCTGCTGATGTTGCCGGAGGGCGGGCCGACCGAGACGGAGGTCCTGGCCGCGTGCCGTCGCCGCGCGATCGGCATCGAGGGTCTTTCACGATATTGGATGGATTCCGGACGTCCCGGCGGATTGCTGGTCGGCTATGCGGCCACGCCCAAGCACGCGTTCGCGGGTGCCACACAGGCTTTGGTCGAGGCCCTCTGGGAAGTGACAGCCTGATGCGCCCCGTGCCCTTGGCCCCAATGGCGTTGGGTCGAAGGGTTGTGAATGACGCGTTCAGGGCGCCCAACGTCCTGAACGCGCCCTTCACGACCTTGCCCTCGGGGTTTCGGTGGAGCGTGGGGACTTTCCTTGCGTCCGGCGCAACGAAGGGACCCCTCGCTTCCCACCCGCTGGCCACGCCACCCAGCAGCCTCGCGCGAGCGCGTGCCGGATGTCCCGGATCACGCGTTCGGGGACACTGGGCGTCCCGAACGCGTCAACCGGGACTTGAGCAGCGCCGACCACGCCACCTTCGCCTTTCCTGGCAATAGGTTCCCTCAATGTGACCTTCACGGACTTGGGGATCAGGATCAGCAGTACGGGCGGACGTGGATCAGCTCGGTCCGCAGCACCGGCGTCCCGTCCACCGGGGCAGGATTTCCCGGCGGAGCCGCCGGGTCCGGCTGGATCCCGCCCGCGGCGACCTTGTCCAGGGTCGCCAGCCCGGCCTCCCCGACCGTCCCGAACACCGTGTAGTTCGGCTTCAGCACCGAATCGCCGTAGACGACGAAGAACTGCGAACCGTTCGTCGCCGGCCCCGCGTTCGCCATCGCCAGCAGACCCCGCCCGTAGATCCGGCGCACGCCCGTCGGGTCGGTAGGCGCGGGCGGGAGGTCGACCGGCAGTTCGTCCTTGTACTTGTAGCCCGGACCGCCTTCACCGGTCGCCGTCGGATCGCCGCACTGCAGCACCTTCAACGTCGGGTACGCGGTGAGCCGGTGGCACACGGTGTGGTCGTAGAACCGGTGCCCTGCCAGGTGCAGGAAACTCTGCACGGTGCAGGGCGCCTTCGCCCGGTCGAGCTGTAACGGCAGCGCACCCTGGCTGGTCTTGATCGCGACGGGGACCTGGCCGTGGCTCGGTGTGCGCCGCGGGTCCGGCGGCAGCGGGACGGGACGCGCGGCCGGCTCGTCCGGCGTTTCCGTGTACTGGCACGGCCCGTGCGTGGTCTTCGGCGGCGGTGTGTCGGCCGCCGTCGCGACGCCGGTTCCCGCAGCCAGCAACGCGCCTACGGCCAGCGCCGTGGCGAAAATCCGCTTCATCCGATGCCCTCCCAGTGTTCGCCCGGTTCCGGAGCGTCCGCAGTCTAGAGCCCGGCACCGACACTCAGAACCGGCGAAAGTCGCCCTCCGTCATCCGGTCGGGTGAACGCGGGACCGGCGGACCCGAAATTGTCGGACCCCGGCGGCAGCATGGCGGTCACGCGGCGAACCGCTGCGATCGAAGGGGATGTCATGCAGGTGCAGGTGCTCAACCGCCGAAGAAACGGCGTGGCAGAGCGATATCCGGGCGCGCTGGTCGTCGATGTGACCTCGCGCGGGCCGGATCCGTGGGTGCGGTTCAGCCCGTTCTACCCGCACGGCGGGATCCCGGTGCCCTTTTCTCCGGGCATGGAGAGCGAGTCCGTCGAAGGGATCTGGCAGGCGCTGAAAGTGTTCCGTGGCACCGGGATCGACGTCGGGAAGCTGCGCGTCACCTCGATGAAGGGCCTGAAACGGACGGTCCGGAAACACGGCGAGGTGGTCGGGCACCGCGCGGGTGTCGAGGGCACCGAGCTGCTGCCGTACGAGCAGGCGCGAAGACGGATCTACCTGCCGTCGTACCGGTGGGTGCTGGAGAACCGGGTCGCGGATCTGGTCGATCGGCTGCGCGCCGAAGGCGCGGGCCGCGCGGTCGTCCTGCTCGACTACACCACCAACGGTGACGTCGCCGACCTGTCGAAACCCTTGTCCCACGCGGCTTTGCTCGGCCGGTACCTGACGCAGGACTGGCCGTGGACGCCCTAGCCGCGCAGGTCTGCGATGAGCGCGTCCGCCGCTGCGAACGGGTCGAGCTCGCGCGCCACCACACGCTCGGCCAGCCCGGCGAGCCGGTCGCCGTCACGCAGGTCGGCCAGTTCGGCACGCAGCCGGCGCAGCGCGATCGCCTCGACCTCGTCGCGTGCCCGCGCCACCCGGCGGCGGCTCAGCTCGTCGTGCGCGACCAGCCACTCGTGATGATCCGCCAGCGCGCGCACGACGTCGTCGACGCCCTCGCTCTTGGCCGCCACGGTCCGCACGATGGGCTGGCGCCAGCTCGGGCCCCGGATCTCGCGGCGCGCCAAGGAGATCATCTGACGGAGGTCGTGCACGGTGGCGTCGGCGCCGTCGCGGTCGGCCTTGTTGACCACGAACACGTCGGCGATCTCCAGGACCCCGGCCTTGGCCGCCTGGATCCCGTCCCCCATCCCGGGCGCGAGCAGCACCACGGTGGTGTCGGCGAGTTTCACGACGTCCACTTCGGACTGCCCGACGCCGACGGTCTCGATCAGCACCACGTCGAACCCGGCGGCGTCGAGCACCCGCACCGCTTGCGGGGTTGCCCAGGACAGGCCGCCCAGATGCCCGCGGGTGGCCATCGACCGGATGAACACGCCGGGGTCGGTCGCGTGCTCGGTCATCCGGATCCGGTCGCCGAGCAGCGCGCCGCCGGAAAACGGCGAAGACGGGTCGATGGCGAGCACCCCGACCCGCTTGCCCTGCGCGCGCAGGGCGGTGAGCAGCGCCGAGGTCGAGGTCGACTTGCCGACGCCGGGCGGTCCGGTCAGCCCGACGACCTGGGCCCGCCCGGTGTGCGGGGTGAGCGCGCGGGCGATCTCCGCGACGCGCGGATTGGCGTCCTCGACGAGCGAGAGCAGCCGGGCGATCGCCCGTTGCTGCCCGTCCCTGGCGCCCGCGACGAGGTCGTCGAGATCGGACACTTACGCCTTCGGCACGCGGAGCAGGAGCGCGTCGCCCTGGCCACCGCCACCGCAGAGGGCGGCCGCGCCGAGGCCGCCACCGCGGCGGCGCAGCTCGTACACGAGGTGCACGGCCAGCCGGGCGCCGGAGGCACCGATGGGATGGCCGAGCGCGATGGCGCCACCGTTGACGTTGACCTTCTCCGGGTCGAGGCCGAGCTTGTCGGACGAAACGAGGCCGACCGCGGCGAAGGCCTCGTTGATCTCGATCAGGTCCAGCGCGTCGGCGGTGAGCTTCTCCTTGGCCAGCGCGGCGAGGATGGCGTTCGACGGCTGCTCGTGCAGGCTCGCGTCCGGCCCGGCGACCACGCCGTGCGCGCCGATCTCGGCGAGCGGGGTGAGGCCGAGCTCCTCGGCCTTGGCCTTGCTGGCAACCACAACGGCGGCCGCGCCGTCGGAGATCTGCGAGGCCGAGCCCGCGGTGATGGTGCCGTCGGAGGCGAAGGCCGGACGCAGCTTGCCCAGGCTCTCGGCGGTGGTGTCGGCACGGACGCCTTCGTCGGTGTCGAACAGGACCGGGTCGCCCTTGCGCTGCGGGATCGACACCGGAGCGATCTCGCCGGCGAAGTAGCCGGCCTGGATCGCGGCGGCGGCGCGCTGGTGCGAGCGTGCGGAGAAGGCGTCCTGCTGCTCGCGGGTCAAGCCGTAGCGGGAGTTGTACTTCTCCGTCGACGAGCCCATCGCGACCTGGTCGAAGGCGCAGAACAGGCCGTCGTAGGCCATGTGGTCGACCAGGGTGGTGTCGCCGTACTTGAACCCGGAGCGGGACTTCGGCAGCAGGTGCGGGGCCTGGGTCATCGACTCCTGGCCGCCGGCGACGACGAGGTCGAACTCGCCCGCGCGGATCAGCTGGTCGGCCAGCGCGATGGCGTCGAGGCCGGACAGGCACACCTTGTTGATCGTCAGCGCGGGCACCGACATCGGGATACCCGCGGCGACGGCGGCCTGGCGGGCCGGGATCTGGCCGGTGCCGGCGGTGAGCACCTGGCCCATGATCGTGTACTGGACCGCGTCGGGAGCGACCCCGGCGCGCTCGAGCGCGGCCTTGATCGCGACCCCGCCCAGCTGTGCCCCCGTGAAGTCCTTGAGCGAGCCGAGCAGTCGCCCGATCGGCGTACGGGCGGCACCCAGGATCACGGATCCGGACACGGCGGCCTCCAAGCTTCGGTGCGTGGGACGGGAACGTCCCTGGACCATACCCGGGAGGTGGTCTTCTTGATGGAGCCAGTGTGAGCCGGGGCACGCGCGGTTTTCGGAGGGAGGCTTAAGCAGGCGGTCCTATCCTGCGTGCATGAGCGCTGAGTCCTTGAAGGATGTGCTGAACCCGTACGTGACGGCCATCGACCACGTCGGCATCGCGGTGCCGGATCTCGATGCCGCGATCTCGTTCCACGTCGAGCACTTCGGCCTGGAGGTCGCCCATGAGGAGGTGAACGAAGAACAGGGCGTCCGTGAGGCGATGCTGCGCGCGCCGGGGACGGCGGGCACGGAAACGATGATCCAGTTGCTCGCGCCCCTGCGGGACGACTCGGCGATCGGCAAGTTCCTGGCCAAGAGCGGCCCGGGGCTGCAGCAGCTGGCGTACCGGGTGTCCGATGTGGACGCCGCGGCCGAGGCGCTCCGCAAGCAGGGCCTGCGCATGCTTTACGAGGACGCGAAGCGCGGGACCTCGGACAGCCGGGTCAACTTCGTCCACCCCAAGGACGCGGGTGGCGTCCTGGTGGAACTGGTCGAACCGGCCGCGAACGCGGCCCACTGACCGCCTACGCGGGCTGGGCCTTCGACTTCAGGGCGTCGGCGATGAAGGTCAGTTCGCCGTCGAACTCCGCCGGGAGGTCGTCGTCGGAATGGCGCGCGGTCGCGTGGCGGTGGCTGACCGCGCGGGCGAGCAGCCCGGACGCGCGTTCGATGTCGGCCAGCGGCAGCCCGCCGCCGGTCGCCGCGACGAGCACGGCGCGCACCTGGCGGACGAGGATCTGGAAGCGCTCGTGCAGGGCGTCGCGGACGACGTGGTGGGTGTCCGCCTCGCGCCACAGCAGGTGGGAGAGGCCGAGCGACCGGCTGAAGCGGTGGTCGAGTTCGCGCACCAGCCGGCGCAGGCTGCCCGCGATGTCGCCGGGTACGACGACCACCGCGGGCTCGATGCGCTCGTCGGGCAGTCGCTCGACGAGCGCGGTCAGCAGGTCGGCCTTGTGCCGGAAGTAGTAGTGCACCAGGCCCTTCGGCACCCCGGCCCGCTCCGCGATGCGGGAGGTCGGGGTGGCGTCGAAGCCGGACTCGGCGAAGAGCGCTTCCGCGGCACACAAGATGCGCTCGCGCGCCGAGTCCTCCATGGCCATGCCTCCAGGTACGTCGTCAGTGACTGCCTGCCATCTTGTGCACCGCGCTGGCCACCGGCATCGCAGCCGCGCCGGCGATGACCGTCAGCACGCCGGCGATCCAGGACGTCCAGGACGCGCCGTTGAACTCGGTGTAGGTCATCACCCAAGGTGCCAGGAAGAGCAGCACCCCGAGGGCGATCTGGACGCCTTCGCCGTAGACCATGCCGGGCATCGCCAGCGAGGCGAGACCGTCGAGGGCGATCAGCGCGCCCAGGACGACCATCGTCCACATCGCGGTGCTGTCCGTGCTCAGCCAAAGGGGTGAAAGCGCGGCAACGACCCCGATGACGACCTCGGCCCAGTCATGGGGGCGGGTCCATGCGCGCGTCGAGACTTCACTCATTCGTGCTCACCTCCGTGGGTGAAACTGCTGGTCGGGTGGGTGTTCCCGGTTTCGATGATCCGCTTGACTGGCCAGCCGGTCAAGACGGCTGGGTCACAGTTCGGGGTGTCTTGGTGCCGCTCGTCTCGTACAGTTGTGTGCGCGTGTTACCGACGAGTAGTTTTTCCGCCTACGCCGTCGACCCAATTCCCGCGGAGGTACCGATGACGCAGCTCGGCGAGATTCAGCAGGCCATCCTCAACGGCGACTCGGCCGCGGTGGCCGGGCTGGCTGTGCCGGAGAGCTATCGCGGGGTGACCGTGCACGCCGACGAGGTCGGCATGTTCGAGGGCCTGGCCAGCCGGGACAAGGATCCCCGCAAGTCCCTGCACCTGGACGAGGTGCCGGTCCCCGAGCTCGGCCCCGGTGAAGCACTGGTGGCGGTGATGGCCAGCGCCATCAACTACAACACCGTCTGGACCTCGATCTTCGAACCGATCCCGACGTTCAAGTTCCTCAAGAAGTACGGCAAGCTCTCGCCGCTGGCCCAGCGCCACGACCTGCCCTATCACGTGGTCGGCTCGGACCTGTCCGGCGTCGTGCTGCGCACCGGCGCGGGCGTCCACACCTGGAAGCCCGGCGACGAGGTCGTCGCGCACTGCCTGAACGTCGAGCTGGAGAGCCCGGACGGGCACAACGACACGATGCTCGACACCGAGCAGCGGATCTGGGGCTTCGAGACGAACTTCGGCGGCCTGGCCGAGATCGCCCTGGTCAAGGCCAACCAGCTGATGCCGAAGCCGAACCACCTCACCTGGGAAGAGGCCGCCTCCCCCGGCCTGGTCAACTCCACCGCCTACCGGCAGCTGGTCTCCCGGAACGGCGCCGATATGAAGCAGGGTGACGTCGTGCTGATCTGGGGCGCCTCCGGCGGCCTCGGCTCCTACGCGACCCAGTACGCGCTCAACGGCGGCGCCATCCCGGTGTGCGTCGTCTCCAGCCCGGAGAAGGCGGCGATCTGCCGCAAGCTCGGCGCCGAGCTGATCATCGACCGCAGCGCCGAGGGCTACCGGTTCTGGAAGAACGACCAGGAACAGGACCCGAAGGAGTGGCAGCGCTTCGGCGCCAAGATCCGGGAGCTGACCGGCGGCGAGGATCCCGACATCGTCTTCGAGCACCCGGGCCGGGAGACCTTCGGCGCCTCGGTCTACGCCGCGCGTAAGGGCGGAACGATCGTCACCTGTGCGTCCACCTCGGGCTTCATGCACCAGTACGACAACCGCTACCTCTGGATGAACCTGAAGCGGATCATCGGCTCCCATTTCGCCAACTACCGCGAGTCCTGGGAGGCCAACCGCCTGATCGCGAAGGGCCTGATCCACCCGACCCTGTCCAAGACCTACGCGCTCGAGGACACCGGCCAGGCCGCGCTCGACGTCCACCGCAACGCCCACCAGGGCAAGGTCGGCGTGCTGGCCCTCGCGCCCCAGGAAGGCCTCGGCGTCCGCGACGAGGAACTGCGCGCCAAGCACCTCGATGCCATCAACGCTTTCCGCGACGCCTGACCAGCAGGTCACGAAGGGTCCCTTTCGGACAGTCGACGTCCGGGAGGGGCCTTCGTCGTATTCGGCGCCGCGCAACCACTTCGCCGCACGAAGCCGTCCGCTCGGCGCATCGACGAGACGTTGTTTCCGGGTCCTCACCTTTCCGTGACCAGGCTGCGACTACGGTAGGGGAATGAGCCTTGGCGATGAACGGGAGCTGGTGCCGCTGGGAGCCGGCTTCGACGTGGCGAAGCGCGGCTACAGCCGAGCACAGGTGGACGAGCACCTGGAGCGGCTGGACGGCGACCTCAAGATGCTCACCGCCGACCGTGACGCGGCGATCGCACAGGCGGGCGATCTAGCGCGCCAGCTGGAGAGCGCCCGCGGCGAGATTTCCGACCTGCGCGGGCAGGTCGACCGGCTGGCCCAGCCGCCGACGAGTGTCGAAGGACTGTCCGAGCGGCTGCAGCGGATGCTGCGGCTGGCCCAGGACGAGTCCGCGGACACGCGCGCCCGCGCCGAGGCCGAGGCCGGGCACATCCGCGCCAAGGCCGAGACCGACGCGAGCGCCATGCGCGCCCGCTACGAGCAGCTGCTCACGGAGCTCGACCTGCGGCGCAAGGAGATGGAAGCCGAGCACCGCAAGGTCCTCGAAGACGCCCGCGCCGAGGGCAAGAAGATCACCGACGAGGCCGACGCGGAACGGCGTCGCCTCGACACCGAGTCGCAGGACCGGCGCACGAAGGTCGAAGAGGACTTCGAGATCGCCATGGCCTCCCGCCGCACCGAGGCCATGCGAGTGCTGGCCGAGCAGGAAGCCGCGAGCAAGGCCGAGGCCGCCCGACGCGTCCAGGAAGCCACGCAGGACGCCGCCGACATCCGCGCGAAGGTCCTCGACGAGGAGACGGCCGCCAGGTCCGAGATCGAGCGCCGTCAGCGCGAGTCCGTCGCCGACGCGAACAAGCGCAAGCAGGACTCGGTCAACGAGGCCAACGCCCGGCTCGCCGAGGCGGCCGACGAAGCACGCCGCCGCGTTTCGACCGCCACCGAGGAGTCCAACCGGCGGATCACCCAGGCCAACGAGCGGGTCGACGCGCTGCGCAAGGTCCGCGGCGGGCTGGCCGAGCAGGTCCGCTCGGCACGCACCGTGCTGGCCGAGGCCCATCACGTGCTCGGCGACCAGCCGGCGGTGCCCGCCGAGATCAAGGCCGGCATCGAGGACACCGAGACCACCGTCCGCAGTGACGCAGGTAACGACGTCGAGAAGACAGTGCGCCTGAACAGCGCGGCCATCCCCAAGCCCAAGCCGTCGCCGCGACCGAGCGGAGCGGCGAAACCGACTGGCGAGTAACCTTCCCCCGACACGGGCTAGGACGACCCTGCGCGGATGCTCCGGAGCGGCTATCGTCCCTGCTCACGCGGGATCACGTGGAGGTTTTGCGCATGGGTGCGGCATATCGGACCGTGGTAGTGGGCACGGACGGCTCGGAGTCCTCGTTCGCGGCGGTGGACCGCGCGGCGGCGGTGGCCGCCGACGCCGGAGCCACCCTCGTCATCACTTGTGCCTACTACCCGGCGAGCAGGTCCGACGTCGACAAGGCGCAGGACGTCCTCGGCGAGGAGGCCTACCAAGTCGTCGGCTCCGCCCCGGCTGAGGACACGCTCCAGTCGGCGCGCGACCGCGCGGTCCGGGTGGGCGCGGAGAAGATCGACACGGTCGCGGTGAAGGGCGACCCGGTCGACTCGCTGCGCAAGATCGTCCACGAGCGCGAGGCCGACCTGCTGGTGGTCGGCAACCGCGGGCTGAACACCATCGCCGGGCGCATCCTCGGCTCGGTGCCGTCCGAGGTCGCCCGCAAGTCGGGCGTGGACGTACTGATCGTCCACACGACCTAAGTCAGTGGACGCTTCGAGCGAAGAACTGCAACAGCGGCTCGAACGCATCCTGCTCGGCGGCAGGCGGAAGTACACCCGGTTCGAAGTGGCCGAAAAAGCGAACGTGCCCGAAGAACGGTCACGCCGCCTGTGGCGCGCGCTCGGCTTCGCCACCGTGGGCGACGACGAAGTCGTGTTCACCGACGCCGACGTCGACGCGATGCGCACCGCCGACCAGCTGGTGCAGTCCGGACTGATCGATCCGAGCATCGAGACGTCGGTGACGCGCGCGCTCGGCCAGCACCTGTCGCGGCTGGCCGAGTGGCAGGTCCACATGCTGTGGGAGCTGATCACCGAACAGCCGGACCTCGGCCGCAACGAGCGGCAGATCGCGCGGATGGTCGACCGGCTGCTGCCGGAGCTCGAGCAGGTGCAGAACTACGTCTGGCGCCGCCACCTGGCCGCCTATGCCGGCCGGGCGCTGGCCGCGTCCGACGAGGACCTCGAGACCCGCACCCAGGTGGTCGGTTTCGTCGACATGGTCGGCTACACGCGGCTCACCCGCCAGATCGACGAGGACGAGCTGAGCCAGGTGCTCGACGCGTTCGAGGCTCTCGCGGGCGAAGTCATCGCCGACCACCACGGCCGGGTGGTGAAGATGATCGGCGACGAAGTCCTCTTCGTGGCCGACTCCGCGGTCGACGCCGCCGAAATCGCGCTGACGCTGACCGAGCGCACGACGGCCGACGAAGGCCTCCCCGCGGTCCGCGCCGGGATGGCGTCCGGCCGGATCCTCAGCCGCTTCGGCGACGTCTACGGGTCGGTCGTGAATCTCGCCGCCCGGCTCACCTCGGTGGCGCGGCCCGGCACGATCCTGGTCGACAAGGAGATGGCGGCCGAGCTCGCCGACGAGCCGGCGTACGAACTGCGGAGCCGCCGCCCGGTGACGGTCCGCGGCTACAACCGGCTTCGTCCCGCGGCGCTGCGTCGTGCCCGCGAGGAAGCGACGGGCATCCTCGCCGCTTCACAGCAAGCTGCCGCCGAAATGCTGGGACTGGCCGAAACCACGGCTGCCGTGCCCACGGAAGACTCCCCTGTCGAAGCTGCGACGGAAGCCGAAGCACCTTCGCGGCCGCGACGCCGCCGTCGCCGCTGAGACGCGCGACAGCGGTTATTAACTGTCTGCTTCCGGACAAAAACCGTCAGCGGCCTCACAGATCGCGGGTGCGCTCTGTCATGCTGGTCCGGCGTGGCAAGTGTTCTCCCCGTCGCCACGATTCGTTTCACATTGGTTCATCCTGCGCCGAAAAGGAAATCCATCGTGTACCGAATCACGCTCGCGGTCGCCTGCGCCGCGATCACCACCTTGTCCCTGGTCAGCACCGCTCAAGCCGCACCCGGCGCGACCGGCAGCATGACCAATCCATCCTCGGCCGCCAAGGTCGACTCTTATTGGACGCCGCAACGTCTCGCCGCGGCGAAGCCGATGCCCGCGCCGGTGACCGCCGGTGTGACGAAATCGGTCCAGACCACTGACGGGCCAGAGAGATTCGTCGCCGCCACAACACCTTCCGGGATGTCCCCGGCGTCCACGGAGAGCACTGAGGCCAGTGTGTGGACCACCGTCGGGCGGCTGGTCTTCACCGTGCCCGGCCAAGGCGACTACATCTGCACGGCCACTGTGGTCACCAGCAACAACCACGACGTGATTTCGACCGGACGGCACTGCGTCGTGGACGTGTCGACGTGGACCGCGTACAGCAACTTCCGGTTCGCGCCCGCGTACAACAACGGCAGCACCCCCTACGGCTGGTGGACCTGGCGAGCCGCGGGCTGGCGCACCGACGACACCGGTCCCGGTGGCGACAACGCGTTCATCGTGCTGAACACGGGCGGGAACAACAACACACACGTACAGGACGCCATCGGCAGCACCGGCATCGCGTTCAATTCGGGCCTGGCGGGTTATGCCCACGGACTCGGCATTCCCGGGTCGACGAACTACGCGGTCTGGTGCGAGGGCGTGCCGTACAACGGCCCGTCCGGCGGCGTCCAGATCGCGAACTGCAACGGCCTGAGCGGTGGCGCCAGCGGCGGCCCGTTCGTGGTGGACTACCAGAGCGACGGAAACGCGACCCAGACCGCGAGCTACTTCGGCAGCTGGGGCGACGCCTATTGGGCCTACTACCGAACTGCCGCCTACGACGTCTACAACGGCGCGCAGAACAGGTAGCCCAGCCGTCGTGAGTGGTAAATGTCGTTAGAGCTTGTGTGCATTTGAGTACCCATCCTCTCGTCCGGTGTGGTGACGGGGACTTTCCTCTCGTGAGATGGGAGGAAGTCCCCTTCGCAGCGTGTCGCCGCGGCTCTGGGGCTGATGTGACTGCTGGGACGGGTGAGGTGGCTCGTGGCGGAACTGATACGTGAATAGATGCGTATGGGACTGATGGGACAGATGTGATCGCTGTGGATGTCGTCGCTGCGCCCGGGATGTGGCGAGGTGATGGTGGAGGTCGTGGGCGGCGCACCAGTCACATCAGCACCAGGCACCACACGAACCGGCAGTCCGGATGTCTCCAATGACGCGTTCGGGACGCTGGGCGTCCCGAACGCGTCATTGGGGGCATGGCAGGACACCGGTTCGACCTCCACCCGCATCTGTTCGCAGCCA
>Ga0307507_10009839_pt1 | contig 12598 bp, 3 predicted proteins | sample 7_EM_MG_FD_207223 | JGI IMG/M metagenome (GOLD analysis project Ga0307507, IMG submission 207223) | Populus trichocarpa ectomycorrhiza microbial communities from riparian zone in the Pacific Northwest, United States - 7_EM | ecosystem: Host-associated > Plants > Roots > Unclassified | place... | reverse complement strand
ACCCATTACCTACTAAGGAAGATATAAGGAAATATTAGGGAACAACGTTTTAGGTAGGGGGGGTAATATAGTAGTGTTGAATACCCCTTAGTTATTTTAGTTTGTTTTCTTATTATATATATAAAGCTTAGGGTTATATATATTACAGGAGCTTAGGTTTTAACCTTACCTTACCTTAATATAATTTCTCTTCTACCCTCTATTAATTAATAACTTCTCTAGTATAACTTAAGCCGTTTTATTCTTTTATTTACAATGCTTAATTAAGTATTATTTTTTAATATTAGGCTTTGCACTTCCACACTACCTATAACGGCAGTAATATTAATCCGGCTATAAAGCTAAAGCTCCCTATATACTACTATATATATATTAAACAGCTTATTAGTAAGGGGGCTTAGTAGAATATATATAGGATACAAAATAAAGGTTAGAAGGTAGGAAGTATTAAAATCGTTTAACTATTAAAAAGTTAGTAAATATGCTCCTAAAACACTTTCTCTAGTTAACTCTAATAAGTATATAATTGCTTATTTAGTTTAGAATTAAAGATCTAAACTAAATTAAAATCTACCTATATCTATTAGACTAAATTAGGATCTACTTATATTTATCTAGAATTTATATTAACCTTATTAAAATATTATTAAAATAGAAACAGCTTATCTTACCCTTTATAACCGCAATAATAACTAGAACCTCTTTCTCTTCCTTATATCCGGTATATTCTAAATATATTATATATTAAACTATACAAGCTTAATGGGCTATAACTTATAGGTAATAGCACCTAAGTATTATATTATTATTATTCATTGCTTAACGTCCGATTCGGATCCCTGTTGGGCCCACGCGGACTACTCCTTATATATATATGGGGAGAAAACTCTATTTAAGAAAACCCCGTAATCCATCTCCCCGCCTTTTTAGGACTCGCTTGCGAGTCGCCTATAAGTCACCAGTGGTGCTCTACTACCTTACTTTTTAACCTTTTTAGGAACTACTGCTGCCGTAACAAGTCTATAGACGCGCTAGTATTATAAACTTTACTCTACTTCTGTAGAGTTATTAGGGGGCGCCTATTAGTCGCCCCTTTACCTTTTATTGCTATTTCCCTTATAACCCGGAACTGGTCTAGTATATTTTAGCTAATAAGCCACCGGGTAGCCGCCTTAAGGCCTTTCTGTGTTAAGAGCAGTATATTATAGTTTTCTATACCAGCTGCTAAGAGCATTGCTTCTTGGCTGGTATGTAAGGGGCATAATAGTATTACGTGTTTTAGTGTCTGTCTTAGCCAGCTATATTCGCACCTTAGGCTACCCACTAGGATACCTACCTAGTAAAGCCAATCTTTTAGTCCTATTACTCCTGTCCTTAGGAGTGTTGCTATTGTATTTTCTGCCTTTATTAGGCCCTCTTAGAGCCCTTAGGTATTTACCCCCTATAGTATTAACTATGCTACGGCTTGGGTTCCTCTTGCCTAAGTCTGCCTCTGTATATTTAACTCCTATATATCTCTCCAGCGACGGTCCAACCAGTATTATATTACGGTAGATAGTTTTCTAGTATTCTTTTATACTCTACTTTGGCTCCTTTCTCTCCCTTACTGTTGTCTTTGCTGGCCTTTTGCGCGTCTTCCTTTCTCCTCTATATAGGCCTAGGCCCTAATGCCGCACCATTCTTCTTCTGCTTTCTCCACCTGTTTTCCTAATATATCTTCCCTACTTTGGGGTTATTGGTTCCTTCTCCTATAGGGTACCCTAGGGTCCCTCTATAGTTTATTTAGGCGTGTCTTAATATACTTTATAATATTAGAGTTACGTTTCTTTTATACCCTTTATATTATATCGGCTTTAATATATAGTTATAGGGGGGGAATATTGGCTTCCTTCTTAAGCAGTACTGTGGCCGTTCGCTTATACCCGCCTATTATACTCTAAAGGTAGGCTGTTTGGACCTTTTAAAGTGGTTTAAGGAGTAATTTAGGGGGGCCTTTCTTAGTTTCTCCTGTGGCCCAAATACTAGATCCATACGTTATAGTCAGCCGGACAACTGCTATATATAGTAGGCGTGACCTCTAGAAGCATAGACCCTATATAGAATTAACGATCCTGGATATGGCGATATACTATACTTAGCCCTTATGGGCCGCTTGCGCCGTATATACGCTCTATTAGAGCTTGCTATCTATCCACACTTCTAATACCCTTAGGCCTTGAACCGGTTAACCCTTAAAGCCTTAGATATGGATTATATGCTAAAAATCTGCAGATTAGTTGCGTTTTCTTATAAAATAGATTAGCTAGTATTTCTCTAGTAAGAATTAGACTCTATATTATCTTACCCATTTTATATAGGTGTTATAGGCTTTCTCTAGTGTCCTGCAGTTCTCTGCGGCTGTTAGCCCATATATAATTAGGTTTATATTATCAACGAAGCCTATTCCCTAGGTCGCCCCTTCCTTAAAGGTATTAAGCAGGTTGCTTATAAAGAAGAGGAAGAGTATAGGCGAAAGAGGTAATCCTTATAGTATTCCTATTATAACTATAATAGGGGGGCTCTAGTATCCGCTAAAGACTAGTAATATTTCTTTCTGGCCTGTAAATCCTTAAATAAATTAGATGATCCATTTTAGGAAGCCCTTTGCCCTAAGGATGTATAGGAGACGCTTATAGGGTATATTATTATAGGCGCCGCTAATATCTAGGCTAAGTATTAATACTATAAAGTCCTTTCGCATAGCCCATGTAGTTTTAATGGTAGTAGCAAGTAGTACAAGTGCTAATAGCGTTAAGCGATTCTTTCTTGCCCATATTTAGCTTTATGGTAGTAGGGCGTGTTTCTCTACCGTGTCTACTATATAGTCCGCTATAACCTTTTCTAAGATCTTGCTTAGGGTGTTTTTTAAGGCAATAGGGCGGTAGCTTCCTGGAATTAAGTAGTCTGCTTTACCTTCTTTTTATAGGATAACTGTCGTTATAGATCTTTTAAGTTGCGGGTAGTAGCCTATTTTAAAGTATGCTTTGGCTACGTCTGCAAGCCAAGGTGCTATAAGCGGTCTACAAGTCTTTAGGGCTTTGTTTAGGATCCTATCTAGTCCTAGTACTGTATTGTTTAAGAGGCGGCTAATAGTTCTAGCCATTTCTTTAGTTGTTATGTTGCTGTTAACCATTAGGTAAGTCACCGGTGTTTTACTAGTAATATTGCTAAGGTCTACTAGAGCTAGTTAGAGGAAAAATCTTTCTATAAGGATTTTTACCTTCTTATTATTGTTGCTTATGGCCTGTGGTTCACCTGCTCTTTATAGGGGTAGTAGGTATAGATCTTCTACTAGGCGTCCCACCTTTTTCTTTACCTATTTTGCTATAGTCCATAGGCCCTTGTTATAGGGGAGACTTAGGTTAGTAGTATATTTGTTTATAAACCGTCTCCAGTTATTCCTTGCTTCTTTTTTTAGGGTATTCTTTAGCTGGTTTCTTGTGTCTTTATATTATCTCTTATCTTTAGAATTGTGGCTGCTTGTATATTTCCTCCTTGCTCGTCGTTGGCCAGCTATAAGGGCCGCGCACTGTGCGGACCATGCGTGTCGCGTATAGGGGCCCGGTTTTAAGACCGGGCAGTGCTCTTCCAGCCCACTTTTAATTGCTGCCTGGATCCTTTCTAGTCTTTAATTAATTTCCTTAGGGGTAGCTAATAAGCCTCACTTATTTAGTATTAGGTGGATTTCTTCTAGGTCTTAAAGTTGTTGTTTAATTATATTAAGGAAGCTATCTACGTTAAGCTTCCTTATTGCGTATCTTTTACTATTTAGCTACGCCTTAATGTCCAGATCTAGTTATATCTGGATAGGGATATGGTCTGAGGTAAGTGCCTATTCTTCTTTAGGGGAGCACCTTTTAAGTCTCTGGTATAGGTTTTCGTCCATAATCGTAAGGTTAATTGTACTTTTGGCAGTGCCCCATTGCCATATAATTGCACCTAGGGGGGTAGCTAGCTTAAGGCCCCCGTTGTTTATAGCTCTTAGTAGGCACTCTACCTATTAATCGGCAGCAATATAGATACCCCCTTACCGTAGGTAGTAGAGGTTTATATCTCCTAGTAGAATAAACTCCGCGTGTTCAGTTTCTAGCAAGCTTATTATAGATATAATGTTCTCTGTTTGTGCTACCCCTTTAACCCTAGGGTTATAGACATTAATAATTTATACTAGTCCCCTATATATCTAGATGGTTATAACTGCAATATCTGGGTTAACTGCCTGCTATAACTATAAGGCAAGGCTGATATTTTTACTAATTATAAAGCACACGCGCGTAGCTGCTTTTGGTTTATACAGGAGCTAAAATCCTTAGGGGCAGTATGTTAATTATATGTAGGTATTATAATACGGCTCTTATATAGCAAGAATATAGTGTTTCTCTAGGTCTAGACTGTCTAGTAGGGGCCTTACTAGACGGTGGTTTGTATTGCCGCAGTTATACTATATAATGGTCAAGTGGCGGACCCCTGGCGGGGGTCCTTCGCCTTTCCTTTACTCCTCGCTTCTTCCGTTTCTACTTTCTCTAAGATATTTAGAACTTCCTTCTCCTATATTTACTCCCTGGCCACTACTTATTTTATATAGAGCTTTCTATCCCTGTGTCTTATGTTCCTACTAGCCTTTTTAAATCTAAGTTTATTATTACCTCCGGTTCTTCCCCCGTTCTTACCAGTTGGCTATATGCCCCTTATAAGCCAGCTACGTGTGTTATGTTTGCCGCGTTAAATCTAATTCTTAATTGTCCCGGCCTTGAACTTGCCGTAGCCGTCCATAGGGGTCTTCCTACTGGGCGTCCTCTCCCTTGTGTCCCTTATGTCCCTGTTCGGTCTGGTGATGTTACACGGCGTCGCTTTTGGCCCGCTAAGGCTTGGGATGGCTGGCTTAGCCCCCTAGTGTTGAAGGTAGGTATCGGAGGTCAGGGTTAGGCTTGGCGTAACCTTAGGTATCGGAGGTTAGGGTTAGACTTGGCGTAACCTTAGGTATTGGAGGTCAGGGTTAGGCTTGGCGTAACCTTGGGTTACGCATAACCCCCCAAGGTCCGCGACATATCGTCCAAATATTACCCCCCCCCTTGGGTGGTGGCCCCTACTTTTTAGACGCGTTTTTGAGGCCTAGGTTAGTACTAGGTTAGTATAGAGGTCCTTGTCACGCGCCTTCAACCTTATCGTTGCCTTAACAATCCCATTTTCCAACCCTCTACTGTTTTTGTGCCCGCGCTAGCTCTTGGCTCACGCGGGGCTTCTAATTTTATATAGAAAGGCCTACTGTAATTCTAATTCTATAATATAGAGCCCTCTTCTTCTCCTTCTCTATTGATATTTACGCGTTCGGTAGCTTTATTTACCCATACCACGCTTACGCGTCTGCCCCCTTACCTCTTGTAGATATGGAGTCTCTTAGGAATCTTCTTACCCTATAGTCTACTACGGAAGCCCCCCCAGCCTCCTCCCCCTATAGCCTTTAGAACGAATTCAAGGCCCAAACAGCATGGCTACAGGATATTCATAAGGCCTAGCGCTTAAAGAATACTACGAGGGCGTACAAGCCAAAGTAGAAAGAGTAGGAGGACTAGTATACGAGACTAGAAGGCAATACGGACGGCGCCCAAGTAACGGAAGATAAGCTTTACTTATTTTTAGAGCAGCAAGTTATTAATCAAGAATCGCGGGCCACTGGCTATCAAAAACAGAAGTTAAAACGGAAAGAGATGTGAAAAGATAGCAAGCGGGTAAAGAAGAGGCAGAAGATAACCATAGGAGGGCCGCCAAGGGGAAAGGCAGCCGCAGGGGTAGCCATAGCCGCAGGGGAGGAAGCTATAAAGGAGGAAGAGATATAGGATAAGGAGGCCCTAGACGCCCTATTTACCGGGTTTAGTTAAGTCTTACCTTTAAACTACGGCTGAGCATTTATTAGGTTTGTATATTATGGTCTATACAAAGTATTTACGGCTACCGTTTTCTAACCCATTCCTTAGGCCATACTACTGTTACCTAGGGTAAGAGTAGATAGGATATTTAGCTTACTAACTTTATCCTTATTAAATTAGAGAACAAAGGGCCTAAACCAGACAAGCTAGCGCCATGTATAATTATATTAATAATATAGGGGAAGCAGAATTAACACGGCAAGGTTAAGTATATAGGCTATATGCGCAATACTAACCCTATCCTCTGCTCTCTCTCTGCAATAGCCTTCTACTTCTTTAACCACTGGGGTAAGGACGGCGCCAAGAGCTTCCCATCCTTTTGGCAGCTAGAGGACTACTATAACCTATACATCTTCCCTAGTAGCATTAAAGTACCGCAACGGCTGTTAAGCTATTATACGCAATTTAAATCAGTGTTGTCAATAATATTTTTATTCATTGCCTTATAACGATATATTCATTCATAAGGAGTAATAATAATTAAATATTTTAACAGCCCTTATAAATGAATATTCATAAAATTATAAATATATATAGAGACTTGAAGCTCTCATAGTGTAGTAGGAAGCTTTTATAGTATATAGAAGGATACTAAGGTGTAAATATAGGACTAATTTTACACTGTACGTTCTAATATATACGCAAGAGTCAAATTTTTTAAACTCGCCTATAGATGCTTCCTTTCTGTAATATATTCAACCACCCCCCCCTAAATACCACCTATAATCTAGTACCATGCCTCCCTCTCTTTTGCAATCTATTGTTATTAACTCCAACAGTAATTTTAACGCCCAGTCAGAATTATCTGAGCTTAAAAGTGAGCTTTTTAAAGATAAGAATACTGACAAAGAATCTAACATATTATCCTCTACTAATACACCTACCAAATCCTCCCCCTAATCCTTTAAACAGGCCCACAAAAAACGAAGAGTTAGGGCTATAAATACATGGGCTCTCGCGCGTAAGCCTATTAGTAGTAAGCCGCTTGTAAATAGTAAAGGAAGACGATATTAGTACTATAGGCAATGTGTATTTTAGCGCGATGTGGTTACCACAAATATACACTCTCATCTATTTAACGCCCACGGCGTAGTCGTTAAGGAGGAGGACTTAGTTATTAAGCGGGCTATAAAGCAGAGTCTTTAGGGCCTATTCCATAAGCAGGGAGAGCTTTATACGCAGAACCTTAAAAGGAAGAAGGAAACTATACTAAGAGAGAGCGTTAATTCAGCTTTTGTACGCGACGCTTTTGCACAGCTAATTGTGGTTCGAAATCTACCATATAACGCAGTAACTTGGCCGGAGCTTTAAGCGCTACTTCTTATAGTAAATTATACCTGCAAGAAAGCTCTGATAGACTCCTATACTACAGTGCCTACAATGATTAAGGAATCCTATATCCTTAATAAGGAAGTTCTTAAGTAGAAGCTCCATTACTCTCTCACCCCAATATACCTCTTACTTAACGCCTGGTCTTCGCCCAATGAAAAGTCTTTTATTATAATCTGCAGTTACTTTGTTAACAATACTAGCGTACTTTAGAAGGCTCTACTTGCTCTACCTTTCCTCCCTGGTAAACACGGCGGCAATAAGTAGGTGGAAGTCCTCTAGCAAGTCTTTAAGGACTACCAAATACTTAATAAAGTTGGATACTATATAGGCGACAATTACGGCAGTAATAATAGACTTCTTTAAGGGCTATCTAAGAGGCTTTAGGAGGCAGAAATTAAAGCTTGATACAATCTACAGCAACACCGTATTCGCTGCCACGGGCATATACTTAATATAGCCGCACAAGCTTTCTTCTTCTCGGAGGATAAGGAAGCCGTTAACGCTGCCTTTAAGGAGGCTCGCGAGAAGCTTAAGGCAGAGTTAGATCTTGATGATGATTAGATTAAGGAGCTCCTTGCTAAAAGGTTTAAAAAAGGGAAGGCCAGCAAGTTTACTTATTATAAGATTGGTCCTCCAGGAAAGGTGTATAATGTTATTGTACACATTTAAAGCTCTAACGCCCACTATAACCACTTCGTCGCGACTGCTCTTCGAGCTATTCCTATAGATAATAACACGCGGTGGAACTTATGGTATGGTATAATCTTGGTGGCTCTTAAATTAAAAGACGCAATTGCAAAATATTAAGAGCAGTATATTAAGGAGTTTAATAAGGAAGACATCCTTAACGCCACCAATTAGAGAGCTCTTAAAAATATTAGAGACTTCCTACAGCCCTTCCAGAGAGTTACAAAGGAGACGGAAGGTGATAAGGCTACTCTTAATAAGGTGCTTTATACAATAGATTTTATAGTAAAGCACTTTAAATTAGCTTTATATAAGTACGCGACTAACCTAAAGCTCTACGACTGCATTTAAACCAGCTGGCATGCCTTTAATAAATACTACCTTAAGACCGACGAGGTTACTGCGTATGGCGTAGCCCTACTATTAGCTCCTCACCGGAGGAAAGCCTATATTAATTGCAACTAGAAAGCTACCTAGAGGAAGCCAGTAGTTAATATAGCCCAAAAGCTTTAGGTGAAGGAGTATAAGGATAAGTATATAAGTAGGGTAGAAGAGAAGGAAGCTGTTACTCGCGATTAGGAGCCCGATGAGTATGATTTTTAGAATAAGAAGCAGTTAATCCTTAATACAATTAAGGATAAATTTGAACACTTTATTAACGCCTCCCCTACTAATCTTCCTGCTAGTACTACTGCCCTTAATTGGTGGCTTAATCTAAGTTATTAAATCAACTACCCAGCGCTCTACCGTATGGCAATAGATATCCTATCTATACCACCTATATTAACTAAACCAGAGCGAATATTTTTAGGAGCCCAAAGGATAATCACCTAGCAACGGATGAAGCTTGGACTAGTGAATATTAAGTAATCGGAGTGCTTAAAGTCGTGGGTAAGAGGAGGACTTGTATAGGGCTAGAGGAGAGAGCTACTGGTAAACGTTAGGGAGGGGGGGAGAGGCCTCTAAGGAGACGTCGGCTATATAGATTTAGTACTACACCATGCCAAGACTGGTAATATTACCTATATCTAAGATATCACAATTATTCATTTATATCGCAATATTTTAATTGGCTTATGAATTGAATATGATATTTGGCCTATTTATTTATTCATTCATCATCGACAACGCTGATTTAAATGGAATAAGAAGATGTTTTAGGGGGTAGGAATTTACTTAAAGGAGAAGACCTATAGCGCCTATAAGCAGAGCGTCTGGCACGCCGAGCTTAGTGGTATTAAGAAGACCTAAATTAGACGGGCCAGACGCTGGAATACGGACGCGATAACGGGAGCCTACCTTAGCTATCTACCTCGCGCGTTTATACGGTTAATCGCCGGCTTCCTAAAGGAAGGAAAGGGCTACTTTCTCCCCTACGTGTAAGAGGTGCCAGAGGAGGCCCTTTACTTAAAGATATGGCCTAAGACTAATATCTGGCTAAAACGCATAGAGACCTACCACCCAGAGAAGGCCGATAATGAGGTTATATGGCTTGACCTTATAGGCTTAGGATTTCTACGCCTTCTCTACACGCTTAGGGTAATCCTATTACAGGACTTAGTAATCCTACATAAATAGTTCCCGCTCTACCCCCTATAGAAGGACTCCCTCTTCGGCTATAAGGAGTACCAGAGGTTCGCCACGTGGGTAGAAAGCTCACTGGCCAGCGTAGTTACGCTAGATAAGATAATAATGCGGAAATACTAGCCTGCCTATAAGGCTGTAGCTAAGCTAAGACACAAGGCCGCAATCTTAGAGATAAAGGGGGTTTAATTACGCGTGCAGACGATCTTAGAACGCCTTAGCGAGATAGAAAGGTCATTAGCATTATTCGCACCTATATAGATCTAGTAAGGGAAGATGGGTATCTAGATAGGGCCTATAGAGTCTATACGTCCGTCTTTGGACGGCCCTATACCTATACCTATGTCTGTACCTATACCTATGCCCGTACCTGCGTCCATTCCTAAACGCGTTAACGGCCAGATTCCGTCTTTGGATAAACCCTCTCCCATATATCTAACCCCTAGAGAGATACTAAGAGGTCCTTAACTGTCTACTGCCGCAGAGCCTGCTTAGCCGTCTACTATAACGTCTACTATAACATCTACTATACCCCCGTAGTAGCTGCCGCAAGCTTCTACCATACCCCCGCCGTAGCTGCCGTAAGCTAACGCTTAACCTTTCCCATTTATCCTTAACCCGTAGGCGCTGCTAAGGAAATATAAGATGCTTTGGGGCGGTAATTTGGTGTTCCAGCTCTGGGCCGAGTGGACTTTAGGGCTAGCAGGTAGGCCGTCAATTAAAGCTCTTAATCGCTGCTAGGGGGCACGCTGGCGGGTTAACGGCGAGGCTATATTCTATAGCCGTCGCCGTAGGATAATTAAGGATATAAGACGGCGCGTAGAAGACGGTACGGCAAGAGACAAGAGACAGGCTATTAACCAGCTAGAACAGCTACGAGGCCGGCGTTCTTTGGATTAGCTTTATAAGAATATCTAACTACTAGGCAGGGGAGGGAAAGGGAGGAAAAGGCTCCGTATTAAGCAGTATATATATATATATAATACTATTTTACTATAGGACTACTGCAGTAACCAAGACGCCTTAATATAGGACTCTACTAGTGACCGAGACGTCTCGATATAGGACTGCACTGCAGTAACCAAGACGCCTTAATATAGGACTATATACTCTAGTGACCAAGACGCCTTAATATAGGACTGTACTCTAGTAACCAAGACGTCTTAATATAGGACTGCACTATAGTGACTAAGACGCCTTAATGTAGGAATAGAGCCCATTTAGGTGTTGTAAATTTAGAGCAACATTACGCGACCGTCCAGAAGTGAACCTTCAAACCGGAAAAGTAACAGTCCGACCTCCAAGCGGGCTTAGACCGCCCGGGCCACGCGCGCTTAGGCCAAATCTCAACGTTGCCACCAAAGATAAGCCCCTTTCTCGGAAAAGTTAGCAAAATTCTATATACGGCTTAGTTAATGCCTAGAAATACCTAGTACGCCTTAATATAAGATAGGGCGCGGAGTTACATATACTCTAAAAGTATAAGATAATATATCGCATTTTATGGATTTTCCAAGAAAAAAATTACCGTTTGGTTCTTTTTCTAGTACTTAACGGACTGTTACGATAGAACCTAGCGCCAGGTTTCTAAAGGCATATAATTACTAGTAAAATTGGCTTAAAGCTTCTTTAAGACCAAAAAGTAACCGTTTGGTAACCGTCCGGTAACAGTCCAATAGTAAAGGTAACTATTCTTAAGGGGTGCTACCGGGAATCCGGCCTTATATACTAAAATTTCTAAAAGCGGGCATACGCCGTAGGCATAAATTTTTTTAACGTAGTAGATACTAAATCTTATTATAAATTCTAAATACGCATTTATAATTTATCGGAAAAAATAAGAAGCAAAACTGTAAAAAGGGTTTATTGTTTTATTGCGCTAATTAAGATTATTATTATCCTAAGGCCAAGATTCCCCTTTAAGTTCTCAGTATTTCTAAGCAATTTGGTAATTACTCTTATATACCTCCACCTTTAAACCTTTTCAATACACGAAAACTTTGTTAAAACCCAGCGATTTTCCTTAATATTTAGCTCTTGCCCTTGCAGCATCCTTAGTATTAATTGTTTGACATTTTAACCAAGCTTTTAATACTATTTCCATCTATTTTATACGCCTACTCTGCTTAGAGCTCTTATTAACCGTAGAAAAGTCCTCCTAAAAAGCAGTTTTACTAAAATACATGCTATATATTGACATAATAGTCTATAAAATAAAGTATAATTAGTAAATATAAGTAGGGCTTTTAATATAAATTAGATATATTAATACCTTTTGCTCTAAATAGCCCTTTTTTAAGGTTTCTCAAGACTCTTTTACTATACTACGGTATAATTAAGCCCAATATTTTAATGGAATTGGAACACCTTTCACTTTTATAAGTAAAGAGTAGTGCCAATCATAAAATAATTAAGAAATATTATTAGTATAACTGATAATTCCGTGTGGCTATATAATATCCTTGTTTGAGAACTTTAGTAGTATTCCGTTTATAGTAATTTCCCTAGATAGGCGGTGGTTTTCTTAGAGTGGCAGCGAAGATTCTAGGGCATTTAACTGGAAAATTAAGGTTGATATTTAAGGTTGGTTAAGGTGCTGAACATTGGACTAAGATGGATTTTATATAAGTTTTAAGAAAGTCTCCTAAAGACCTTACTGCACTAAAGTAAAATCTCCAGCAGTCTCAATATTTAAGTTAAAATTAAATAAATTCTGCCTTTAAATAGTAACCTTTGCTTAGAGAGGCAAAGCGCGATCTTTTTCTTAATGCAGCCAAGATATATTAGAGGAATTCTCAGAGACTAAGAGAGTATAAAAGTGGGTCTTAGAGGGACCAAAAAGTAAAGGCATTTTTCAGTATTTTTGAAGATTATTTGCACGGTATAGGTAAATTCTTAGAGGATTGATATTCTTTATATTAGATTCTTTAAGAAACCGCACCGTTTCTCCTTTATCTTGCCTAAAGAAATTAATTATATTTTTCTATTAAGGATATACTCTCTTTATAGTTATACTAACATTTCCTTAT
>Ga0307507_10009837_pt1 | contig 12599 bp, 3 predicted proteins | sample 7_EM_MG_FD_207223 | JGI IMG/M metagenome (GOLD analysis project Ga0307507, IMG submission 207223) | Populus trichocarpa ectomycorrhiza microbial communities from riparian zone in the Pacific Northwest, United States - 7_EM | ecosystem: Host-associated > Plants > Roots > Unclassified | place... | reverse complement strand
CTAAAATAATATTATTTATTTTGCTAGCCTTATAAATAGCTTTAAAGTAGCTTTTATTTATTTAAAATATATTATTAGTATAAAAGAGGTAAATATAATTATAGTTACCAAATGCGCAGATTACTGGTAGGTTGCACGCAGGTTGCGTATAGGCTATACGCAGGCTACGTATCAAAAAAACACAACATAGGCTAGTTGGTCAAGTTGCTAAATAACCTCAACTACGCGCCAATTGCGTCAACCACCAACCATTGAGGCCATTGAAAGGGTACCATATTTTGCCGATGTATTAGAGGGTTAAAGGTATCAAAGAAAGAGTGTGCTTTAATATTTAAGCATAGTTATATAAGGGTAAGCTGTTATATAGCATTTAATTTAATAAGATGCTATTAGAAAGCAGATTCGTATATTATTATTTAAGGAGGACTGCCGTTAAGTAGTAGGTAGTTTAAGGGTAGTTAACAAATGGTATTAAGAGGGTACATATTAAGGCGTATATATTAATATTTTAATTCTTATAAACAACTAGCAAGACATACTTTTATAATAGTAGGCTGTCTCATTTATAGAAGGTTATATAAATAGCTATTAAGAGAAATATATTTATAGTTTATAAGAGGTTATAGAGATAAATAGGCTTATCTATAGAGTTGTTAGAGAGTGCTATAAATTAAAATAATTCTCCTAATCTGTTTTCCTAATTAAGAGTGCTATAAATTACTTAAATTCTCCCTTAGGTTCCTAGTACCTCTATATATAGGATTATAATGCTTATAGATATATTTGGTCGTAAGATTAAGGGACTACCTAGGTTAATAGTAAGGTTCAGGTCAATTATATACGGTGGTTATTAATAAAAACTTAATAGGTATTTATAAGGGCGTTTAGAGAGTTATATTATAGGCATATTAGCGCAACAGGTTATTGTCACGGAGTAAATACAAGTGGTGATAATATATAGCGAAGTAGATATTATTAAGCTATATATATAAACTGTGTAATAAGATCAAGACGTTGCGTAAGGAGAGAAGATAAGGAAACGGGAAGAAAGGGTATATATCGTTAGTTTGGTTGCTTGGTTAATACGTACACGGAGCAGAATAGGATTTAAGTAGCAGTCCTGGCAGAACTTGGCAGGATTTGGTGGACTTGGCAGAATATGGCAGAATGCAGCAGATTGCTGTTAAATTGTCATCTTGCGGTTAATCTCTTCTTACTACATTAGTGGAAATAGGTAGAAACAGATAGGAACAGGTGGACGTATATAAGGTGTTACGGAGGTATCCTATAATAGTACCCCCCCTTTAAACTTAAGCTTCTGCGAAATAGGGCTGTAGTAGTTCTATATAGAGTTCGTAAAAGTCTTCTATAGCTTGTATAAGTCCTACAGAGTCAACAGGTTCCTATAAGGGCTTAGTAAAGCCTCTCCATTTTATAAGGTATATATATTTGCGTTTCCGTTTATTATACTTAATATTATTAACTCTTTTAACGAGGTACTTATCCTTACTATCTACTTTAACTAGTAGGGGAGGGTCTTAGATCTATCCAGGTAGGGTATCTAATATAAGGGCGGCAGGGTAGAGGACTGACGTATAGAATATAGGGTAGATTTTAACCGTATTAGGGAGCTTCAGTTAGTAGGCATAAGAAGAGACAACTTTTTCAACCTTATAAGGGCCAGTGTTCTTCCAATTAAGTTTCTTAGTAGGTTATTTTATATTCAGATTTCTTACGTCTAGCTAGACAAAGTCACTAATTTAGTAAGCCAGTGCTAGGGTTTAGTTCTTATTTGCTATAGCTTTATAGATAAACTGGGCCCATGTTATTTTATTAGTAAGAAACTCTTATAGTTCTTCTATTTTTTTTATAAATTTATTTGCTTCTGCAACTTATAAGGCTTAATAGGTAGGGTAAGGAGCATTACTAAAGGGTTTAAAACCCATTTGCAGATACTGGCCGTAGTTAGCCAGAAATAGGGAGACCTTTATAGTTTCCAAGATAGAGTTATTTGCAGTAAACTCAGTAAATATAAGCCAGTCCATCTAGTTATCTTATAGATATAATATGTATATCTAAATATACTATTCTATTATAGCATTTACACGTTCCGTTTAACCATCCATTTCTGGGTAATATGCCGTAGACAACAGTGCTTTAATATAGAGTTAGGTAGTTAGTTCTTTCCAAAATATAGAGATAAACTAGCTGCCTCTATTAGAGATAATCATTTTAGGGAGTCTGTAGAGTTTCTATATATGGTCCAGGAACAGTTAGGCGACGGCAGGTGTTAATATATTAGGGCAGGCGATCAAGTGTCTTATCTTAGATAGTCAGTCTATAACTACTATAATATTTATACAGCCTTTACTTTTAGGGAGATCAATAACAAAGTTAATTAAGATATCCTTCTATCTTTAATCTAGAACAGGCAGTAGCTTTAGAAAGCCGTTATACTTCTTATATAAAGCTTTAGCTCGTTGGCAGGTATAGTAGCTAGAGACGTACCTTTATATTATATTATACATGTTTAGCTAGTAGTATTCTTATTAAAGCAGTTCTAGGGTTTTTCCTTAGCCTAGTGTCACGGAACGCCGCCGCAGGAGCCTCTATAGGAGACTCCCTAGCGGAACCCCGTGCCCTCGCGTACGCTTCGCGTATAGCTTACGTCAGCCACGCGTAGTATATCACCTTCCTACGCCCTCGATCCTTACGATCGATCGCGCAACGTCTTGTAGACTCCTCGAATATATACGCTCTGTAGCCATTGCCTACGTCCTGTGACATTACGTTGCGCCCTTTTTTTTACCACTAACACCTAGCCTATAACCAATTCTACGTCTTTATGATACTGTAGGCGCTGCCAGAAGCAGCGTGTCTACAAGCAACCTCCGCACTATGATAGTAAGACGATATTCCTTACTAGCCACTATATTAAGCCTAAAGAGTAACCTAATACCTTAACTTAACCTACAACGCCAATTAATCCTAGGAGAATTTAATTTATTAACCCTAGCCTTAACCCCTAAGGGCAAGCCTAGCGGCTTAGAAGAGTTATAACTACAAGTACCCCCGAGCACCCAGCACCACCTTGAAGATAATAAGAGTCAACCAGCCCAGCAGGATGGGTACACCCCTATTGGTATAGGTGGCCACAGCGACGACCTTAATAAGATAGACACCAGCGACGTCTTATCCTTTATTGATTACATAGCCACGGAAAAGCAACCAGAAGGGCAGCTACCTATTAAGATCGAAATACGAGACGCTAAGATGTTTGTATAAATAGTAGCACGAGAACCTAACAAATACTACTACCTTTTATAGAACTACCACCTAAAGCTTACGCGAGCTGAACTGCGTGCTGCCTAAGATTATAATATTATCCAAGACTTATAAGCTAGTAAGGCACTTGCTGATAATATATGCCAAGAGACCAAAAATGACCTCCATATATTTAAGCGCGACGTTCAACAATTAAAGAAAGCTGAGATTGTACTTATTACCCAGGTTACTAAGAAGGAGGGCATAATTAAATACCTACAGTCTTAGCTTAATAAGCACATCTATAACGATGCTAAGCACCTCCCTACTACGCACTATACCACCTAAGTCCCTACGCCTCTGGCAACCTTACCCACCCGATACTTAGCCAAAAGTTAGCATTAAGCAGCTTTACCTAATAGGGATAACCCCTATAACAGTAACCGAACTTAAGCCACAATTATAGGGTCTAATATACAATACCCTAATCCCCTAGTCTTCTAGGGAGACCGCAAGGAATACAGCCACTAGAAGATATAAATCCGCGAGAAACTAACCTAGAGCGCCTACCTTTTTCCTAGGGAGGATACCAAGATTGGTTATATTATTAGGCGTATAAAGGGTACCCCATTTAACAGACTCTTCGCCTAATAGGAGACCAATGGCCCCTAGAAGTGGCAGTTTTACTATAAGGTCTTTAACGATCTTAACCTAATATATCGCGACCACGACCTAGTGGCCACCAGTTAAGCCAAACTACGCGCCCTAAAGATAAGTCCTACTAAGTTATTTAACAAGTTCTATATTAAGTTCTAGGAATACACTGGAGTCCTCTTTTAAGACGACGCTGAAGACTAGGAAGACCTCCTTAAAAAGGTTACCTATTGTCTTAGTTATGCTGCCGCTAGTTACAATTATAATAACATTTATAGCATAGTGGCAGCCCTACGGAAGATTAAATGACGGCTGAATTAGATCTCTACTGCTAACCCTCGCCTAAAGGCTCCTATATAAAAGCCCTCCGGACTAACTATACCTATATATACTAGGTCACTAACGCCTACTACTAATACTATTACCAGAGCCAATATTAACCTCTCTATTCCAACCTTCCCATATAAACTCCTAGACAGAGAGCGTGAGCTACTTCAGAAGCTAGGGCGCTGCTATAAATGCTGTTAAAAAGGCTGTTATTGCGAAAACCTAAACTGCCTAATAGCTAGGTTTGGTAATCGCTGCCTAACACCTAACTTTATACCTCGAACACCGAATACCTTGCTACGCACTGTTACCATATAAGATAAAGAAGCAGTAGCAGTGGAAGTAGCGGGAAATGCTTAGTCCTAGCCCTAAGTCGCAAGCTAGGACACCCTGATAATAGAGGGATCTATATATTAGCCTACTTAATAGATAACTCAGTAAGAATAGATGGACGGAAATAGATAGTTTTACCTATAATAGAAATAACTGCTAAAAAACAATATAAAGACCGTTCTATAATTAACTGCGGAGCTACTAATAAATTTATAAATACCTAATTTGTGTATAAATATAACCTATTAACCTTACCCCTTACTAAAGCCCGCGCCCTACAACTTGCTGACGGTAGTTATACTATATAAAAGATTACTTATATGGCATAACTCTACCTAGATATAAACGGACACCAAGAAGAGCTTTAGGCCTATATTACACCACTTACTAATTACCCTATTATCCTTAGAATGAACTGGCTTGAGTAGCATAACCCTATTATTAACTGGAAGAAAAGAGAAGTGACCTTTAACTCTAACTACTATAGAGAGACCTGCCTAGGGCATAGCCTAGCCGCCTCTACCTACTCCCCAGGATATTAACCCAAAGAACCTCTAATTACACTACCCACAACCAACTATTACCACGTTAGTGCCGCAGCCTTCTATTATATAGCACGAAGGAAGAGCTGGGTTGTTATAGCAGCCTTCTACTTACAGCTATACGAACTTAATAAAGAACAGGATCACGTCCTCTATAGTAATAGGATAGATCTGGTAGACCTCTTAGAGGACGACACGCCTATAGAACTTAATAAACTCTCAACCTTGGACTTTAAGAAGTTTATAAAGCTTAAAAAGGGACTTACTAATAAGAAACTCCGCAAGCTCCTCCCTAAGAGGTACTATAACTTTATTAACATGTGCTTACAAAAGGGCGTAGATATACTTCCCCTATATTGACCTAATAACTATACCATTAACATTAAACAAGGAAAAATGCTACCTTATAAGAGACCCTACCTAATGTTAAAAGACAAACTTCTAGTTATAAAAAAGTATATTAACGAGCACCTTGACAAAGGGTTTATTCGTCCTAGCATATTACTAGCAGCCGCCCCTATCCTTCTCGCTAAGAAGCCTAGAGGAGGTATTTAATTCTGCGTTAACTATAGAGGACTTAACGCTATTATAATTAAGAACCGATACCTAGTACCGCTTATACGTGAGACCCTTAAGCGGCTTAGTTAAGCCAAAATCTATACTAAGCTTAATATCATCGCCGCCTTTAACTATCTCTAAATATAGGAAGGCGATAAATGGAAAACCGTATTCGCATCGCGCTTTAGCCAATTTGAATATACCGTTATGCCCTTTGGTATATGTAACGGCCTAGGCACCTTCTAAAGCTATATTAATAACGCCTTATGGGACTACCTTAACGTCTTCTACTTGGCGTACTTAGACGATATACTTATTTATAGCGATGACCCTTTTAAGCATACCAAGCACATTTAAAAGGTCCTATAGCGCCTTAGGGAAGCAGGACTCTATATTAATTTAAAGAAGTGCGAATTCTTAGTTATAGAAGTAAAATACCTTAGACTAATTGTCACTACTAAGGGTGTCCATATAGACCCTAAGAAGGTATGTATAATTACTAAATGGCAAGCCCCTAACTGTATTAAGGACGTATAAGCCTTTCTTAGTTTCGCCAACTTCTATTAGAAATTTATATACAACTTCTTAGGCGTAGTAGCACCACTTATAGTAATAATGCGAATGAAGGGCCTTTCTGCAAAAGGAAGAAAAACGCACCTACGCTTTACCTAAACGCCTAACTATAAAAAGGCGTTCTAAGACCTTAAAAATGCCTTTACTAAAGCACCTATTTTAGCTTACTTTATACCAGGATGATAACTCTATCTTAAAACCAACTCCTTAGACCACGTCAACATAGGCGTCCTCTCCTAGATAGGCGATAACGGTCTCCTCTACCTAGTCATATTCTACTCGTCTAAGCTTACACTATAAGAATATAACTATGAGATCTATAACAAAGAACTCCTTATAATTATACAAGCGTTTAAAGAATTCTGACTAGAACTCTCCTTAGCAGAACCTAACTAGCCAACTAAAGTCCTTACGGATTATTGCAACCTTAAATACTTTATGACCATAAAGCAGCTAAACCGACGCTAAGTATATTAGAACGAGTTCCTCTCCAGTTTTAACTTTAAAATTGCATATAGGCTGGGAGTATAAGGTATAAAACCTAATAGCCTAACACGCCGCTTGCAAGATCTTCCTTAGTCAGAGGATAACCCCCATAATTAGTTCTAATAGTAGATAATCCTAAAAGTAAGGAACCTAGCCCCTAGTATGCTACCTATAACAGAACTATCCGCACCTTAGCTTTATACTACGGACTTAAAGCCGCCCCCCAAAATTAATAAGCTTATTACTGCTGCATATAACATCTCTATTAACCCGTTATTACACCAACTTATTACCGCGAAAACTGCTAGCGCCCGCAAGCCACCTACTAGCCTCCGAAACTTAGGCTAAATTAATATAGTAGCCTTAGAAGTAAAGGAGAACAGACTCTACTATAGAGGCTATCTATTTGTCCCCAATTTAGAAGACCTACAACGGCAACTAATTTAGATGGCCTATGACCTCCGGTTAAGCGGTTACCTAGGCAAAGGAGGAACTTACAAACTCCTTAGCTAATACTACTTCTGGCCTAAGATAATAGACTTAGTTGAACGCTTTATAAGCGCCTATTACAGCTGCAAGTATGCTAAGGCCTTTCGCACTAAGTACCAAGGACTACTGCACCCGCTACCAATCCCTATACGGCAGTAGGCAGATATAGCTATAGACTTTGTTACTGACCTACTACCCTGTGAACGGCATGGTCGTACCTATAAGAACATCCTGATAATAATATGCCAACTTATAAAGGAATGTCACTACGTCCCAACTAAAGGCATAGCCGTTAACGACGTCGCAGACGCTTTTCTTCGCGAAGTCTACTGACTATATGGGATACCTGACTCCATTATGTCCGACTAGGGTACGCAATTTGACTCTGACTTATAGAGACGGATCTGTTAACATCTTAGTATCTCCATTAAGATATCTATATCCTTCTACCATAAGACTGCGGGATAGCCAGAAAACGCCAACGCCAGTATAAAGGCGTACTTACGATAGGTTATTGCCTATGGCCAGGATAACTGGGTAGATTACCTCCCACTAGGCGAGTTTGCAGCTAATAACCACGTCTTAGCCACTACAGGACTTACTCCGTTCTTCGCAAACAAGGGTTATCACCCCTAATCCGGTATAGAGCCACCAGAACCTATTGATAAGAAACTGCCATATGGAAAACGCCTTAAGATGCTACTTGCCGACCAGTATATAGACCGCATGAAAAATCTACTTAACTACTATAGGGGAGAAATGGCCTAGGCTCAAGCAAAGTAGGCCTACTTCGCCAACTGTTATAGAACGCCACCACCGGAGATGCGTGTTAGCGACTAGGTATGGCTAGATGTACGCAATATCTCTACATAGAGGCCTATAAAGTCACTCGATTATAAGAACCTTGGCCCCTATTAGATTAAATGAGTTATTAATAGGGGAGCCGCATATAAGCTAGAGCTCCCGCCGGCCCTAGCCACCCGCGGGATATGGCCTGTATTTTACCTATAGCTACTATACCTTTACTAGCCTAACCCCTTACCAGGACAGACACAGCCTAAACCCCCACCAGTACTAATCCAAGACGAGAACAAAGACGAGAACCATAAGGAGTGGACTATTAAACGAATTATTAACTCTAAATACTTTGGCAAAGGCAGAGGACGGCGGCTCTACTACAGAGCTATCTATACAGGATTCAACATAGATTAGCTAGAATAGCAACTATAGGAAGACTTTAAAAATGTAAAGGACCTAATTAGCGACTTTTACTACGTAAATCCACAGAAACTAGGCCTAAGCAGAGATTTCATACCTAATCCTCTATAGGAGCCCTTATAGAGTTCAATTGTTATACACTGCCACGTAAGGGCAAATTGCCGTTAGATTGCCGCAGATTGCCATTATATAACCAAAAAATCGTTAAGATGTCTAGGAACTTTAACCGCCGGTTAAAGTTATCTAATTAATTAAATTCTTGGGTGCCAAGCCTTATTATATAATAACGCTGCGGACTATAAAGATGTTAGTTTAGCTTACCGCCTTCCACTAAGCCAATAGCGATTTTCTATCCCGGGGATGGAAAATCCTAATTGGTCCATTTAACAATTAGAGCCGGCAGAACTCCACACCGCCAACCCCTTTAGCATTATTTCTTTTCCTTCTCTATGCCTTAAGCGTTCCTTTTATATGTATATAGTAACCACAGCATCGCCGGAGCTCCGCCTCTATAAGAGGGGGGGTAGTGTTACGGAACGCCGCCGTAGGAGCCTTCATGGGAGACTCCCTAGCGGAACCCCGTGCCCTCGCGTACGCTTCGCGTACAGCTTACGTCAGCCACGCGTAGTATATCACCTTCCTACGCCCTCGATCCTTACGATCGATCGCGTAACGTCTTGTAGACTCCTCAAATACATACGCTCTGTAGCCATTACCTACGTCCCGTGACACCTAGGTAACCGGCTACTAGTAGGTTATATATATGTTTAAGGAACTTAAGCTTAAGTTCGTTATAGTTAGGTACAACTAAGCGGTTCCTATAGTATAAGCGGTCTCCGCAAGCTTTGCATTTACTTAAAGAAACCTTTTTAGAGCGTCTAACGCCATCTTAAATTAGTTTAAGCGTCTCTTAGATAAACTCGTTATTTAAGTATTTATCAGCTACAATCTGTTTAATTGGTTAATTGGTTATTTTAAGAATGTATACTATAAGATCCTTAGTAAAGGGTTTAAATAGTTTAAGGTAGAGTAGGGTTTGGTTACGGTAGGAGCGCGCTTCTTCTTAAGCTAGTACGTCTTATAAACGTTAAGTTAAGGTATTAGGCTTCTAGCCTTAAACGCCTAGGTGGTATGTGATTAAGAATTGGAATTGGGACAGATATTCTAACTAGTGGGCTTAATGGTGGCTTAGCTATTTTATAGTTATAAAGTACTATAGATTCTTATAATTACTAAGAACTTTAATTAGGAATCTAGCTCCTTCTAGTTCTAGTTACTATTACTTAAAGTATCTAATAATAGCTAACAATTCCTTATTATAGATCTCGTAATTATATTTAGCTAGGCTTAGTTATTTTAAGAAGTATACTATAGGATGCAGTACTCCTTCCTTATTATATTAAGACAGAATGCCTCTAGTAATATAATTAGATAAGTTAGCTTCTATAACACTTATTTAGTCTAGGTTAAAGTGTTAGAGCACCAGTGCAGTGGTAAATATAACCTTTAGATAAGTAAAGGCATTGTTATATTCCTTATTAAAGATAAAGGCTTTGTCCTTTTAGGTTAAGGCTATAAGGGGTAAAACTAAGGCTGAGAAGTTATTAATAAACTGTTAGTAGAAGTTGGCGAAGCCTATAAAGGCTCTTACGTCCTTAAAATTCTTAGGTTCTTATTAGTTTACAATTGCTTTAACTTTCTTAGGGTCCATTTGTATGCCGTCTATAGAAATAATAAGTCTAAGGTATAGGACTTCCATTTTATAGGACTTGCATTTATCTATATCTAATTATAGGCCGGCTCCGCATAAGGCTTATAGGATCAGTTTAATATATTTTCAGTGTTCAGCCAGATTATTGCTATATATTAAGATATCGTCAATATAAGCAGTACAAAAGACGTCCAGGTATAGGCGTAGGGTGTTATTTACAAAGTGTTAGAATGAACTTGGGGCATTTATAAGGCCAAATGGCATTACCAAGTATTTAAATAACCCGTATTAAGTACAAAATGCAGTAAGCCATTTGTCTCCTTTTATAATATAGAGGCGGTTAAATGCGTGGATAATATCAAGCTTCGTATAGAAGCGAGCCTTACTTAATTAGTTTAGTGTTTCTTAGATTAACGGAATTAGGTATTAGTTCTTAACAGTAATAGTATTAAGAGCTTAGTAGTCTATATAGAAGCATATACCACTGCCAGGTTTCTTAATAAAGATTACTAGTACAGCTACGGGTAAGGAACTTGCTCTAATAAATCCTTTATCTAGATGTTCGTCTAAGTACTTTTATAGTACTTAGAGTTCGTTTTAGGACATCCTATATAAGGGTCTAAATCTAAAATATTTTCCTTCTTCAACTATAATCTTATAATTATATAGACGGCGTTCTAGTAGCTTATTAGCTTCCTTTTATAAAAATACATCTAAATAATTATGGTATTCTACTGGTACCTTCGTGGCAGGGTTAGTATGTTTTTTTAGTGCTAAGGCCTTCTTAATATCGGCCATCGTAATAGTAAAGATTATATATTCTAGTTTCCTAGCAAGTTATGCTAGCAGAGTAGCTCCAATTATATAGATATCTAAGGTATTAAGCTTACTTAGATTATCCTTAGTTTCTTATATAATTTTTTATTTAGTTTTAGGTTTAGTGTTAGGTATGGAGTTAGTATTAGATTTAGGTTTAGGTTCTTTAAGTATCCTTTTTATAGTAGAATACCAGTTCTTCTAGTACTTTTATATATTAAGCTTAAGCTTCTGCTTGGTTTAGGGTACAGCAGTTAGAGTTAGTTTATATAGTCTAGTATAAATTCCAGGTTCTTGGTGGATATCAGTGGAAATCTTATATTAGTAGAATTTGGTGGAATTCTTAGGTAGGTAGAATTAGGTGGACTTTTTAGATATAGGGTGGACGTTAATAGAAATTTTAGACTAGTAGATCCTAGTGGATTTTTTAAATTTTGGTTTAGGGTCTAAGTAGTAAGTTATAAGGCACTTCTGCTTATAATAGGAGGCGGTAAATAGAAGCTTAAGGTTGTCCTAATTAATGGTTACCTTATATAGCTTTATCTAGGGTTGTTTAAGGATTACTAGGTAACCTAGGGTGGTTATAAAGAGCTTAATTAATTCTTTATGGTTTAGGTATTAGAGTCTTAGGGCCGCTATATAAGTAATACAGCCTAAGATAGTACGTTTGCTATTAAATCCAAATACATTAATATGCTAATTAAGGGGTGTTAGGGTAAACCTATTGTCTTATATAAAGATCTTATTAATAAATCCTATACCGCTAGCTCCTATATTAATTAGGACTTAAGCATTAGCCTATTAACCTTTCTACTAAAGACGGCAGTTAATAGTTATACTATAATCCCAAGAGTTAGGGTTTGCTACATCTAATATATTTAACGAGATCCTATAACATAGCTATTTTAGAGAGCAACTTAACTCTAAAATATACCTTTTAGTGGCAAGCGGGAAGGGGTTCCTATAGGATATCAGTTATAACTTTATCCTTATAAGTGGTGCTTACTAGATACGGGGCTAGAACTAGGTAAAGATTAGGGGCGGTAACTAGAGGATCAATACGGTAAACTATTATTAGTATTGGCCGTTTATACATTATATTGGGGCATGGGGACGGAGTAGTATCTTAAAATATAGTCCTGGCTTCCGCATTTAAAGCAAAGGCCTAGCTTAATATATTATTCTTATTTAGGGGACCCTAGTGGAGCGTATCCTAGGGTCCCTATATTAATATCCATAGTATTAGGGTGCTTAGGCTAAGACAATAACTTAGTAAACGTTTATAAAGTTATTATATTATATTAGGGAGTGGGCTTAGGTGTTAGGCGTAGTATATTATTACATCGGCAAAATATAGTACCCTTTCAATAGCCTCAATGGTTGGTGGTTAACGTAATTGGCGCGTAGTTAAGGTTATTTAGCAACTTAACCAACTAGCCTATATCATGTTTTTTTAATACGCAGCCTACGCATAGTCTACGTACAACCTGTGCGCAACCTACCAGTAATCTACGCATTTGGTAACTATAATTATATTTACCTCTTTTATACTAATAACATATTTTAAATAAATAAAAGCTACTTTAAAGCTATTTATAAGGCTAGCAAAATAAATAATATTATTTTAG
>Ga0307507_10009836_pt1 | contig 12600 bp, 11 predicted proteins | sample 7_EM_MG_FD_207223 | JGI IMG/M metagenome (GOLD analysis project Ga0307507, IMG submission 207223) | Populus trichocarpa ectomycorrhiza microbial communities from riparian zone in the Pacific Northwest, United States - 7_EM | ecosystem: Host-associated > Plants > Roots > Unclassified | place... | reverse complement strand
ACCCCATTAAGGGCACATGACTTGTTTTATGGGTTTTGATTGGTTGTGGGATATGGCGCAGCTGGCTCTCATGAGTCAGCTGACGGATTTCACACTATGACTTACCATGAGTCATGAGTCGCGTGATGCGAGGGTATGAGTCACACAGGGTTAGGGATGAGGGAAGAAGCCCTATATAAGGGCACCCACGGGGCAGAGGATTTGGGTTCTTCACGCAACCATCTAAGTTCTTTCAGACTATATACTTTCAATACAAAGATCTTTATCTATCACGCTTTCGGAAATCAAGACACGACTGTCTTATATGAGCCTCGCGATCGAGGTTGCTAGATAGGAGTTAACTGACTCAGCTATCGCAACAGCTATCGGGCTACGGAAACAGTGATCGTTAGGAGACTATCAGTTACCTGCTGCAAGTATCACCCGGAGAGGAGAGGATTGTAACATTTGGTTGCGTCAACAAGCAGCACCTAACAAACAGACAAAACCGAGACCAACAACGAAAACGACATCGACCCCCTAGCGGAAAACCTCAATCTTTCATCACTAGGAGAAGGACTTGAAAGGGCCTTAACGGAAGAGAGGGCACCGAGCCCTACGACACCAGAGCCACCATCACCAATTGGATCAGAAGAAAGAGAAGAATCAGGAAGGACACGACAAAACACGATGGCGGCTACAGCAGAACGAGGAGGAGCTATATCCTCGGACACAACCCCGATCCTAAGCCCGGAACAGATGAGACAAATCATCACATCCTTAAGCGGAGGGACCAGGAAACCCAAAGCCAAGGAACCGGAGGTTTACCGAGGAGAACGACCTAAACTACGAGGATGGCTAGCTCAACTCATAGTGTACTACAGGACAGTAGGGTGGCAGAACGGCCACGATAAGGAAAAGATCCTCTATGCAACAAGCCTCCAAAGGGAAGACGCAGGAACTTGGATCACACCTTACGCAGAAGAACGAATGACCCGAGCATGGGACAATTGGGCAGGGTTCAAAGCAGAATTACAAAGAGAATTTGGCATAATCGACGCCAAGGGAGAAGCAAGGATCAGACTGAAAAACATGAAACAAGGCAAATGATCAGTCACCGAATACTGGCACGAATTCCGCCTGGTGGCTAGCGAAGACGAGTTGGACGACTCAACCGGAGGAGAACTGCTTCTAGGAGGAATGATCGCAGAATTGTAGAATGCCTGGGGAGCTAGCAGTGAAGAATACCAGGATCTCGAAACCCTAGCCCAATGGGCAATTAGGAAGGAAACCAAGTTGGTAACGGTCAGGCATATCCAAGGATCGCCATCAACAAAAAACATCCAACGAGAAACAATCATACCACGAAACCCGGACGGGACATACCGACCCACAAATAATGGCAATCAGAACTACGGCGACCCTATGGAACTGGACACGAAACGGAAACGACTAAGTTTCAACATCTCAAGGGAAGAATTCCAAAGAAGGATACGAGAACAACTATGCCTCAAGTGGGCATAACCGGGACACTTAGCCAGGAGTTGCCCGAAAAAAGATGGACCCAAACCATTCAACGCAGAAGCCAGGAGCTGGGAACCAGCGAAGAAAACCGCACCTTGGCAAACCAGACTAAAGAGTAGGGAAATCGAGGTCGAACAGGAACCCGAACAATCGGGACACGATGACTGTCCCCAGTAACAGATGGTCTGAGGGACAGACCCGAACGAAAGCCCATCATCATGGAGAACTACTACGCGGCACACAACTACACAGATCCACTCGAAAACGACAATGACCCCATTATGGTCAAGATACAACTACACAGAGAAAAAGAGTCAGTCACTATCAACGCCATGATTGACTCAGGAGCAACAGAAGACTTCATAGGCAGAGAAGTCTACAACAAACAAGGGATCAAGATGATCAAAGCAAAAAACCCCACGGAGATTTACCTTGCGGACGGAAAACCAAGCGCTATGGGACCCGTCACCCATATGACGAAAGTACCTATGGACATTAGTAGCCATAGGGAATTGACAACCTTCCAAGTGGCAAATCTCCACAACCATGAGGTCATCCTCGGGATGCCATGGTTAAGAGAACACAATCCAAAAATCGATTGGAATGACAAAAGGGTCACATTCAACAGCGAACGATGTACGACTTGGTGTCTTAAAAGTTCGCCCGTTGCATATGCTGTACCCGAAGAAAACGCCCTGGAAGAAAATCTCATCACCAGATTCTCCAAGATCCCGGCCAAGAATGGCCCGACGGCCAATGACCAGAGCCTCAGAGTAAAGAGGCTATCCACTGAGGCCAGAGTGCCTACGAAGGGAACAGCAAGAGCGGCAGGACACGACCTGTACGCAAACAAAGGAACCGACGTTCCTGCCAGAGGGCAAGCAATTGTTGGGACAGGGATAGCTATTGGATTACCTCACAACACCTATGGACGAATTGCACCACGAAGCAGTCTAGCAGTCAAACACCGACTCACGACAAATGTAGGTGTAATAGACTCCAACTATAGAGGAGAAGTGAAGGTGGTCCTAGCCAACCTAGGAGACCAACCATACCGAGTAGAAAAAGGAGACCGAATCGCACAACTGATCATCCAAAGAATCGATAACAGGGAACTACAAGAAGTAACTCAGTTGGACGAGACCGAGAGAGGAGATCAAGATTCGGGAGCTCCAACACCCCTATGGACCAACAAATCAAGGGCCAGAAGGCCAAGCCAAGCATGGAAATCAACGAGATATCGGCAAGAGCTTTCGGACAGTTCTACCGAAGAGGAGAGACGACCGGCATCCTAAGATGGGATGAAGTCGACAATGAAATTCAGCTGGAAGCTATCAACATTGGCACAGAGCTGGCGATAAAAAACAAAAAGAACAACGAAGACCAGGACGTGAGAGACACGGTTCCACGAGAATATCATCACCGGTTGGATGTATTCGAAAAAGGAGAAAAAACGACAGTACCACCCCACCGAACAGGCATCGACCTGGGAATCGACCTGGAAGAAGGAAAAACGGTTCCCATCAAGAAAATATACGCCCTCAGTTCAGACAAACTGGAAGAACTTCATCGATATATCAAACAAAACGAGGACCGCGGATGGATTCGAAGGGTGAAGTCATGAAGGGCTTCACCAATCATGTTTGTCAAGAAGAAGGATGGCAAACTCAGACTATGTGCCGATTACCGAGCCCTCAACGAAGTTACCAAGAAGGATCGACATCCACTACCGCTCATTAGCGAAGCCCTAGACAGACTAGGGGGAGCCAAATACTTCACCAAGCTGGATATCAAGGACGCCTACCACAACATTCGAATCAGAGAAGGAGAAGAATGGAAGACAACCTTTTCAACAAAACTGGGAACCTACGAATATCTAGACATGCCATTTGGACTATGCAACGCACCGGCGGCGTTCCAACGATGGATCAATGAGGTCCTTATGGAACACATCGACATGTGTTGCATCGTCTATCTGGATGGCGTACTGATATATTCAAATACCCTACAACAACACCGAAAAGACGTCAGCAATATCCTCGAAGCAATACGAAAATCGGGGATGAAGGTCAAACCATCCAAGTGCGAATTGCACCAAAGCGAGACAGAAGACCTACAATTCATCATTGGACAAGAAGGGGTCAAGACAGACCCAGTCAAGACACAAGCCATATGGGACTGGACAACACCCAAGAAAATCAAAGAAATCCAATGGTTCCTAAGATTCTGCAACTTCTACCGACGATTTATAGAAGGATTCAGCAGGACAGCCAAACCACTATATGCAAAGACAAAAAAGGAATGCATTGGCAACTGGGAATGGGGAGACAAAGAAGAGCAAGCTTTCGACAAATTAAGGACAAAACTTACTACGGCGCCAGTACTGGTGTACTTCGACCCTCTCGCACCAACCAAAAGCGAAACAGACGCCTCAAAAGACGTCTGCTCCGGTATCCTGTCACAACAATGCCAGGACGGAAAATGGAGACCAGTGGCGTACCGATCCAAGACAATGTGGGACGCCGAATGCAACTACAATATACACGATAAGGAACTACTGGCGATAGTGCAGGCATTCCATGAATGGAAAAGATACACAAGAGGAAATCCGAACCCGATACGGGTCCTCACAGACCACAAGAATTTAGTCACCTTCATGACAACGAAGGAACTAAACTAATGACAAGCACGATGGATGCAAGAATTAAGTCAATACAACTTCAAAATTGAATACCGACCAGGAAAGGAGGGAGGAAAGCCAGACGCCCTCACAAGAAGAGAAGGAGACCTACCCACGGCAGGAGATAAGAGACTCACTCGAAATGTTGGAATCTTATTGCCCAAAGAACGATACTGGGATATCCCAGAAACTGAGGAAATCAAACTCGACGTACTGGAAACAACGGAATTCCAAGACAAGGACAAGGGAGAAATACAGAAGGCAAGCAATGACGACAACGAGATCCAAGACATCAAGAGAAACTTGGACGAAGGAAGAAAAGAAATGAAGGGAATAGCGCTAGGGCTATGCCAATAGAAGGACCGCCTCTTATGGTATCAAGGAAAGATTTGGATACCAAAGGACGAAGGGATACGAACCACTCTTATCGCTAAACATCACGAACCCCCACAAGCGGGACATGGTCGAACGGCAAAAACTACCAAACTCATCAGCCGACGATACTATTGGCCAAAGATAAGAGAAGATATCAAACGATTCATAAAGAATTGCGACACATGTGAAAGAATCAAAGTGGTCCGAGATGCACCCTACGGATTGCTGCAGTCAAACGAAGCCCCCGATTGCCCATGAGAATCAATAGCTATGGAGTTGATTACAGACCTGCCGAAATCAGAAGGATATGACACCATACTGGTGGTCGTCGATCGGCTGACCAAAATGAGCCATTTCATTCCATGCTCAAAGGACCTGGACGCACCGCAGTTCGCCAATCTCTTCATGAAGGAGATAGTCAGGCTACACGGACTACCACATGATATCATCACCGACAGAGGAACCCTATTCACCTCGGACCTATGGAAAGAAACTACGGGGAAATTAGGAATCGAACGAAGACTCAGCACGGCATTCCACCCACAAACAGACGGACAGACCGAAAGGACCAATGCAATATTGGAACAATATCTACAGGCATACATCAACTACCAACAGGACAATTGGTGTGGTTACCTAACACTAGCAGAATTTGCATACAACAACGGATATCAGGAAACCATCAAGAACATACCCTTGGTTGCAAATTACGGAATCAACCCTGAATACGAGATGAGCGGTCATCTGATACAAGGAAAACGAACGAAATCAGAAGAAATGACTCAATTACATGAGTCATTAAGGGACGAGATGCTGGCCGCGCAATTACGACAAAAAGAATACGACGATCTACAGGGGAAACCCGATCCGAACCTACAATCAGGAGATATGCTGTGGTTGTTGCCATACAACATCAAGACCACAAGACCATCAAAGAAACTGGACTACAAGAAAATCGGACCATTCAAAATCTTGGCAAAGATTGGAACAAGGGCATATAAGCTGGCCGTACCACCCTCAATCGCCATACACAACACATTCCACATCTCCCTCCTCGAACCTTACCAAGACAACCAATTCCCCTCACAGATCAAAGAACCCCCTCCTCCTGTTCAGATAGAAGGAGAAGACGAATACGAACTCGACAATATCATCGACTCTCGACTCTAGTACAACAAGCTCCAATATCGAGCCAAGTAGAAAGGCTACTCACCCGAACACGATAAAGTCTGGTACCCCGCAGAAAACTTAAACAATGCAGAACACACAGTCCAACGATTCCACCGCTGCTACCCAGGAAATCCCGGAGTGGATACACGTCACGATCAACAGATCGTCCTCGGCATCTCCCCCCATCATCAAACAAGAACCACACTCGCACACCCCAGAGAGCGACGCCCAGCCTGTCGCCCGCCACGCTACTCCCACTAGCCCAGAATACTCGGGCCCCCCAAAAAGAGAGGTGGCGCCTGCCTCTATGAACTGGATGGACTGCACGGACGACGGATGTCAAATCCATCTCGGCGAAAAAGAAGGGTCAGGCTGGTACCCACAATTCACCAGGAGATCGAGAAAACCAAGTGTTGCCCACGACAACGACTGGCCACAGGAAATGGAAGCAAACCCAGGAGAGGACTGGGCCCCACAACAACAAACTCGTCAGCGAAGGGCTCGAAGGTTCCACGGAAGCCTCACGAGCTGGGAGCACTGTTTTAACGACAACTGCAAGGAACACAGATGGGAAAAAGTGGACGCCGGATACTACCCCAGACAAGTGCGAGAAAAAGGTAGCCTGTCAAAGGATAACAGGAGGGAACACAAGAAGAGAAAAGTCATAAAAACACGACTAGGAGGGGAGGGGAGCGAAAAACCCGTCCAGGACATGGAAGCAAGGGAAGCACAGATCTCGGACCTCCGAAGCCAACTGGACCGCGCCGCCCAAATCATGGTGGCAAGAGACAACGACCTCGAACGACTCGATAAGGAAAAGGAAAAACCCAACAAGCCTATAATCGATGCAAACAGAGAATGTGCCAACTCAGGGGTATGCTGTGGTGGGAAGGAGTTTAGTATCGAGGGACCGATGCAAGAGGGGGAAGGGAGCTAATGTCACAAACGGTGACTAAGCAAGGCAGACTCTCACATGACTAATAGTTATTAGTCATCGGTTTGTGAATCTTTCACGCTATGAGATCAGTTGCCTCATAGGTTCTCACATGACAACACAATAGCGTTTCATCGGTATATTGTTATTGGTTGATATTTGACATGACGCACGATGGTGGTCATGTGGTTTATGTATTTCGCACAAGACTCATAGTTATGAGTCATGGGTTTCACGCATGTGACCCCATTAAGGGCACATGACTTGTTTTATGGGTTTTGATTGGTTGTGGGATATGGCGCAGCTGGCTCTCATGAGTCAGCTGACGGATTTCACACTATGACTTACTATGAGTCATGAGTCGTGTGACGCGAGGGTATGAGTCACACAGGGTTAGGGTTGAGGGAAGAACCCCTATATAAGGGCAGCCTCGGGGCAAAGGATTTGGGTTCTTCACACAACCATCTAAGTTCTTTCAGACTATATACTTTCAATTCAAAGATCTTTATCTTTCACGCGTTCGGGAATCAAGACACGACTGTCTTATATGAGCCTAGCGATCGACGTTGCTAGATAGGAGTTAACGGACTCAGCTATCGCAACACCTATCGGGCTAAGGAAATAGTGATCGTTAGGAGACTATCAGTTACCTGCTGCAAGTATCCCCCGGAGAGGCGAGGATTGTAACACCAGTAGTTGTTGAATACAAAGCACATGAAAAAATGAAAAAAAAAAAAAAGTGAAAAAGTGAAAAACAAAAAAAGCATTGTATTTGGGTCCCCCCCAAGTGGTTCCCAGCCCGCACCTACTGGCCAGGCCCCACCACCTGTAACTCCCTCCAAACCCTCAGGCCTGTCCTGGAAATGATTAAAATCCCTCGCTCTAACTCACGCCAAGGACTGGCTCCAGCGACCAACTTCACCCTGTTCAACACAACAGCATGGGTAGTTGGGATGTATCAGGAAAATGTCGGAGCGTGGTCCAAGGTGGTCCTGAACGCTCCTGGTCCAGCAAGGGGGGTCGTGGTCCCCGTGGTCCACCTGATCCACTCCGATCCATTCTGATCCACACTTTTTCAAATTTTAACAAAAATGTGGACCAGGGTGGATCAGGGTGGACCAGGAGGACCAGGGGGACCATAACCTCCCTTGGTGGACCAGGACTGGTTTTTACATTTTGCTGATGATGTGTTCCTCTCCTTATTTTCCTCCCTAACAGAAGGCCCCCCTGCCGATATTGTTCTTTTACAAGATCCCCTCTCCTCCAAGGGATTCCTTCCCTGTTTCTCAGAGCTCAAATCCTTTGCTCCCCCCATTGCGAGGCCCAGAGTGGCCTGCTACGTTTCCCAAAGTTTCTTGCGAAAATTTGTGGTTCTACCATTCTTTCCCCGAGAAACAGATGATTTTATGGCGTTAGATGTTTTTACTCCACAAGGCTGTTTCGGCACAAATTTCCCCCATTTTAACATCGGCAACGTCTATGCGACACCACTCACTCCATCCCCCCACTCAGTTTCCTCAGAGTCGTCCTTCTGGGACCTCGAGTACCCATACCTAGTCGCAGGAGACTTCAAGATCCACAATGCAGCGACCGATCCTTCCAAACTCCTCTCCTCGAAAGAAGAAAAAGAGTCCGCCCCCTATTTTGACCGAGCCTCAGACTTAGGCTTCACTCTTCTCAGGATCCCAGGCGTTTATACTCGTTTTCCCTTCACAGGAACCCACAGACCAAGCACCATCGACCTGGCATTTACCAACCCACATATGTTCCCCGCCTTCCGCTCCTGGGACACGTCGTCCCTCTCCTCTACAAAATCCGACCACACCCCCAGTTTAATTTCCATATGTTCCCCCACCCACTACAACAATACGCCCAGACCACGCTGGCAAGAGGCCGACTGGCCAGGCCTTACGGACAAACTCAAGAACTGGCTAATCTCCCCCCCCTGACACTCCCTCACCCAACCAACTTGGCCAATGGTTCTCCTCAGCCCTCTCCGCACTAACGACGACAATCTAAGCCTCCGCAGCCCGCTCGCGCCCCTCTCCAAGGTCTCAAGCTTGGCGGACCCCACCCCTAACCACCCTCCGAAATGAGTTCACGAAAGCCACCGGCGGGGCCAAGAAGCTCCGGACCCCCAACACCTATACTATAGCCAGACAATCCATGCTCAGCTACTTTAAAGCCCTTAACAGAGCTAAAGCCTCCTCCTGGGCTAACTTCCCTGCGAAAACCTCCCCGAACAACATCTGGACGGCCAAGCAGCTGGTCGCCCCAAGAAAGACCCCCAGATTTCTCTCCCTCCCCAACGTCTCAGACCCAGCCGCTGTCAACAACGCGCTCCTAGATCATTTGTTCCCCCCCAAGGACTCTCTGCCAAGCAGGGGACGCCTAACAAAGAACCCCTCGGCTACCCCCCTCAGCGAGGAAGAAATTAAACTCGCCCTCCTCAAATACTCCGCCTCCCCAGCACCAGGACCCGATGGGGTTTCCTACGCCATGTGGAAAAGAGTTAATCTGATTAATCCCACAATAATCCTCGAACTCCTCTCCCCCCTGGTGGCATTCAGCTACCATCCCCTCTCATTAAATACCGCCAATGGGGTGGTCCTGGATAAGCCCGACAAGGCCTCCCACGACTCGCCCGCCTCCTTCTGTATCAGCATCCTCCTTAAAACCATTTCAAAGATCCTTGAACGGGCCATGACAGTCAGGCTGACAGCCTTCGCCAGATCCAAAGGTCTCCTCCATCCAAACCAATGCGGCTCCCTGGCGGGACTCAGCTACTCTGACGCCTGCCTCGCACTCATGCACGAAATATAAACCCTCCAAAGGCCCAGACTGGAGGTCTCCTCCCTTTTCCTAGACATTAAAGCTGGCTTCGACAACGTCAACACCTCCACCCTCAGGGCCAGGCCCCTGGCCTCCAACGTACCCTCCTACATGGTCAAATGGGTATCCTCCTCTCTGTCACAAAAGACTTGTACCCTAGTAGTCCAAGGCTCCCGCAACCTCTCCTCCCTGGTTTCCGTTGGCACCCCTCAAGGATCCCCTATCTCCCCCTTCTCTTGCTCCTATACATCACCCCCCTTTACATGTCGATACCTAGAGGCCTCATCATCTCCTACGTTGACGACTTTTCAATGACGGTGGCCTCCCCCTCCTATAGGGGCAACATACGCCATCTAGAAAAACTGTTCTCCACCATAGCAGCAAAAGGCCGAGATATTGGCATGTCCTTCTCAGTCCCCAAATCGGAACTAATCCACTGGCGGACCCCGAGCCAGGGAACCCCCCCCTCAGCAGCCCCTATTGAACTAGAGGGTCACCTCTTCCACCCCTCCAAGGTTGTCTGGTGGCTAGGATACTGGTTCACCCCCGCCCTCACCTCCGCCCACCACTTCAGACACAGGGTCTCCTTGGCCCAGGCTATCTTCTCCTTCGTCAAACGCCTCTCCTCCCCAGGGGCAGGCGTCAGGCCCTTCCTCTGCCACCGTATTGCCAACGGCCTCCTCCTTCCCATACTGACATATGGAGCAGACCTCCTCACCCCGAACTCCACCGCACTCAGCTGCATGAATAGCTTCTCGCACAGAGTCAAGAGAGGGACAACGAATAATTTTTTGTCGATCCCTACCTCCATCCTGTCCCGCGAGGCCTGCCTCCCCCCGATCATCTCCTATTGCAGATACAGAAGGCGCCTAGCCGCCCTCAGAATTGCCTGCGCCCCCCTGAACCCAAAGCCAGCCGCAGCTAGACTCCCGCAGTCCTTCCCCTCCCTTTCCGCCTTCAGGGCCCAGGACTCTGTCTACCTCCCCCTCGACTGGCAGATGAAAATTCCTTCTCCGCCAATAAGAAAACACCTCCCGGTTGACGCCCTGACACACCTCATCCTGCCCCTGCAGGCCTCAGACGCCTCCCTCTCGTTCTGCACGCCCCCCCCCCAACCGGGGACGAACATTCCCCCACCAGACCTCATGAGAAAGACCTACCAGGCCCTTCGGGCCCGCACTAGAAACATGCTCCTCCAAGGTTGGGGCATTAATGCCCCCACACCCCATTACTACGGATACCCCCCCCTACCTCTCCCGGTACCCCTTCATGGGTCTAGCGAAATTCGTGGCAGGGTGAATTCACCAGATGCGAGCAGCGAGGAGCTACCTAGCGGCCCACCCCTCCTGGTCCGACGAGAACCCAAACCCATCCTGCCCCCACTGCAAAGTTGAACCGGAAACCTTCCAGCACGCCATCCTCACCTACCCTGCCCGTGCCAGGGACCGAGACCTCCTACTGAACGAACTCTCCTCCCTCAGGCATGACGCCACAACTTGGACCGAACCCCACCTTGTACGAGCCTTAGGCGAAGACATCACGAACACAAAAACAAACTTTCCCCCGCACATGATCCCCAAATACTACCCAGCCCCCCCCCCCCACCCCTATTCCACAACTAAACCAATTTCCCCCCATGAAGATTTTTTGTTAGTTTTTCGTTTGGGATAATTGGGTGTTTTGTTTTTCCTTACATATAGCTTTCCTTGCAATAAACGCGTAAACGAGAAGTAGTTTTTGCGTTGTATTTTCCTTATATTTCTTGTGCCCGTAAGGGACATCAGGCGAACGGTTTTAGCCTAAGTAACTTTAGTCATCGCGGAGGAATACGGGAATGGTCTCATTTGTTGTTTGTTTTGATTTATAGGTTTTGTTCTTTCTATAGCTAGCGCTGCACGAAGCTTCTTGTACCTAAAAACAATGAACACATGATAAAAAAAGATAAAAAAAAGTAAAAAAATAAAAAAAATAAAAAAAGCATCGTATTTGGGTCGGTCTTCCAAGGCTGCCCCAATATCTGCGCCCCGGTCTCCGTAGGTACCCCTCAGGGGTCCCCGATCTCCCCTCTCCTATTCCTACTATATATCGCCCCACTACACATGTCGATACCCAAGGGCCTCAGGGTCTGTTACCTCGACGACTTCTCAATAACCATGGCTTCCCCCTCCTATAGGAGAAACATACAGCGGTTACAAGGATTTTCCTCCACCATCGCTACAAGAGGCTGGGACATAGGGGTGTCCTTCTCAGTCCCCAAAACAGAACTCGTCCACTGGCGAACCCCGAGCCAAAGGTCCCCCCCCTCGACTGCCCCCATTGAACCCGAAGGATAAATCTGCCACCCCTCCCACGTCGTTAGATGGTTGTGGTACTGGTTTACCCCCGCCCTCACCACCACCCACCACTTCAGGCATAGGCTCTCCTTTGCCCAGGCCGTCTTCTCGTTTGTCAAACACCTGGCCTCTCCAGGGGCGGGCATCAGACCCTTCCTATGCCACCGTACCGCTAATGGCCTCCTCCTCCCAATACTTACCTAACTCCTCGGCACTTAGGGGCATGAATAGCTTTTGGCATAGGATACAGAGGTGGACAACGAATAACTTCTTCTCCACCGCCACCTGCATCTTGTCCCGCAAAGCGTGCCTCCCTCGCATCATTTCCTACTGGAGATACCAAGGGCTGCTGGCTGCCCTCAGAATCGCCTGCGCCCCCCCAACTGGCAACCCCGCCTCAGCCAGGCTCCCACCATCCTTCCCCTCCCTCTACAACTTCATGGCCCAGGACTCGTCCAGGCACCTCACGAGAGGCCTCTCCTCTGTATACCTACCCCTCAACTGGTGTACGAAGGTCCCCTCGCCGCCACTGAGAAAACACCTCCCGGTCGACGAACGGGCCCACCTCACCCTCCCACTGCAAGAAGGCCTTACCCACTTCCCCCTGGTCCTCCACACCCCCCCTCCGCCAGGAACCGAAATCCCCCCCCCCCGAGCTTATGAGAAAAACCTACCAGGCCCTTCAAAACCACGCTAGGAACATGCTCCTCCAAGACTGGACCACCGACGAGCCCACTTCCCCATACTACGACTATCCCCCCTCCCTCTCCCCG
>Ga0307507_10009835_pt1 | contig 12600 bp, 9 predicted proteins | sample 7_EM_MG_FD_207223 | JGI IMG/M metagenome (GOLD analysis project Ga0307507, IMG submission 207223) | Populus trichocarpa ectomycorrhiza microbial communities from riparian zone in the Pacific Northwest, United States - 7_EM | ecosystem: Host-associated > Plants > Roots > Unclassified | place... | reverse complement strand
CATGGTGGAGTTTTTTTTTCAAAGAGAGAATTCCCAAGATTTTGGGCATCATAATGATTCAAGTGGAGAATTACGTACCATTAAGTTGAAAATACCTGTTTTCCAATGAGAGAATGATCTGGAAACGTATCTAGAAAGGGAAAAAAAGTTGATTGGATTTATTACTATCATCACTACACAGAACATAAAAAGATAAAACTCGTTGTCATTGAGTTTACATATTATGCATTAATATAGATCAACTCTTTTTAGCAGAAGGAATGGTGAAAGGCATATTAAGTCAAGTGATGACATGAAGGCAGTAATGAGAAAACAATTTGTTCCTAACTTTTATTACAGAGAGCTCTTTCAGAAATTACAGAATAAACATTAGGGTTCGAAAAGTGTGGAAGATTATCACAAGGAGATGAAGATTGCAATGATTAGGGCTAATGTTGATGCGAACCTCGTGATCACATGGTCACGCAACCCATACGTAAAGACACCAATTCCCGGAAAGCCAAGTAAATCAGGTTTGATAGGAGTGTGATACAAAGATTACTTGTACCTAGGCATCAACATTATTGAAAACGAAAACCTCCACCCAATGATTATTGATTCGCGAACGAGAAGTATAAAGATGACTCCACGAAGCCAGTTGTTCTTCGATCAGTCGTTTTCAGTTCTTTAGAGAACCAAGGAAGGTAGATTATCCAACCAACACATAACAAGTGCGGCAAAGAAGTTTATTGATTTGAAAATTGCACAACAAAGTGCGGCAAATAAGAAGTTTTATTAATCTGAATTGTCTAACTTACATGTCTGGTTATGCCTTTATTTATACTAACTCTAGACTTAAATAAACTCTAATGGACCCCCCCTTAGGTGGACATATATGAAGTCCGCTTACAATTGACCCAAATAACTAATAATAACCCAAATACTAAGAAGAAGAAAAAATAAAAAACAATAAAAATCCAAAAATTACCATCCTCAATATGGTAGAATCAGATTTGTCACCCTTAAGAAGTCCCAAATAAACTAGGAAATCTGATCTGAAGCTAGAATTAGTTCTGAAGTCTTCTTTCCTTGTTGTAGCTAGGATGAATAAGGAATCATTGTAAGAAAAGGATTTTGAAACATTAATGAATCCTTGCCACACTTAGAAAACTATATTGCAGCCGATTAAATATCCTTGTAGAATTAGGATATTCCAAAAACAAGCTGCCACATCCTTTTAGGAAAAGAATCCTAACCAAATAGGAAGTCCACAAGTTAAAAGGACGTAAATAACAAAATTCATACAGCCTCTGTTTACAAGTATTGTGATGCCTTTCTAAACTCTGATTGACCTGAAATTTTAACCCAAGGTAGGAAAACATGTTAGGAGACTCCATGTAACTTGTCAGCCTGATCCAACAGTCGGATTGAGAATTATGACTATTTCTGTAAAACTAGATAGTTGCACATTTTACATCAAATCCGAATTTGACCTTGCCTGGATCATATCATTCCCTCTTTCTTTAAGATGATTCATCCTTGAATCACCAACAAGTTGAATGGACAATTCCTTAGCCTCATTTTAAAGCCTTTGGAGTTCTTTTCTTGCCAACAATCGTTGCCAACAACTTTGGATGAAAATAGCAGCCGTTATATTTCGTATTTCATCATTGTACCATTTTTTCTCCTCTTTCTAAAGCTTGCTGCGCATTGACTGCTGCCATTAACACATCAAGTTCTTGCTTCATCTTCCCTAGAATATGAGATAGACTCTTGGATTCTTTTTTAGAACACTAATCTCTTTATTTCTCTCCCTTTGATATCACCTCTCCTTTTGAATCCTCATTTTCTTTTGCCATAACACCTCATCAAAATACATGGTCTCATCCTTAAAACCACCATCACCATTATCATCTACGTCCTCCTTAAAATCCTCATAATCATCCCACCTTGACCTTTTAGCTCCACTGCCATTGTTTGATTTCGGTTCAGCCCCAACCTTTCTCACATCTTGGGTACATGTTCTAGCCATGTTACCATGTTTTCCCACCTTCTCAAGTCTATCACACACGTTCCCCATCACGAAATTCATTCTTTCCATCATCTTCACCATGGCTTGAATTTGGAATTTAAGTTCTACATCGGGAGGGGGCGGTGTGTTATTTTGATCTGACATGATATTACCTGCAAAAATTGGTTAGTGGTAAAAAAAATATCCTCACATCGCTCGTGTTTCGCTCAAACATTCTTAATATCCTCACACGCTCACACCTCTCGTCTCACCTTCTTGCGGAACTCAAACCAACACCAAATAGAACCAGCATAGCAGCGCAATTCAAATATGTATATATGACTCAAGAAGCAATAAAAAAATCAGAAAATAAGCAAAAACAAAACTGCAATGATAGTCTCGCGAGTAGCAAGCGAATCTATCCGAAATACGAACGAAACTGAAGACTCAATAAAAACAGAAATGAAATATGCAAAAATGATGAAACAACACCCAAATATGTTGGAAATGTACTGCAAGAAACAAAAATAATAGAAAGAAAGCGGATTTCAAAAGTTGACGCAAAACATACTCGTTTACGATGAGTTAAGTCTGAAGCTAGAACCTAAAATAAATGATGCCCAATTAAGCAAAATTTCATATGAAGTGTGATATCAACCCAAATTGACAGAATATGAAGTTTTAGCAATTTATAATAAGGTTTGATATACTAACGCAAAGACGTTATGAATCAGACATGATTAGACCCGAAATTGAAAACCAAAGCAAACGATATCCAATTGACCCCAAATTTGATATGTGGCGCGATTAGGACCCCAGTAATTATAGTATCAACTTTGAGCTGATTACAAGTTGATTTGATCCAATTTTCTCTTGTTTAGTTTTCTACGGCAGAATCCAATAAACGTCTTTTTGAATGATTTTTTTTTCTCTTCTCTTTTCTCTGTTTTTTTTTTTTGTGTTTGATGCTACTGATATGTTTAAACAATAATAGAATGAAATAACAATTTTTTTTATATGCCGCAAATTCAAGGAGAAGAAGAAATTGGATACTAAGGAATTTCAGAAGGATATAACCTAATTAATGGAGCCAAGCTATGATACCAAATGATGCGAACCTCGTGATCACATGGTCACGCAACCGACACGCAAAGACACCAATTCCCGGAAAGCCAAGTAAATCAAGTTTGATAGGAGTGTGACACAAAGATAACTTGTACCTAGGCACCAGCACTATTGGACACGAAAACCCCTACCCAACAAATATTGATTCGCGATCGAGAAGTATTAGGATGACGCCACGAAGCCAGTTGTTCTTCAATAAGTCGTTTTCAGTTCTTTAGCGAACCATGGAAGGGAGATTATCTCACCAACACACACACACACACACACACACACACACACATAAAGTGCGGCAAGCAATAAGTTTTATTAATCTGAATTGTCTAACTTACGTATCTGGTTATGCCTTTATATATATTAACTCTAGACTTAAATAAACCCTAATGAACCCTCCTAAGGTGGACTTATATGAAGCCCACTTATAATTGACCCAAATAAGTAATAATAACCCAAAGACTACGAAGAAAATAAAAAAAAAAACAATAAAAATCCAAAAATTACCATTCTAAATATGCTAGAATCAGATTTTTCACCCTTAAGAAGTCTCAAATAAACTAGAAAATCTGATCTAAAGCTAGAATTAATTATGAAGTCTTCTTTCCTTGTTGTAGCTAGGATGAATAAGGAATCCTTATAAGAAAAAAGATTTTGAAACATTAATGAATCATTGCCACACTTGGAAAACTATATTGCAGCCTATTAATGATCCTTGTAGAATTAGGATATTCCCAAAACAAGCTGCCACATCCTTTTAGGAAAAGAATCCTAGCCAAATAGGAAGTCCACAAGTCAAAAGGAAGTAAATAACAAAATTCGTACAGCCTATGTTGACCAGTATTGTGATGCCTTTCTACTCTCGGACTGACCTGAAATTTTAACACAAGGTAGGAACACATGTAAGAAGACGCCACATAAAATTTCATCATACTCCAACGGTCGGATTGAGAATTATGATTGTTTCCGTAAAACTGGATTGTTGCACATTTTACATCAAAATCTGAATTTGACCTTGCCTGGATCGTATCATAAACAGGTTGTTTTCCAACCTGGTGATTGAGTTTGGGTGCACATGCGTAAGAAAGGGTTTCCTAACTATAGAAAATCAAAGTTATAGCCTCACGGTGATGATCCATTCCAAGTTTTAGAGAGGATCAATGATAATGCCTACAAAGTTAATCTTCCAAGTGAGTATGGTGTTATTAATGTTACCTTTAATGTTGTTGATCTTACTTTGTTTGACACAGGTTTTGATTCGAGGTCGAATTATTTTGAGGTGAGCAGAGATGATGTGAATCAGCCCAAAAACACCAAGGATCCATTACACATTCCAAATAAGCCCATCACAACGTCCAAAGCGAAGGCATTGAAAGAAGCATTGAATGGACTGGTTGTACAAGTTTCGGTTGAGGCTAAACTTGGGGATCCTTCGAAGCATCAAAAGGAAGCTTTAATACATTTAGTCCATGTGCAAGAGGGGCCCAATCCATCCTTATTTAGGCCATGAAGTTTCAACAACAAGGCTGCTAATTTTGTATCAGTTTTGGCTAGCCTTGTGAGGAGAAAACAAAGCAAAGGAAACAAAGGACTCCAAGCTGACATAGGAAACATATGTGATGGCAAAGTTTCCTTGTTGTGCAGGGAGAATAATTTAGCAACTGATACAGTTCAGCCTTGTGATACGAACCAAGCAAGGTCAGATTCAGATTTTGGCGTAAAGGTTTCTACCATTCAGTTTTACGCTATTGAGCATCACTTCAAATCCAACCGTTGGATCGAGCTGAAACTTTACCAGAAGATTCCAGAGGTGTTTTTCTATGATGGGGTACATTTTCAGGAGAATCCACATTCGGAAAGGACTTGCAATACAGGTCCGAACAGGCTATATAAATTCTGTTATTTACTTCCTTTTGACTTGTAGAATTCTTATTTGGCAAGTATCCTTTTCCTACAAGGATGTGGGTGTTTGTTTTGGGAATTTTCTAGTTCCACAAGGATCTTTAATGAGCTGCAATATAATCTCCAAGTGTGGCAAGGATTCATTAATGTTTCAGAATCCTTTTCCTATAAGGATTCCCTATTCATCCTAGCTACACAAGGAAAGAAGGGCTGGTGGTATTTAATGACAAGTTAGTTATTTTTATTATTTTCTTTCATGTTTGGGATTAATTAATACTTTGTTTTCAATTAGGATCCAAGGCTTGTTTGGATTAAGTTATGGCTTTTCAATTTAGGGTTTTGGGTCAGTTTTGAGTGGACCTCATATAAGTCCACATAAGGGGTCCATTAGGGTTAATTTTTCAAGAACTATTTAAACTCATGTAAGCTAAAATTTAGCAGCTTTGATGATAATTACTTCTGAATTTTTCAGTTTTAACGTGTGAGAGTGATTCTTGCATTCTTCAGTTCTTGAACGAACTGAATCTGACTTATCAAAGATTAACTGGCTTCGTGGCGTCATTCTACTCAATCTAATAGTGTTGGTGCCTTGGGGCAGATTTCCATTGTTTCACACTCCTATCAGACCTATTTCGGCTTTTCGGGATCAGATCTCAATCTTGATTGTGGGTTGCGTGACCACGTGATCATGAGGTTCGCATCAACAACTTAATTGTGTTTCCTAATATTGGAAAGATACTAAGAGGTAGCAAATAAAGGCATCATCATTTTCCTTTAAAACAAGGGATAAATACAAGGCTGAGATCAAAATCCTAATCTAACTTGGAAACCAAAGGGGCAGCAACTTCTCCTTTAGTTCCTAGGTTATAAATAAGTCTTGTATCAGACCTCCAATATTTTCTTTTCTTCTTCTCTTCTCATGGCAAATAAAGACTTAGGGCTTATAAGCTTTATTTTTATTTTGATTTTATTAGCTATAGCCCAAGGCTTGTTTGGGCTTAATTAATATTTTGTTTTCTATTAGGTTCCAAAGCTTGTTTGGGCTTAATTAATATTTTGTTTTTTGTTATGGTCTAAGGCTTGTTTGGATTAGGGTTTGGGCTCACTAGTAAATGTTTTGGATCACTTTTTGTAAATGGGTCAATTCAGCCCACAAGGGTAAATCTTGATGTGGAACAACCCAGAAACATCAGCAAGGACCCATTACATGTTTCAAATGGTACAATGACTCATTTAAAGGTCCATTGTCCATTGTAAAGGTCTAAGACAAAGGCATTGAAAGAGACATTGAATGCATTGGTTTTGAAGGTTTCAACCAAGTCAGAATTGAAAGGTCCATTGGAGTATCAAAAAGAGGTCATAATACATCTTATTCATGTGCAAGAGGGGCCCAATACAACCTTATTTGGCCCATGAGGTGAGGACAACCAAGAAAACAAAAGAATCCTACTACAACTTGGAAATAACATGGGTGGCTATCTTTTCCTTTTGTTTCTAGGATTAATGGGCTGCATGGAAGGCTATAAATAAACCTTGAATCAGTTCTGTAATACTTTACTTCCTTCTCTTCTTCTCATGGCAGAACATGGATTTAATATTAGGGGCTTTATTTTATTTTGTTAGCTACAGACCAAGGCTTGTTTGGGCTTAATTAATACTTTATTTTCAGTTAGGATCCAAGGCTTGTTTGGGCTTAATTAATACTTTATTTTCAGTTAGGATCCAAGGCTTGTTTGGATTAAGTTATGGGCTTCAGTTTAGGGTTTTGGGTCAGTTTTGAGTGGATCTCATATAAGTCCACATAAGGGGTCCATTAGGTAATACGGTCCGTATGACCGTACGGAATGTCAAATATGATTTTGAAGAGTTTGTTAACGAAAATGCAGATGCGGGTGAAGATGACTATGATTTTGCATATGCTGGCCAAGGAATCAAGTCTGGACCGAACAGGGTTAGGAGGAATGTGAATTTTCATGGCATGGGGGATTATAAAGATATGGATGGGGACTTGGACACCATTAAACTGAAAATTTCTAACTTTCAAAGTAAAAACGATCCCGAGGCTTACTGGAATGGGACAAAAAGGTAGATTGGATTTTTTTATTTCCATAGCTATTCTGAACAAAAATGGTGAAATTAGTGATAATTGAGTTTACGGAGTATGCATTGATTTGGTGGGATCAGATTGTAATCAGTAAGAGGAGGAATGAGGAGCGACCCGTTCAGACTTGGAGGGAGATGAAAGTTCTTGAACAAACTGAATCTGACTTATCGAAGATTAACTGACTTTGTGGTGTCATTCGACTTCATTCCAATAGGTTTGGTGCCTTGGGACAAGTTTTCATTGTGTCACACTCCTATTGGATCTCTTTTGACTTTCCAGGATCAAATTTTAATTTTTATTGTGGGTCACCACGTGATAACATATTCGCATCATAAGGTTCGTAATTGACTATGCGAGAATTGCATTATTTTTCTTAGTTAGTTTAAGATTATTTTTCCTAATTGGATTAGTACTCTTTTAATATTTTTTTTATCCTTGTTTAAGATGTTTTTACGTATTATAAATAGGGTTATTTAGCTTGTAATTAGGTTTTTAGGGCTTTTCAGATTGGTTTATTCAAAAATTATAATTGTGTGTGAGATGTTTGCTTATACTTTTGGTTCTTCAAGAACTTTTCTTGAACTTGTCAAAGATCAACTATCTTTGTGGCGTTTTCTTATACTTCTAATTCATGATTATTTATAATTGTTGGGTGGGGGTTTTATTCCAATAGTTTTGGTATCTAGGTTTAGGTAATCTTTATGTCAAGCTTTTATCAACCACATCTAATTTTAGTTTTCTTAAGTTTGTTCTTTCTTACATGTGGGTTTAAGGGTTCTTACCCTTTGGGTTCGTATAAGTTTGTGTAGTGACTTTCAACAAAAAGTTGAGTGTATAGATAAAGACAATCACCACACATAAAATATCCTAAAGAATGTCTAGTTAATTACTTTTCTTGCATACCACAAGAAGACCAAGATTCTTACTTCTATATTAATGATGGAGATGATGTTTGGTTTATGCTTTTTTTGTATTAAAATCTTTTACTTTCTCAATAATTTAGCATTTTATTTGTGTTGAATTATTTTAAATTAAACTTCTCTTTAATCTTGACTCTTGACTATTTAGGAATGTTTTAAAATTTTGAATTATGTTTATAGGCTTGATGTTTTGTTTGCATGGCATAGTTTGAAGATCTATATCTTGATTTATATCATGATGAAAGTTAAGACATGGTAAGAATGTCTAGTTGATGACCTTTTCTACATACCACCACAAGATCAAAATCCTTATTTCTATGTTAGTGATGGAGATGATGATTGATTTATACTTCTTTTATATTTAAATCTTGTACTTTCTCAATATTTTAGTATTTTATTTAAGATCAACATCCTTATTTCTATGTTAATGGTTAATGATGAAGATGATGTTTTGATTTATACTTCTTTTGTATTTAAATCTTATACTTTCTCAATATTTTGGTATTTTGTTTGTGTTGAATCATTTTAAGTTAAAGTTCTCTTTAGTCTTCACTATTGACTATTTATGATAATTTTAAATCTTTAAAATTATGCTTAGATGTTTGATATTTTGTTCATATTGCATAATTTGAATTTAATTTGCTTTAGATTTGAATTAAAATCATATATATTAAATTAATATTTTGAATAATATATTTATATATATGTGTGTGTGTGCGTGTGTGTGTGTAGTACCTCACCTCGGAATGGAACGTTGAAATGCTTCAAAACCAAAATTTATCATTCCAATAAGAATAGAACACCAACCAAAATAGAATTGATAACCTTGGTATTTTTCAATAAATTTGTAAGTACACACACACATATAAAGGTCGTTTATGTTTTTTCATCATATATTAGGAAAGGCTAACCAACCCAATCTCCCTTGTGCTTTAGATCATTTGAAACTTAGTCCTAGTACTTGTAATTTTGAGTTTTACCTAATTTGGATCATATGAGATTGGATCCTTTTATTTGTCTCCATCTCTCTATTTTAATGAAAAAATATATAATCCTTTTTTTCTTCTCTCATTCTTTACCTTTCTCTTTTTTTCCCCCTCTTGCCTCATCTTTTCTTCCTTTTCTTTCCTTCTTTACCAGCCTCTAACCACATCTTTGGCATCACTAGTCATCGACCACCATCACATCTACAAGGTTTTGCACGGGAACAAAAAAGATATCAAAATACAGCACTGAAACACATCTTTAAGAAAACAAAACATAAACAAATAAAGTTTTTGTTTAGATATATTATAAAACAAGGAAACAAGGAGGTCTAAGTTACTTTATATTTGTTAGGACTAACACAGTATATCTACTATACACTTGATCTTAAATACCAGGTCCTAAATCTTTACTAAGATCAAGAAATATCATAGTGGTTAGTCCCTCGTAAACAAAAGGTGGAGGGGAAAAAGAGGAAAGGAAGAGAAAAAAAGAAGAAGAAGAAAACAAAGAGAAGTGAAGGGTCACCGATTACAAGTCGAGGGAGAGAAGATCAATGGTGGTGGCTGGTGGCAAGTGAGGTTAAAGATACAACCAACAACTAGTGAGATGAAGAAGAGATAATAAGGAAGGGAAAGTAGAGGGAAGAGAAAAGAAAGGAGAAGAAAAAGGAAATATATATATATATAGAGAGAGAGAGAGAGAGAGAGAAGAGAGAGGAAAAAAAATAAAGGAATTTTTATGTTTTTCCATGAATGGAGACTTAGCTTTAAATGATTCGAAGTACAAAGGATAAAAATATTACAATTACAATAACATTACAAATTATAATTATAAAAAAAACAACTAAGTTTCCTTGCAAAGTTACTATAATCACTCTTAGTAAACACTAAGAATTGCTTTTTTTTATATTTTTTTTTGTCTTTGAATGTTTTATGTTTTGGTCTTTTTTTTTAATTTAGCCATTTGACATTACAATTACATTAATTTGGGTTTTGGGGGTTGTTTTGTCTATAAATAGGGACCTCAAGATGTCGAAGAAATATTTTGTTGCTCAGTTGGTGCTTAGTTTTGCAAAATAAAATTCAATTTGGTTTATATAAATTAAAGCTCTAGGGACCAACTTTGAGACTTTGACAAATATTGAGCGCCTTTAATTTTGTCCTTTAGGGGCTGGGTTGCACGATCAAGGAAAATATATTTTTTTAAATTTGATCATTCAGGTTTTGTTTTTAGAAATTGACTTAATTTTTTAGTTTGGTTGCCTAGATGTAGAGGTCTCGCAATATAAGGGAAAAGGTTCGGTACTTGGTTGATACCCAGTTTATCGAAATATACTTAGATTCTATTGATTAGACAATTAGGGCTTTAGGGACCAAATATGGTGTTTAAAAAAAATATGGTGGAATATAGTTAATGAGCATCGTTTCTTTGGTTGCAACACTATAGCGATGCATGCGACATCTCTGGTGATCGAACCAGGCCATCCAAAGTGGCTATAGATGCGGGCCATCTACTTCTTCCATATGGGGCAACAAATGTAGGGTTAATCACAATGGTTTGTCGGTAGTGGTGTTTTCTTCCATCCTTCCCTCTTTTCTCTCTCTCCTTCCTCAGACTTCATGCTGCCCTATCAAAAATTTTGAATTGTCATCTTATTTTATTATTATTTTAGATTTGATCCTTATTCTTTTTATTTTTATTTTGTTTTGGGTCCTTTTGTAAATTTTTTTTTTCAATTTCACCCTTTAATAAAAAAAATTGAAAGCCATCCTCTTATTTTATTTTTCAAATTTGATCATCATTCTTTTAATTACTATTTCTTTGTTTTGGATCCTTTCATGAAATTGATTATTTTTATAACCCAAATTTTAGCCAAATATATTCAAAAAGTCTTAAAAAAAAAAGTTTTTTCAATGCATTTCGACAATTCAAACACTTATTTAGCAATTGTTTGTTAGCCACTGTTGTATAAACAAAACATTTAGTGACAACTCTTCCTAGGTTTTGGGTTGGTTTTGATGAGCATAATATAGGCTTATCCAATTATTCATTGGCATGGCTTGGTAGACTATTAATAGTCACAAGTCTTAAGTGAGAGTAATTGGTTGTAGATATGTTAATTCACCTACTGTTATCGAAATTAATGGTAGCAATTAAGAGTGACAAAGATGACTTGGAATTTAGAATGGATAGGTTTAAGTTCAAACATCCACCTGAGTTTTAACTCATTGCAGTTGACCTACCATCATCCATGTAGGTAGATCATTGGCAGATTAGACATAACAAACCATCAAGAATAGAAAACAAGCAACAATGCAACTTATCTTAGGTAAGATGTTTTAGGGTTATAGTATCTTTCCTTCAACATAATCAATCTCTACCTTAGAACTCTAAAGACCAGTTAGGGTTTCTAGTGATCATAATACTAGGTGATGATTTTTTTTTATAAGTTTCAAACCTCTCTCACAAAAAGAGCCTTTACCTTTAGCAAAAAGGTGGGTCACCGCGATGTTATGTGCGATAGTTTTTATCCTTTAGCATAGGGTTGATTGGAAATTTGGCTTTGTGTTTATTCTCAATAAGGTGATCTTGGTTTCAAGACTTGATTCGTGAATTTGAAAACTTAACTCATGTTAACATTGGTCTTTTTTAGAGTTTTTTTTTACACTAATTTTCTTTTTTCAATTTTGTCATTCCACATTGGGTGTTTCTTTTATATTATTGTATCCCGGTCCCATCATTGAACCGCAGATTTAAGGAGTCAACATAGGTTTTTTTTTTTTAAAAAAAAATAAATTCTCTTCAATTTTGTCCTTTAGATTTAGGTTGTTTTAGATTTGAGATTCGTATTTTTTTCCTAACTTGTTTTATATTGAGTTATCTTATTCGCATGATCCGGGTCATGGAGTTTGGTTGGTTTGTCCGGTTTGCTGGTTTTTTTGTTCCTTTTTGTTTATTGACTTTTTTTTTATTTAATCATTCTACATTGGATTTGTTGAGAATTGAACTTTATTATTTTTTATTTACTTTCTATTAATTTATCCTGATCTCATGACATAATTTGCATATTTGACATGTTCACTCAGGTTAGCTTGGGTATTTTTTTTTATTTTATTTTTTCATATTGAGTTGGCTAGGATCTGAGCTTCGTCATATTTTTTCTTTCAGTAACCCTTTTTTTTTATTATTATTAAAGTTCTCATGATTTTTTTTAAAATCATTTCATTTATTATCGGTACATGTTTTTATATTATCTAATTAAGTTATACTAGTTTTAATTGAGTCTATGCCCTACTCATTAGATTTTTTTCACTTCTTCAAACACGGTTGCATTCCTTAATAGATATTTTTTTGGAGCAGAGTTGGCACTTGGCACACAGATCTAATAAAAACAAAGTCCTAAATGATTTAAAATTTAGGGGAGGTTATGCCTGTTTAACCCATTGAGAATTACAAATACCAATTAAAAATGACATGGTTTCTAGGAAGGTTATTATATACAAAAGAACTACTTACCTGGTTGGCTCTTTAATGGCTATTCGCAAATCTATTACGGTCTTTGAGAAAGACGATGAGTAAAA
>Ga0307507_10009834_pt1 | contig 12600 bp, 9 predicted proteins | sample 7_EM_MG_FD_207223 | JGI IMG/M metagenome (GOLD analysis project Ga0307507, IMG submission 207223) | Populus trichocarpa ectomycorrhiza microbial communities from riparian zone in the Pacific Northwest, United States - 7_EM | ecosystem: Host-associated > Plants > Roots > Unclassified | place... | reverse complement strand
TTTACAGGGTGCAAGAATAATCTAATTGTAACTGAAAGTAAATAAGAAAGACTTATGCACGTGCAAAATAAAATTAAGAAATATTCTAATTTTTTCTTACCCTCCTATGTTTCCTTTTATGTCTGGAGAATTGGTAATATAAAATAATTTCTCAACTTTCAATTGGTAATAAAATGTAATATAAAAAATATAAGATTTAAAACTTGATTCGGCTATATCGGAACAACACTAATATTTTTTTTAAAATAAAAAATAAAATAATATTTTTTTAATTAAATTATTGAGTCCATGACTGACCCATGAGTTTACCCAGTGATCTAGTAATTCAATATTTTTTTCGATTTGGGTTTGTTTGGCAGTGTGGTTGCGGTTGCTTTTCAAATAGCTTTTCGTGCCAAAATGCATGCCAATGATGTTTTTTTTATTTTTTAAAAATCATTTTTGACATCAGCACATCAAAATGATTTGAAAATACTAAAAACATATTAATTTAAAGTTAATAAAAAAAATAAAAAAATTTCAAATTTTATCAAAAACACTTTTAAAACGCAGAAACAAACAGGCGCCAGTTTGACAATTACGGATGGTAGTTGAAGGTTCCAAGGCAGTGGAATTATTTCAAGGATTAACGTGTTAAGAAAATTAGAGTACAAAGACTACATTGCATATTCGTAAAATTGCAGGGACAAAGTATGGCAAACTTCCCCGAAACAAGCGTGCCATCTAACAGAATGTAGCCGAAAGCCCTAAGCTGACTTCAAGATCCAGCGCGCCGCTACAACCACATCTTTGCTCAAATTTTGTCAGACGGAAACTACTATGCTAGGCAAATTAATCATCAGTTGAGGCTAAAAATCAGCAGACTCCCTGTAAAGAATGGCTGCCAATTTCTGGAACTCCTCTCACTAGTAAGATGGATCTTTCCTTTTCTTTTTTCTTATGTTTTCATCTCTTTTGAGGGTGTTTATTTACCTGTTCCTGGATGGATTGTGCGCAGCAAACAGCTTTTTGACCAAGAAGAAGTGGATGTAGTGCACCCACTTGACAAAGAAAAGGGCATAACTCTTGAAGATTTCAAGCTTATTAAGATGCATATGGTCATTCGTACGCCTTTCTGTCTTTCTTTTCTTATCCTTTTCAATATTATTATGTTTACTATTGAGTTTGTTTCTTATTCTGTTAGATTTCACCTAGGAAATCTTGATTTTTCTTGGCTTATGAGATTGTAACCGAAATTCTGCGACATGGGTTTTTGTTGTTTATATATGTTTGGTCTTAACAATCCAATTATTACAACTACTTTTATTGGAATTCGCATATACATGCGCCCACATCAGTTGATAGTGTTTTTTTTTCCTTTCTTTCTTGTGTGTTATTCACCATGGCATTTGCTAATTTGCGTCTTTCGATTTTCTATTCCCCTCAGCTATATGCAAATTGGCTCAATCTGTTAAAGTGAGGCAAAGGTTTGCACTTTTTCTTTAAAAGTTTTATATACTGCTCTTCTTGTCTTGTCTAATACCCCATATTTGGAATTCCAGGTAAGACGCCCCGGTCATTAATCATTCCATTTTATCACCATAGTTAAATTGATAGGGATCGTTTTGTATTTTCTTGTTTGGTTTCATAAGGTGTCACCAATTAGTTGCATTTTTAATTTTTTGCTTGATGTTTCAGGGTTGTTGCTACTGCAGTTACATATATGAGGCGTTTGTATACCAGGTATTAAATAATTTCTGATGGTGGGAAGAAGAGTATGATGACCAACAAAGGGAAAGAGATTTGAATGCGAATTCTTGTAGTATTGTCATTTCTAGTCATCTAAAATACTCTTCAATTTTCAATCATAGGCATTCATGAGTACTTGGTATCCATTTCTAGTATCCATTTGCATACAAATGGATAAGTTTCTTCCTCTACTTCTTTTCTCAAAATGTATATATGGCCATCCTATCTCTCATTGGTGTGATCTTCTGGGATGCGATGCCTTGTCAGCCTTCTTCCTGTTTTTTTTTCTCACCCACTTCTTCAGATCTCTAATCATCCACTCACTCTTTTTTCTTCATGGGGTCTCTCTAATCAGCTGCCCTCTTATTTGTAAATGTAATAGTAAAGCTGATGCATTGCCTAGAAAACAGCCAGTAGTTTTTGTAGTATCGCTCACTAGTCTTAATTTCTCGTTGTGCTTCCAGAAAGAGTATGTCAGAATATGATCCACGTCTTGTAGGCCCAACTTGCTTGTATTTGGCATCAAAAGCAGAGGAGAGCACAGTGCAAGCCAGACTTCTTGTATATTACATCAAAAAAATATGTAATCACTTGTTAGCAGACTTGATCGATTGATTCGCTGAGTTCTTAAAATATTTACTGGACTTATATTTACTACTAAAATGCTTACAACCTGGCATTGTTGCCCCACAGATTCTGATGACAAGCATAGATATGAGATCAAAGACATACTTGAGATGGAAATGAAGATTTTGGAAGCTCTTAACTATTATTTAGTTGTATTTCATCCTTATCGTTCGTTGCCTCAGTAAGTATTTTATCTTCTTTGCCTTGTTTCTCATGCATTAAAATTCATTTTAAACTGAATTAACAGGTTGCTTGAGTAGTTTTTTTTGTACCACATGCACAATTCTGAAAGAATAAACAATGCCATCAAGTTAAGGATCGAAACATGATTCATATAGGCTTTTTTCTTTTCTTTTTTGCAAATGCCATCTTGGTTGATGTCTGCTGTGCCTAAGCTCCAACACAGACTTTTACTTTTCCTTTTTGTTCTTTGTATTCTCTTTTTTGTTTTATTTATTACATATTATGAATCTCAGTTAATTACGTGGTTTAGATTATTATTTTTTAGTTAGATATCTTTATATAATTAGATAAGACAAGATTACTATTTATTGGTTTCCATTTTCTGCCTGTTCCTTATATGAGCACATTTAAAAGAAATATTAATGGACAGATGACCTTCATATTGTTTAATAACTTCAAGCTGTTCCAAAAGTCTGAGTTGGGGGCATGTTTCATGTTAAGTGGACTACTAGAACTGAAAGCTTACCTTAAGATTATTGATTGCTGAACTGGACATGACAAGTTGTCTGACATGTTCCTAATTACAGAAACATAATTGCACAAGCTTAGATTAATCAATAGTACGACTAGGTTTCAACAATTTTAAAATGAATGGCTGCTGAATTTGATGTGATTAGTTATCTTGCATGTTACTAACTACAGAAACCTAATTGCACGACTTTAGACTCATTAATACCACCTAATACCAACGAATCTGTTTTACTGGTGGTATATTGTTCTTTTGTGATATTGCAGTTTCTGTTTTGCAAATTGAGTATCTTATTTCACAAGAACATTTTCTCCTGTGTTTCTTCACATCTTGGCAGATTTTTGCTGGATGCTGGCATGAACGATATAAGTATGACTCAATTAACATGGTAAGGTTCCAATCTCTAAGGCCAAGTAAACACCCATCTCCTAACCTAGAAAAGATGCATTCTTTCATTATAGTCCTTAAAATATGAGGTTGGTTTTACATAAGTTTGGGCATCCGAACAACAATCGTGTTAGGGAGAGCTTCTTACAGGTGATTGATAGTTCGCGTTAAAAAGTGTGTAGAGCTAGTTTGTCGCTCTTTATATATTGTTCTTATCATGTGGGCCATCATCATGTTCATTGTGCATGCGTCCGGATTGGTTCATGGTGGCTGCCTCCTCCCTCTGTGGCCACAAATCCCAATTGTAACTCATAGTTTAATTGTCCTTTGGAAATGGCTGATAAGTTAAATGTGAGAAGACTAGTGGTGAAGAAGGCCATTGTATATTACAGTTCTGTTGCCAGAATGGAAAAAATAAGCACCCCTGGGTTTTTAAATATTAAAAGAATAAATTGACAATAACCATGTTTAAGTCTGAAAAGTTTCTGAAAACAAGACTTTGCTCCAATCTCTGCACAAACCTTTTTTCTTCTCTATCTCAAAGCAGCTGCCTTAAATTGAAGATTAAATTTGTTATGTTGATTTTTCTAAGTTTTATTTTTCTCTTGTGGACATACCCTTCTTTTATGCTAGGAATTGCATCATAAAAAAAATATTATTTTAATGTCAGCATCATGATTTCTTGATCTGAGTTAAAATGAATTAACCATGCTGAGACATACAGGGGACTTGTGAACGACACATACAAGATGGATTTGATTCTTATACATCCCCCACACCTTATTGCCTTAGCCTGCATATACACTGCTAGCGTGTATAGAGAAAAAGATAAGACAGCATGGTTTGAAGAGCTCCGTGTAGATATGAATGTGGTGAGTTCTCTAAGCTCAATTTTGCGGTTGTTGTTCCCTTTTATTCTTGCGATAGACTCTGCATTGAAACTATCACAACTTTCTGCTTTGAAAGATAACTGAAGCATCGATTTATCCCAAGAACCAAAAGGCTAGGCTTCCTCTGTACTTGCGATAGGTCCCACTACCTGTTAAAACATAGTTTAAAATGCTTTTCATTTAAAAATATATTAAGAAAAAAATAATTATTTTTAACATTAGCACATCAAAACAATCTGAAAACATAAATTTTTTTTTATTTTAAACAAAAAAAAAATTCAAAATTTTTAGAAACATGGTTTGCACTATTTTTCCAAACACGCGCACCCAGCTTGTCTATCTTACTACGCTTTCTTTAGGTTAAGACTTGGTCTTCATGGAAGGCTTTAGCTATGCCCTGAAAGGTCACTATACCCGGGCACCTTACACTTTTCAAGAATCCTGTTCAAATATGGGAATTACCTGATTTTGTGCCAAATGGTGGATATGTTCTTGGGCCAAGTTACCTTTTAAGTGATGTTTTTAAGCCAGCCCACCGGCATATGCGTGCACACAGAAATGAAATGCACAGTACATAACTGGTGATCTTGAAATTTAACTTACTGCTGCAAAAAGCTTTACTGAATTTATCATGTTGGATCTATGTTGCTTCAAATAATGAGCCTTCGTGTCTGATTTGGCAGGTGAAAAATATTGCAATGGAGATATTAGATTTTTATGAGAGTCATAGATTGATTACAGATGATAGAGTTGCTGCGGCTTTCAACAAGCTGAAACCCTAAATGGTTTGGCGATGCCTATTTCCTCAACTCAAAAGTTTTCCCATTCCACTATGTTGCAGCTCCAGCTACGGGCCCCGTGTAGTCTGTGGAAATGAAAATTGCTTAGCACTTGTCAATAAAAATTGGTTCTTTTGGAAGAGATACTGTCAATGTTTAAGAGATTGTGTGGTTATGATAATTATTCTTTCTATTCTATTGAAACAGCTTTTTGATGAGTAAGATTGAATTCATTTCAACCTGTTTGATTTGGGTACTTCATACCCTTGCCCAAGCACCATGTAAAGATGAAAATGTGTTTATGACTAGATGCAACAATGATGTCAGATGTTGACCAATTAGCAAGCATCATATATGAGCATGGAGGCTGAGTCATGTTTAGATCTCGGAAAAGCCAAATTACGATAAAATGAAATCAGAAAACGCCCTCATGTGCTTCATAGAAGGAAAACCCCTGTTATACCAATCATCTAGGCTATTGTTTTCAGAGTTTGTTGATGTCGCAACTAGTAATTTCATGTTATGGTCAGCATGATTGTTGCTCGTTGAATATAGCAAACTGGATACATCATCCACAGATCAAAGACAAGGTAGCATTTCTGCTTGCATTACAGAAAAGGATTTCATCTGCTTTAAAAGGTAGCACATTCTATATGGGCTACATGCATACGGTTTTCACACAGCAAAAGCAGTACAAACAGAAAAGCGAGGTGATGCGTTAACCATGTAGGTACAACAACGGTAAGCAATTCCTGCTCCTCGCATCTCTCACGCCCACGCCCTTGCATTATACTGTTCAATATCATTTAGAGCAATTCCATCTAATGTTTCTCTTTTTTCTTGCCTTGCTGCTTCTCTACACAGAGCAAGAACGAAACGATGAATAAAAGAAAAATTACATAAAGAATAGTACGTAACAAACAGAAAGTGGCAAAGGAAAAGACACTACCTAATTTTCTCCTAGCTTCAGATCTGGCAAAGAACTCCTTCCATTCATCTGTAAGAACGAAAATCGGGTCATCATCATCATCTTCTTCTTCCTCTTCTAATACATCGCACTCTGGCTCTTGCAACACCCTGTTTGTCATGAAACACTTACAGTTACATGGAAACCAAAATTTGAAATTTGGAGAAAAAAGCAGCAGAAGAAGATGGTCACGACTTACTGGGCAACTGGGGCAGATGTTTCTTTGCTGGCAGTGGAATCCAAGTTCAAGTCTTTTACCAATGGATAAGAAAGAATAGGTCTTGGATGTTGAGCAGCTTGAAGAGCAAATCTAGGACTTACATGTAAAGGGCAACTAGATTGGTGGTGGTGGTGGTGGTGTTGGTGGGAGCAAAGCAAGTGCGGATGGTGATGGTGATGGTGGCGTTGGCACAGGGGATGGTGGTGGTGGTGGTGGCGGCGGTGGCGGAGGATTGAGCATGGAGACCATGATCTGGATGAAGGTTCCATTGGTTACTGGTTCTGTACTAGGGTTTTACAATTTTCTGTATTGTTTCAGCTGGAGGGTTTATCTGAGGAAAAAATCGTAATTGTAATTATCAAATTTTGAATCGGTCTCTATTTTTAATTTTTTTCACTTAAGTGTCTCCGTTATTAATAAAATGTTGATGGACATTTTAACACGTGCCAGGTCATGCTCAAGGGACCCGCTATTCATAAAAAAAAAAAAAACAGAGAAAAATTATTTAGTTAAAGAAGAAATGAAAAATTAAATCAAAATAAAGGAGAAAAAAATTTAACTTGTGGTCGTGGTTATTATTATTTAATTTAGGATTTTAGAGTTTTTTTAATGCAAAGAGTAATTTTAAAATAACAATAAAAAGAATAATTTTCTTGTTATATTTTTAAATTTTGATTTTGATTTTGATTTTTTTTTCTAATTTTGATAATAATTACACATATCCATTAAAAAAATAGAGGTGTTTACATTCAAGGAGAAAAATAAAATACAGAAAATTGATTAAAAAAACATAAAAGATATAGACACTTGAATTAAAAAAGTAAAATTAAAGATATTTAATTAAAAAATATTTGTGAAATCCAAATTATTAGACATTAATAGTTTTGACCCATTAAATAGAGAGAAATATTTAAATATATTAAGTTATACTTTTTAAGCATATGAAAAGGGTTGGTGGCTTGGCTTGGTGCTCACCAGCACCGTGTTATTTTCAATCCAGTATATACATGAAAAGCAGGTCTTGACAGAATTTAAAATTTTGACTTGAAGATTGTGTTTATACGTTTGATAAATTTCACGAGGCTAGAAATGTAATTATCAATAATTATTTAATGAAAGAGAGATAGATGAAAAAAATAAAAAATCATATCCAATTTCATAAAAATTAATAAGAATATTTTTACATATTTATTTTTTAAAAAAAAAATTGTGTTTATTTTAACTATTGAGAGTTTGCGCAAAAACCATAAGGAAGGCTTTCTCAACTTTTGCGTTTTGAAAAGCCTACGGCCAAATTTAGGAATCTTTGGAAGACCTCACAGTATATTTTGGCTTAATAGTGTGAAAACTATAAGCTCCGTGGCTCTCACAGCTTTTTATTTATTCTATATTTTTTTATATCTATCTTTTCTATTGAATAATTATTAATAATTATATCTTGATAATCATAAAATTTTTGAAACATAGAAAACAATCTTCAAGAATTTTTAAATCTCTTTTAATAGTCCATGTTTGGTATTGTGATAGCGGTTGTTTTTTAAAGTGTTTTTAATTAAAAAATGCATCAAAATAATATATTATTATTATTTTTGAAATCAATATGTCAAAACAATTAAAAAACATATAAAAACAATAATTTCAAGAAAAAAAATCAATAATTTTAAAAATGCTATTTCTGCCACAAAAACAAACATGCACTAAGATTGACCTTGTTAAGACGTGCTTTTCATGTATGCTGCAATCCAGCATCAAACCAAGTCTAAAAGTGTTTGTTTTTGTGGTAGAAAATGTGGTGCGGTTTGACCACAATGAATGAGTTTTTGGTAAACATTAAAGCACAGGTTTAAAAAAGCAAGACACATGTCAAAAGTCTAGTCCAACCACAAGTTAATCAAAAGTAAGTTTGACCTGCCTTTAAGATTCCTGTGTAAAAAGTAATTAAAGCCATAAGACCATTTAATTTTTTATTAACCAAACTATCCCTCTATCCTCTCTTCTCTTCTTTGCTTTCCTGAGAGCCTAGTGAAATGATTATTCTCAGCAACCATGTTTTTCAACCTCTCACCGACCTCTTCTCTTCTTTTTCTCTTCCATGGATGATTATAAAACCCACAAACCAACACCAGATCTACACAAACCACCAACCATTACCAAGATCTACAAAACCACCACTAGTCCTGTAATCCTCTTTTCATGAACATGCAAGTGTTTTGTGCATAAAAAAATCTAGGTAAATTTCGATTTCAATATTTCTTTAATTTCAACTGTACATGTTCTTAAAAATATCAAATCTAGCTAAATCTTGTTCATTATTGAAATTGTATCCCTATTTATTGTTTTATGAACTGTTGATCAACTCTTGATAATTCTGGTAAGCAATAAATGGTTCTAATCTTTTTCTTTCTCAGTTGCATTACTTAGAAGATCGATAACTTTACTGATTTTGATTTCATAAAGTAAATGAACAAAGGTTTAAAGTGTAGCTTCGATTATTTTGAGTTCAAAAAAACATATGAATGGATGAAATGATGTAGAAAGCTGAGATTTTGTAAATAATGTAGAAAGGACATAACATAAACCAAAAACAAATTACTCATAAAAATTATTAGTGGGATTAATATGGTGCAAGAACTAAAATCAAGTACTAGATACTATAACATAGGAATCAAACTGAATTGGAGAGAAAAGGAGTATTTGCTTAAATATATTAGTCAGTATCGATGCAACACAAATTCAATAAAGACTAATATTGGTTTTGATCCTACATTCACTAAATTGTTTTTGGTTGTAAGCATGGTTATTAAAAAAAAATCAAGTGACTATCTAAGTTCTAGATAATCAATCTCCTATATGTCAAAAGACTACTGGAAGGAAATAAACTGGTAACATAGGAAAAATCAAAGAATCATGAAAAAAGGAAAATATCCAAAGCTAGACGATTTAATTGATACTATAAAAATAATCTAATCCTGACAATTGATTCTATGATAGATCCGGAAACTTGAGAGATGAAAATCCAATTAGATATGAAAAAATGCTATTGTTATATTGATTCCCCAGTAGGCATATATTCTTTAGTTTCTTCAACCTTTATACAAAAATAATTCAAAACCTATAAAATGATTCTCAAAAGCCTATTGAAAAGAAATAAATTGATATAAAAATTCATACAAGAAAAAGAAAACATAAAAGTTCAAAGTTAGATAATTTAACTGTTAAGCCAAAAAAGGCAACATACTATATTGTTTTACTTATTAAACACATATTTGTTTGTCACGATATTTCAAAATTCATTTACATTACATATTAAGTATTGTTGTTTGGACTGTGAAACTCATTACATGACATGTTAGGAAAATTTTGATTCTTTTTATACTAGGTTATAAATTGTTGTATGTTGAATGACATTGTATCCTTATAAAATTTACACTTACGATTTTTAACTCATGCTCTAATTGTGATGCATTATTGTCTTTTGATTTATGATACATAGTTTAAATATGTTAATGTAGTCTTTTCTATGATGTAGATATTTAATTAACTTAAAAATAGATGATGAAGCTGCAAACATAACACTTAAACAATCATTTGATCCATTACAATAATTAATTAATGTTTGTATGAAGTAGAACAATGATGTATTACAACTACTAGTTAATTGCAATTTCATTAAACATAGTTATACTCTATTGTACTTAACCTTTCCCTGCCATTATTTTATTTTCATCAATATGCTTTGTTAATGATAATGTATATTACATTAGAAATAATGATTGTAATACCACTCATAAAATACAAAACTTCATTATAAAGTTCTTTTTTATGTACTATAACTAATTTTGAGCTTTAGTAGCTGTCATAAACAACATGAACTTTAATTTATTAACATTACATCTTCATGGCAACTCTATATTTTTCGTACTTTGGCTACTGTTTTAAGCTTTTGACTATTGTTATATTATTTGTTGCACTAAAATATGGTAATTTAACTGTTTATTATATCAACATATAAGTTTGTAACAGTAGATCTCAATCACTAAACTTATTTACAAAACTTCAATAATGCTTAAAACAGTAGCATTGAAAACTACCCAGATTTTCATAGGCAACATTAACAATAATTTATTAACACTACAAATTCATTTTTAATATATAGAATTAATAAAATTAATTGTTTACTTCTATGTTAGAAAATTCATTTCAGCTTAGAACATGGAAGAGTCTCAATCTCAAGATAAGACATGTTGGACTATAGAGATGCTACATGTATTTTATGACATTTGTATAAAGATAATAGAGACCCAACATTCATTCTGACAAGGCTGGTTAGAAATATATCACTACTACCTTTAAAGAGCAAACTGGTCAAAGTTTAGAGTTGAGAACTATTTATGCCACTGATGAGTGGTAAAAATCTAAGATTCAGGTCTGATTTTATTGCAACAATCTTTAAAGTTAACTACAATCCTCTAATTTTTCTTTTTAAATCCTTCATATTCATTTAAATTAATGTTTCTTTTATTTATAGGAAATATGTGGAGCTAAGAAATTCAGGCATTCTGGTATCGAGCCAGCTCTTTGTGGTGAATATGATATCATGTTTACAAACATTGTGGCTATCGGTAAGTTTGCTTGGGCACCTTCTCATTGAATGTTTTCAGGTGATGTTGGAGTGGGTGATAAGACCAAAAATACATTTAATGAAGATGTTAACCCAGAAGAGGGCAGTGGAGATTCCAAGAAAAAAAGTATATCAAACTTTGTTGACGACATGAGCAATATGCTTGCTGGTGTCAATGTTAGTGTTAATACTAGTAACCTTAGTAGTGGTGGTAAGAAAAAAGCCACTCAAAATTGTTCCAGTAAGAGTGTTAACAAAAGAGAGGCTTTGGGATGGGAGCGCAACTTTTTTCGCAATTAGATAAATTGGTTGACAGTGTCTCTACAAGAAGTGACTGCACAGTTGGTTTTATGGATAGGAAATGGTGCAACATTCAAGAAGTGATGGCGGAGTTTCATTCCATAAATGAAGTTGTTTTAGGGAGTGAATTTTATTGTTTCACTACTGAATATTTCATGGGTAGAAGTAGAAGAGAAATGTGAGCAACACTTGGAACTATGAAAAGAAAACTTCAATGGTTAAAACTAACGTTTAAGAGGAGATCAAATCTCAAACCATGAGGTACATTTCAATCCTTGAATGGAACTTCAATTGTAGATTACTTGATATTGACAAGAAACCCAAAATATAGCATACACATTTTAGATAACTAACATTGCAATTGATTCTTAGAATTCAAAACTTTTTTTTTATTGTTAAGATCACTAGAAATTTTAAATTAAATGTTGAGAATCATGCATATTTTTGGCATATATTGCATTGATTTGTTTATTTAATTGCTACATGATGTATATACATAATATTAATTTCAGTTGCATTGTATATCTAGACCTAACATTTTGTTCACTTTTGCTTTCTATGAAATTGATTTTCAGTGCGTGAACTTTTTTTTGCAATATGGTTTTTTTGTGTTTTTGTTGAATTTTTGTGAGAGACAGATTAACACATAAATGTTTTTGTAAATGTGAAACTGTTTGTGTTGCTGTCTTTTATGTTGTTTTTGTCATTGCATGATTAAGATGTTATTATTGTGGAGCTTTGATGTGCTGCTTGCTGCCAGTTTTTATTTGTTGTCTTCAAGAGGACATACCATATTTTTTTCATGTGTACTATGTGTTTGTTATGTTGTTAGCAAAGACTTGTAGTTGTGTACTCTATAACCAATATTTTCTTGACTTTTTTAGTGAGTGTCGAGTATGCTTTTGTGTTGTTATTTATTGTAACCTATTGAACACGAGACTTTTAGGTGAAAAATTTAGGTTTGAATGCCTGATGGAGTGTGCATGTATTGTATGTTCATGGGTGTTTCTTTTTCAGCCTATATAATTCACCATTTCAATAAAGTTGAACACATCTCTTTCAAATACATTTATGGTATAACTCATCTTCTTTGACTCTCTCAAAGAATTTTCATTAAAGTATATCAACCTGCATCTTTTATTGTATATTCATGCTTTATGTTATACCCAATTTCTTAATGACATTATTGTTACTTTCTGTACAAACAAAATAGTAATAATTGACTAATTACAGATTGCTTGGAAGACATATTAATTGTTTAAGATTTTAGGAAGGGGTGGATTTTATTGTAAACAAAATAGTAAGATAAATCAATGAAATTGAAAGGAATAGTGTATAAAGTGTTTTTTATTGTAAAATTAAAGGGGAT
>Ga0307507_10009833_pt1 | contig 12600 bp, 13 predicted proteins | sample 7_EM_MG_FD_207223 | JGI IMG/M metagenome (GOLD analysis project Ga0307507, IMG submission 207223) | Populus trichocarpa ectomycorrhiza microbial communities from riparian zone in the Pacific Northwest, United States - 7_EM | ecosystem: Host-associated > Plants > Roots > Unclassified | place... | reverse complement strand
CTCCGGCTCCGCTGCGCTCCGCCGCAGCGCGCTGCCGCGCGCCCACGGTCACCCCGATTTTCGAGCCAGGACGTTGGGCGTCCTGAACGCGTCATTCACGACCTTCGAACCCGCCACACTTGCCTTACCCCTCAATAAGTCCCTCAAGGTGGCCTTCGCGGGCTTGCGCCGGTCCGGTCTCAGCCCAGGTCGCCGGTCAGGTAGCGCTGGACGTTCGGCGCCACCGCGTGCACCAGGGTCTCGACGTCCGCCGAGGCCAGCGGCTCGAACTTCGCGATGTACCGGATCATCCCGATGCCCACCATCTGCGACGCGCACAGCGAGGTCCGCAGCGGGACCTGGTCCGCGCCGACCGACGAGATCAGCGTGGTGAAGAACTTTCCGAAGAAGTCGCGCAGCACGTGCCCGGCCTGCTCGTGGCTCGCGATGCTGCGGACGAGCGCCTGGAAGGTGTCGCCGCCCGCGCCGTCCCAGCGCGTGACGAACGTGCGCACGATCCGCTCGCCGAACTCGTCGTCGGGGCCGTCGCGCAGCGCTTCCAGGAGTTCGTGAGGGGAGAACGGCAGTTCCAGCACGGCCTGGGCGAACAGGCCCTCCTTGCTGCCGAACCAGTGGTTGACCATGGCCGCGTCGACCCCGGCGCGGGTGGCGATCGCGCGGACCGTCGCGCCGTCGTAGCCGTTCTCGGCGAACACCGCGCGCGCCGCGTCCACCAAAGCGGTGCGGGTGTCCTGTCCGGCGGGCCTGCGGCCGCGCCGCCTGCCGGTAGTCTCGGTGCTCACGGGTCCATCATGACGCGTCGCCCGGCCAAATTCAACATGGCCTGAATTTATCCCCCGCCGCCGCCGCGATCACCCGGTGCAGCACAATGAGGCGCATGGTCGCCACTACGGCCGGGCCAGGCCCGGTCAGCCCCTCCCGGGCGGAGTTCCGCGCCCTCGCCGAGACCCGCCGCGTGATCCCGGTCGTGCGCCGGGTCCTCGCCGACGGCGAGACGCCGATCGGGGTCTACCGCAAGCTCGCCGCGGACCGCCCGGGCACGTTCCTGTTCGAGTCGGCCGAGAACGGCGCCTCCTGGACGCGCTGGTCGTTCATCGGCGTGCGCAGCCCGGCGGCGCTGACCGTGCAGGACGGGAAAGCGGTTTGGACCGGCACCCCGCCGGTCGGCCTGCCCACCGAGGGCAACCCGCTGACCGTGCTGCGGGAGACCATCGAGGCGCTGCACACCGAGCCGCTGCCGGGCCTGCCGCCGCTGACCGGCGGGATGGTCGGCTACATCGGCTACGACGCCGTGCGCTGGCTGGAGCGGCTGCCGGAGCTTGCCGAGCGCGACCTCGACATCCCCGAGCTCACCATGCTGCTGGCCACCGACCTGGCCGCCTTCGACCACCACGAGGGCACGGTCACGCTGATCGCGAACGCGGTCAACTGGGACGACTCGCCCGAGCGGGTCGACGCGGCCTACGACGACGCCGTCGCCCGGCTCTTCGCGATGACGAAGGAACTGCAGGTCCACGCGCCGCCGACGGTGGCGACGTTCGACCGTCCCGCCCCCGAGTTCATCCGGCGCCGGTCCAAGGAGGACTTCCACGCCGCGGTCGACAAGGCCGTCGAGGCGATCAAGGCGGGGGAAGCGTTTCAAATCGTGCCCTCGCAACGGTTTGAGATCCCGACCGCGGCCGACGCCATCGACATCTACCGCGTGCTGCGGACGTCCAACCCGAGCCCGTACATGTACCTGCTGCGGCTCGACGGCTTCGACATCGTCGGCTCCAGCCCGGAGTCCCTGGTCACCGTGCGGGACGGCCGCGCGACCACGCACCCGATCGCGGGCACCCGCTGGCGCGGCGCCGACCCGGAGGAGGACGCCCAGCTGGCGAAGGACCTCCTGGCCGACGAGAAGGAGCGCGCCGAGCACCTGATGCTCGTCGACCTCGGCCGCAACGACCTGGGCAAGGTCTGCAAGCCGGGCACGGTGCGGGTGGTCGATTTCTTCCAGATCGAGCGCTACAGCCACGTCATGCACATCGTGTCGACCGTCACGGGTGAGCTGGCCGACGGGAAGACGGCGTTCGACGCGGTCACCGCGTGTTTCCCGGCCGGGACGCTGTCGGGCGCGCCGAAGGTCCGCGCGATGCAGCTGATCGAGGAGCTCGAGCCCACGCGGCGCGCGCTCTACGGCGGCGTCGTCGGCTACCTCGACTTCGCGGGCGATGCCGACACCGCGATCGCCATCCGCACCGCGCTGGTCAAGGACGGCATCGCGCACGTCCAGGCCGGCGGCGGCGTGGTCGCCGACTCGGTGGCGGACTACGAGGACACCGAGTCGCTCAACAAGGCCAGGACGGTGCTGTCGGCGGTCGCGGCCGCGCAGACCATGGTCCCGGCGGGCGAGACCGGTGCCTGACGGGCCGAGCCGCCGTCCACTGTGGACGACGGTCGTCGTGCTGCTGCTGGGCGCGCTCGCGCTGTGGGGAGCGTCACGGCTGACCTGGTTCGCCGAGTTCCGTGACGGCGGCGTCCGCGGCACGGTGCTCTACCGCGAGTCCGGCGAACAGCGCGCCAACGCGCTCGTGCCGTTGGCGATCCTCGCGCTCGCCGGGGTCGCCGGGCTGGTCGCCACCGGCGGCTGGGCGCGGCGGGTGCTCGGCGGCGTGCTGGTGCTGGCCGGGATCGCCGCGGTGTTCTCGGGCGTCGACGGTGTCCGGTTCGGCGGGTTCGCCGACGGCCTGCCGGTGACGCAGATGCTGCTCGGGCGCGGTTTGGCCGTGCTGGGCGGAATTCTTGTCGCCCTCGGCGGGTTGGCTGCCATCAAGGGCGCCGGGCAGGCCGCCCGGCTCGGTGCCCGTTATTCGGCTCCGAGCACGCAGAAGAAGGCACGCGATCCGGACACCGAACTGTGGGAAGCACTCTCGGATGGTGAGGACCCCACCGCGCCCCGATGACGGCATTCGGAGTAACGCACGCACCCGGGACCGGGGGGCTCGTGAGCGGGGGTTAGCATCATTTCGGCGGGAAGGGGAAGGTTTTTGTGAGCGACCTTGCGAAGGAACACATGAGTTCGTACCCGGGCGGGGGCGCCCGGTGAGCGTGCTCGAAGACATCGTCGCCGGTGTGCGCGAGGATCTCGCCGTGCGCGAGGCCGCGCTGCCGTTCGACGAACTGAAGGTCCGCGCGGCGCAGGCCCCGCCGCCGCGCGACGTGCTGGCCGCTCTGCGTGAGTCGTCCGGCATCGGCGTGATCGCCGAGGTGAAGCGCCGCAGCCCGTCCAAGGGCGACCTGGCCGAGATCCCCGACCCGGCTGCGTTGGCGAAGGACTACGAGGACGGCGGGGCGCGCGTGATCAGCGTGCTCACCGAGCAGCGCCGCTTCGGCGGTTCGCTGGCCGACCTCGACGCGGTCCGTGCCGTGGTGGACATCCCCGTCCTGCGTAAAGACTTCATCGTCAGCCCGTACCAGGTGCACGAGGCCCGGCTGCACGGCGCCGACATGGTCCTGCTGATCGTCGCCGCCCTGGAGCGCAACGCACTCGCCGCGTTGCTCGACCGGGTCGAATCGCTGGGCATGACTGCGCTGGTGGAGATCCACAACGCCGAAGAGGCCGACAAGGCCCTGGAGGTGGGCGCCAAGGTCATCGGCGTCAACGCGCGCAACCTGCACACCCTCGAGGTGGACCGGGACGTGTTCTCGCGGCTGGCCCCCGGCCTGCCGATGGACGTCTACAAGGTCGCCGAGTCCGGTGTCCGCGGCCCCGGCGACCTGATGTCCTACGCCGGCCACGGTGCCGACGCGGTGCTGGTCGGCGAGGGCCTGGTGGCCTCCGGTGACCCGAAGGGCGCCCTGGTCAAGCTGGTCACCGCCGGATCGCACCCAGCGTGTCCGAGGCCCTCACGGTGACGAACAAGCACGACCCGGACGAGCGCGGCTACTACGGCGGGCGCTACGGCGGACGCTTCATGCCGGAGGCGCTGATCGGCGTCGTCGACGAGGTGGCCGCGGAGTACGACAAGGCGCGGAACGACCCCGATTTCGTCGCCGAGCTCGACCGGTTGCTCAAGAACTACGCGGGCCGTCCGTCCCTGCTCACCGAGGCCAAGCGCTTCGGCGAGCACGCGGGCGGTGCGCGGATCTTCCTCAAGCGCGAGGACCTGAACCACACCGGCTCGCACAAGATCAACAACGTGCTGGGCCAGGCGCTGCTCACCAAGCGGATGGGCAAGAAGCGCGTCATCGCCGAGACCGGCGCGGGCCAGCACGGCGTCGCGACGGCCACCGCGTGCGCGCTGCTCGACCTCGACTGCGTCGTCTATATGGGCGAGGTCGACACCCAGCGCCAGGCGCTGAACGTGGCGCGCATGAAGCTGCTCGGCGCCGAGGTCATCCCGGTGAAAACCGGTTCACGCACGCTCAAGGACGCGATCAACGAGGCGCTGCGTGACTGGGTCACCAACGCCGACACGACGCACTACCTCTTCGGCACCGCCGCCGGGCCGTACCCCTTCCCGATGATGGTGCGGAACTTCCACAAGGTGATCGGCGAAGAGGCCCGCGCGCAGATCCTCGAGCAGGCCGGGCGCCTGCCCGACGTCGTCGCCGCGTGCGTCGGCGGCGGGTCGAACGCGATCGGCATCTTCTCGGGCTTCTACGACGACGAGTCGGTGCGGCTGGTCGGGCTGGAGCCGGGCGGCGACGGCATCGAGACCGGGCGGCACGGCGCGACCCTGACCGAGGGCACCCCGGGCAACCTGCACGGCGCGATGACCTACCTGCTGCAGGACGAGGACGGCCAGACGATCGAATCGCACTCGATCTCGGCCGGGCTGGACTACCCGGGCGTCGGCCCGGAGCACGCGTGGCTGAAGGACTCGGGCCGGGCGGAGTACCGGCCGGTGACCGACGCCGAGGCGATGGACGCGTTCCGGCTGCTGTCGCGCACCGAGGGCATCATCCCGGCGATCGAGTCGGCGCACGCGCTGGCCGGCGCCCTGGTGCTGGGCCGCGAGCTGGGGCCGGACGGCCTGATCGTGGTCAACCTCTCGGGCCGCGGCGACAAGGACATGGACACGGCGGCGAAGTGGTTCGGGCTGGTGGAGGGTTCGTGAGCGACCTTTTCTCCGGCCTGGGCCGGCCCGCGCTGGTGGGCTACCTGCCCGCCGGATTCCCGACGGTGGAGGGGTCCAAGGACCTCCTCGCGGCGATGATCGACGGCGGCGCGGACCTGGTCGAGGTCGGCGTCCCGTACTCGGACCCGGTGATGGACGGCCCGACGATCCAGGCGGCGGCCGAAACGGCGCTGCGTGGCGGTTTCCGGCTGAAGCACCTGTTCGAGGTGGTCGAGTCGGTGTCCGCGCGCGGTGGCCGCGCGGTGGTCATGACGTACTGGAACCCGGTGCACCGCTATGGCGTCGACCGTTTCTCGCGTGACCTGGCTTCGGCGGGCGGGCTCGGACTGATCACGCCGGACCTGATCCCGGACGAAGCTTCGGAGTGGATCGCGGCGTCCTCGGAGCACGGGCTGGACCGGATCTTCCTGGTGGCGCCGTCCTCCTCGGAGGAGCGGATCGCCAAGACGGTCGCGGCCTCTTCGGGCTTCGTGTACGCCACCGCGGTAATGGGCGTGACGGGCGCGCGGGACGCCGTGGGTGTCCACGCGGAGGACCTGGTGCGGCGGACGCGGGCGCACACCTCGTTGCCGATCGGTGTGGGTCTCGGTGTCCGCTCCGGTGACCAGGCCGCCCAGGTGGCTTCGTTCGCGGACGCGGTGATCGTCGGCTCGGCCCTGGTCTCGGCTGCTTCCGACGGCCCCGAAGGCGTCCGGAAGCTCTCCGCCGAACTCGCCGAAGGCGTCCGCTCCGCCGTCGCACCCGCTTGATTTTTGGGCCGTGAATGGCACATTGAGGGCCTTTATGACCCTCAATGTGCCATTCACGGCCTTTCCCCCAGCACCCCCGGTCAGAGGCCGGTGTTCAGGCGGGCCAGGATGCTGTGCGGGAAGGGGAGTTCCGGCGCGCTGACCGCGGTCAGGTGATCCAGCTGCGACGCCGAGACGTCGGGGGCTAGCGCGCCCACCGTCCCCAGCGCGAGCGGCGAGACCCGCAGGCCCGATCGGCCCAGCGGGCGGTAGTTGTCCAAACCAGTCATACCGACCACCGTGCCACCCGGAGCGCGGTCCGGGTCAACCCCGGAGCTTGACCTGGAGTGCACTCCGGGTGCGAGTCTGGATGCGTGACCACCTACACCCCGGCGCAAGTGACCGAGAAGACCGGCTTCACGATCGACACCCTCCGCTACTACGAGCGCATCGGCCTGCTGCACCACGTCGGCCGCACCGCGGGCGGGCGCCGCTCCTTCAGTGACCAGGACCTCGAGTACCTGCAGATGCTGCGCTGCCTGCGCTACACCGGCATGCCGATCGCCGAGATGCTCCGCTTCGTCGAGCTGATGCGCGCCGGCGACACCACGGTCGACCAGCGCGTCGAGGTGCTCCGCGAGCACGAGGAGCGGGTGGGCGCGCAGATCGAGCAGCTGCGTGAATACCAGGCCCACATCCGGTTCAAGATCCAGCTCTACAGCGGCTCGGAGCAGCTCGCCGAGGCCTGAGCTTCCGAAACTGTCGGTGGTCGTCCGCATACTCCCCGTGCAGAGATTCGCGCGAGAGGGAGGACACGCGATGGAGCACCGCAGATCGGCAACGGCACGGAGAGCGAGCGGAGGTGAACTAAAATGGCGGTATCCGTGGACTGGGAGCACAGCATGGCCGAAACGCAGGGTGGGTGGACGCTCGAGGCCGTGCTCGCCCTGCCCGAGGACCGGACCGGCGGCCACCGGGTCGAGCTGGTCGACGGGGCGCTGATCGTGAGCGCGTGGCCCCGCATTGAGCACCAGCGTGTCCTCGGGAGGTTGCAGCGGCAGCTGCAGCCGGTGGTCCCGTCGGTGCTGGAGCTGCTGCCCGGGGTGAACCTCGCCCTCGGCGGTGACCGGCTGCTCGTGCCGGATCTGGTGATCAGCCGGGATCCCGGGTGCGAGGGCCTCTGCCTGACCGGGGAGCAGATGTTCCTCGTCTGTGAGGTCGCTTCACCATCGACGAGGCTCAAGGACCAGACCCTCAAACGAGCCTTGTACGCGCAGGCACGGATTCCCTTCTACCTGCTGGTCGACCCGGCGCCGGACGAGGTCTCCGCGACGCTGTTCGAGCTGACGGGTGAGGACTACGAGCCGATCGCGCGGACCGAGCACGGGCGCCTGGCGCTCACGCGGCCTTTCGAGGTGACCCTCGAGCTGGGCTGAGCGGGCGTTTGTACGAAAGCTGTATGTCCCGGGTGGACAGTCCGGGGCATGGCATTCGACATCGGACACCTGCCCCGGCGCACCTTCCTGCGCGGTGCCGCCGGGCTCGCCGTCGCCGGCACGGCGGGCCTGCTGCTGCCCCGCCTGGCGGACGCGGCGACCGCGCCGCGGATCTACAGCTGCGCCGAGTGGGGCGCCCGCGCCCCGTCGGACGAGCTGGTCACCGTAGCGAACCCGGCGAACCGGATCCTGATCCACCACATCGCCTGCCCCAACAGCACCGACTACTCGCTGGCGCACGCTTTGCAGGTGTCGCGGGACGACCAGGCCGACCACATGGACAACAACGGCTGGGCCGACACCGGCCAGCACTTCACGGTCAGCCGTGGCGGCTACCGGATGGAAGGCCGCCACGGCAGCCTCGACGCGCTGCGCGGCGGCACCACGATGATCCGCGGCGCGCACTGCCCGGGCCAGAACGAGAACGCCATCGGCATCGAGAACGAAGGCCTCTACACCAGCGTCCTGCCGCCGAAGGCGCTGTGGGACTCGCTCGTGGTGTTCTGCGCCTACATCTGCCGCCAGTACGGCATTCCGGTCGCGGAGATCAAGGGCCACCGCGACTACTACAACACCGAATGCCCCGGCGAGGCCTTCTACGCCAAGCTTCCCCAGCTGCGCAAGGACGTCTCGGCCGCACTGGCCGCCTGAGCCCGTTCACGGCTTCCGGCCCCGGCGTAGGACTCGTGAGTGGCAATGCCGGTTCCAACCGGCCGCAACACTCACGAGTCCTTTCAGTATCGCCAGCGCGCGGCGGCGCAGATCTCCTCGGTGGACAGCGATGCCGCGTTCTCGACGTCCCGGCGGCGGAGCTCCACCAACGTCGTGGCCAGTTCCTCGCCGAAGCCGGTCCACAGCGTGTCGTCGGCCGCGAAGGCCGCGACGGCTTCGGCGAGTGTCGTCGGGAGACGCTCGAGGTCGAGGCCGTGCGGGTCGCGGTCCACCGGGGCCGGGAGCCGGGCCCCCTCGCCGAGCCCGGCCAGGCCCGCGAACAGCACCCCGGCCACCACCAGGTACGGGTTCGCGGTCAGGTCGAAGCACTTGACCTCGAAGTTCGCCGCCCGGTCCCGGCTGCCCGCCGGGCCCGGGATCAGCCGCAGCGGCGCCTCGCGGTTCTCCACGCCCCAGCACCGGTACACCCCGGCCCAGTGTCCCGGCACCAAGCGCAGGTAGCTGACCACCGATGGCGCGCCGACCGCCAGCAGCGCGGGCAGCCGGTCCAGGATCCCGGCGGCGAAATGCTCCGCCTCGGGCGCGCGGCCCGAGGTCCAGTCGCAGAGGTTGTGGCCATCCCGCCAGAGGCTCAGATGGAGGTGGCCGCCGTTGCCCACGCCGTCCGGATCGAACTTCGGCGTGAACGACGCGCGCAGCCCGTGCGCCTCGCTGACCGCGCGGATCGTCTCGCGGACCAGGACCGCGTCGTCGGCCGCGCCGAGAGGATCGTTGGCGGACACCGAAACCTCGAACTGCCCCGGCGCGTACTCGGGGTGGACCTGCGCCACGGCCAGGCCCTGACTGTCCAAAGCGGACACCAGATCGCGGAGGTAACCACTGTGCCGGGAGAGCGCGGAGAAGCCGTAGGCCGGGCCACCGGCGGGGACGTCCTCGTCGTCGGCGGCCACCACCCACTCGATCTCGAAGGCCATCTTGGCGCTCAGCCCCTGCTCGGCGAGGCGCTCGGTGGCCGTGCGGACCAGCGCTCGCGCGTCCTGCGGGTGCGGCTCGCCGTCCTGGTCGTACTTCCACACCGGCGCCCATGCCCAGCCCGGGTGCACCGCGAGCGGCGTCACCCGGTCGAGGTCGGCGCGCAGCCGCAGGTCGCCGACCGGCATGCGCGGGCTGGTCACGACGATGCTGTCGTCGGCGAGGAAGAAGTCGAACGAGGTCGACGCCCCGACGCCGTCGGAGGCCGCGGCGGCCAGCGCGTCCACCGGCACCGCCTTGACCCGGCTGATCCCGCTGTTGTCGACGAAGCTCAGCGCGACCAGCTCGACCCCGCCCGCCTTGAGCGTCTCGGAAAACTTTGCCCGATCGAGCTGGCTCATTCCGCTCCTGCCGATGTTCACTGATGACCTTCGAGGAATCGAGGTGCCAGCGTGTCAGAAACCGCCGAAACCCGTCCAGCGGGCCTGCGCCGCTCCCTTTCGGTCTGGCAGGCCGTCGGGCTGTCCGTGGCGTTGATGGCCCCGAGCATGGCCGCCAACATCAATCCCCAGCAGACCGCGGCCGCCGCCGGGCGCGCCGTTCCGCTCGCCTTCCTGTTCTCCGCGGTGGGTGTGCTCTTCGTCGCCTACGGCTTCGCCAAGCTTTGCGAGTACTACCAGCACGCCGGATCCGTGTACGCCTTCGTCGGCTCGACGCTCGGCCCACGCACCGGCGTCGTCTCCGGGATCGGGCTGCTCGGGACGTACACCTTCTACGCCGTCGGGACCGCGTCGGCCGCGGGTGTGCTGGGCACGGCCTTCCTCGGCCAGACCGGGATCTGGCCGAACCCGCCGCTGTGGGGTCCGTGGGTGCTCACCGGGGTCGCGCTGATCGGTGCGTGGCTGCTGGCCGTGGTGCCCGCGCGGCGCGGCACCAGCCTGCTGCTGCTCGTCGAGGGCGCGACGATCCTGCTGATCCTCCTGGTCACCGCAGTGATCGCGGTCCGGCTGATCGCGGGCTCGGCGCCCGGCGGCGCCACGTTCACGCTGAACGTCTTCAGCTACACCACCGACGTGGGGCTTTCCGGCGTGTTCACCGGCGCGGTGTTCGGGTTCCTGTCCTTCGCCGGCTTCGAAGCGGCGGCGACGCTGGGGGAGGAGACCCGCGAGCCGCGCCGCGCCATCCCGCGCGTCATCCTCGGCACCGCGCTGTTCGGCGGCCTGTACTTCGTCGTGGTCACCGCGGTGGAGATGATGGCCTTCGGTGGCGACGCAGAGGCCTTCCACAACTCGCCTTCGTTGCTGGGCGACCTCGGCAGCACGTTCGTCGGGTCGTGGGCGGGCGACGTGATCAGCGTCGGCGCCGCGATCAGCGCGTTCGGCTGCTGCCTGGCCTGCGTGGTCGGCGGCTCGCGGCTGCTGTTCGCGCTCGGCCGCGACGCGTTCGGCGAGCGCGGCATCGGGCGGACGTCGGCACAGGGCAGCCCGGCGGTGGCGGCGACCGCGGTGGCGGGCGTCGCGGCGCTGATTCTCGTGGTCTGTGCGGTGTTCTTCGGCGCCTACGCCGTCGACACGTTCGCTTGGGCGGGCGCTATCGGCACGCTGATCCTGCTGGTGATCTACCTGCTCACGACGGTCGGCGCGATCCTGCTCGTGTTCGTCCGGCGGAAGCTGCGGGTGCCGGCGTGGCACATCGTGTTTCCGATCGGTGCACTGGCGCTGCTCGGCTACACCGTCTACGTCAACGTGATCCCTTACCCGAGCGAGGGCCCGGCGCGGTGGTTCCCGGTGGCGGCAGGCGGGGTCCTCGCGCTGGCGGTGATCTTGGTGCTGGCGGCGCCCGCGTTCGCCCGTAAGGTGGGGGAAAGGCTGGAGGCCAGGTGAATCTGCTCCCGTTCGTGGCCGACCTGCCGCTGGTGGACCACCACTGCCACGGGCTGGCCACGGGCGATCTGGGTCGCGAGGACTTCGAGCGGATGCTGACCGAGGCCGGCACGGTGTCGCCGCTGGGCACCAGCCTCTTCGACTCGCTGATCGGGCTGGCGGTGCGCGAGCGCTGCGCACCGGTGCTCGACCTGCCCCGCCACGCTCCCGCCGACGACTACCTCGCGCGGCGCGCTTCGCTGGGCGCCGCGGAGGTCAACCGGCGGTTCCTGCGCGCCACTGGCGTCACGGACTTCCTGCTGGACGGCGGTTTCCTGCCCGAGTCGCTGACCACGACGGCGGAGTTCGCGGCGCTGGCCGGGGCGCGGGCGCACGACGTCGTCCGGCTGGAGCAGGTGGCCGAGGACGTCGTGCGCGGGACGTCCGCGGGTGGGTTCGCGGCGGCGTTCGCCGATGAGCTGGGCAACCGCGCTGCGGGCGCGGTGGGGCTGAAGTCGATCGCGGCCTACCGGGTCGGGTTGGAGCTGTCCGGAGAGCGGCCTTCCGGGGCTGAAATCGAGGCCGCGGCGGCGCAGTGGCTGGCGCGGATCGAGGCGGGCGAGCCGGTGCGGCTGGCCGACGAGGTGCTGCACCGGCATCTGGTGTGGACCGGGCTCGACCTCGGCCTGCCCCTGCAGTTCCACGTCGGCTACGGCGATTCCGACGTCGACCTGCACCGCTGTGACCCGCTGCTGCTGACCCCGCTGCTGCGCGCGACCCGGGCGCTGGGCGTGCCGATCCTGTTGCTGCACAACTATCCTTTCCATCGCCACGCCGCCTATCTCGCGCAGGTCTTCGAGCACGTGTTCGTCGACGCCGGGCTGATCACGCACAACGCCGGGTTCCGGGCGCCGGCGATCCTGGCCGAGGTCCTGGAGCTCGTGCCGTTCGGGAAGCTGCTGTTCTCTACCGACGCGTTCGGGCTGGCCGAGTTGTACCACCTCGGCACTTCGCTGTTCCGCCAAGGGCTTTCGGACTTCCTGCGGTCCGCTTTGGACGCCGATGCGATGTCCGAAGTGGACGCGATACGGCTGTGTACCTTGGTGGGGCACGAGAACGCTGCCAGGATCTATCGGCTGGAGGGCCATTGAGCGACCTGTGGGCCCGGTGGACGCGGGCGCTCACCGACGAACTGCCGGCCGCGACCGAACTGCGCCACGCCGTGCACGCCGACCCGCGCGGCTCGGGCGACGAGGACGACACCGCGCGCGTCGTAGCCGAAGCACTCGGGGAGGGCGAAGGGATTCGCGTTGCCAAGACCGGCCGCGCGATCCCGCTGCCCGGCGCGTCCGACGGCCCGGCCGTGGCGCTGCGCGCGGAACTGGACGCGCTGCCGGTCCTGGAGCGCACGGGCGTGCCCTGGGCGTCCGAAACGGACCTGATGCACGCGTGCGGCCACGACGTGCACCTGGCGGCGCTGGTCGCGGTGTGCCGGGCGGCGCTGCGCATCGGCGTCCCACGCCCGATCCTCGCCCTGCTCCAGCCGCGCGAGGAGACCTCGCCCTCGGGCGCCCGCGACGTCGTCGACTCGGGCCTGCTCGCCGAGTACGGCGTCGACGCGGTCATCGGCGCGCACGTCCAGCCGCGGCTCGGGCAAGGCGTCGTGTCGGCGGTGCCGGGCCCGGTCAACGCGTCCACCGACGAGTTCGAGATCGTGCTGCACGGCCAGGGCGGCCACGCCGGCTAC
>Ga0307507_10009832_pt1 | contig 12601 bp, 2 predicted proteins | sample 7_EM_MG_FD_207223 | JGI IMG/M metagenome (GOLD analysis project Ga0307507, IMG submission 207223) | Populus trichocarpa ectomycorrhiza microbial communities from riparian zone in the Pacific Northwest, United States - 7_EM | ecosystem: Host-associated > Plants > Roots > Unclassified | place... | reverse complement strand
TTTAAATTATTAAAATTTATTATTAAGTGGTTGTTAAGATATTAAAGTGTGATTTTTCCATTTTTTGGTGTGTTTTTGAAGTGATTAGCTCACCCGTTTGACCAGCTCACCCGTGAAATACGTTACTGTTTGTTCTACTGCATTTATATAGTATCTTAATCTATTAAATAGCTTGTAATTAATTAGAAAGCAGTACTTATTTAAGCTTAAGGCAATAACTAGGTGTCTCTTATATCTTGCCTAGTTGGCAACTAATTAAGATTTATGTGCTATACTATTAATACCTTCTAAACGCATTATAAATGGGTTTAGAATAGCTTACCAATTAGTAAATTATAGAGTTCTTTGTATTCTGACTGGCTCTTATATATAAGAAGAGCTTTTATCTATTTATATATAGAGTAGGCTGTTTTATAGTTACCCGCGGCTCTTAAAATGCTTTATAGGAAGTATACTTTATAGAAAACTAGTGCTTTCCTAAGATGCTACGTCTAATTGCGCCTCTAAGGATTAATATGCTATAGATACCGCCTAAACCCTTTTATAATACATTAGGAAGGTGTTTTAATTGCATTCTAGGTATCCTACTAGCTATTTGCTTGCTATCTATATTAAATATAATAGCTTTAAAGCCTTCCTTACTACTATAAATGTGTTTCTAATAAATCTGCTTTTAAAGACTGTTGGTATCACCAGGGATACCTATTCAAATAGGTCGGAGTCGTAGTCAAACAGTCTTTGCTGGTTGATACGATGGTTGATTCTTAATTATTCTAATAAGGAAGGGCGAGGAGCTTAAGGCTCCTCGCCACGCTAGTGCCGCAGCAATACGTAACCACGTAACCACATATGATATTGTCCCGACACTGGCAACTCTTCTTTTGTGGGTTGCTATCTATATACAAATACCGCTTAACTAGCGTAGTAAATATTAATCCTCCTTACTTATTATTGCTATTGCAATATAAGTCTCGCTATCCTAAATTTACTAAAGAAATAGTGGTTAACTAAGTGGTAAACTAGGGAACTATGTTATTGGAATAGAGTTGCGGAGCTTATTAATATCCGGCTCCATTCTAGAATCCACCTCCACTAGATCCTCCATAAGAGCCTCCTCCGCGGTAGCTAGAGCCTCTGCGTCTATTATAACTGCTACGGCCTTATCTATACCCGCTTCATCTATAGGAGCAATCAGTGCAGTACTGGCCGCTGTTATAACTGTTATATTCGCCGTAGTTAAGCTCCTTGTAATATTAAACCTCTAGCAATTCTTTCTTTTAATATTAAACCTTTGGTAATCTGACCTTGTGATGTTAAACCTTTGGTAGTCTAATCTTGTTATAAGCATTCCACTGTCCATATTGCTGATATGGTGGATAAGCTTGCTCGTTGCGTGGTGGTTGCGGAGGTTGTTGCGGAGGTTATTACGGAGGTTGCTGTAGAGGTTGTTGCGGAGGTTGTTTAGGCGCGGTGGGGGTTAGAAGAAACGTCTCGGCGCTTAAGTTAAACGAGGTTAAAAATCTCTGGTGGGACGGAGCTTAAGGCATGGGTTAAATTAGTAGATACTAGGGAACTAAAGATAGAGGTTATTATAGAGGCTGCTATGGAGCTTCTTGTGGAGGTTAAAGCGTCTCTAGTAGTGTACTGCTTAAATTTTAGCGTAAGTTAAGCTTCTTCTGGTGCTTAATCTCTTATAGAGTCCATTCATGTTCTTCTTTTATGTTAATAATATGCTCCTAAATATTATCTCTAATAACGCCTCCATCTATAGGGACAAATACTCTATTCTCCCAAAGGAAATTATGGAAGTCTTATACGATAACCTTCTTCGCGAGAGCCTATATTTCCTTTATCTATCTAATAAAGTCCTCCTTTATGCAGTACCATAGTATGGTGTCGTTGTATTCGCTATCTTTATAGTGTGCTATATGGTGTAATAAGAATCCGTTTAGGTCCTATTGCTTAGTGTTTATAGGGTTAATGTCTCTACTCTATATCTCTAGGTTAATGTCGTTCTCGTACTTCTTTGGATAGATTAACGCCATAATAGCTAGGGAAGAATAAGGAAAATAAAGGTTGTTTAACGTGTAGTTAGGTATTGATTATAATCTTAAGATCTACAAAGGTACACGGAGGGTATTGAGGTAGTTGTCGAAGCGGAACTGCTGATTTGTAGAAGTAGAATTAACGGGGTGTTGTACGTTAAAGGTAGGTAGGGTTTCGGTTTTATAGAATCTTGTAGGTTTGCTGTTAAAAGGTAGGCAATTTAAAATGTAGTTGACGCGTTTTGGACGTTGACTTAGGACTATAGGTTTAGTAACACTTCTAACCTAAAGTACTTGACCAAGTCTTCATAAACGTGGTTGTTCTGTGTAATAGACGCAACTTAGTATCTTTTAGTACTTAGTAATACTTCTGTTACTAGTTTTCCGCAAGTCTAAGTTAGCACAGTATCGCCGGGATCCATTCCATATGAGCGCATATAGCACCCCTGCACGAGACTGTCTCTTCTGTCAATAACCTTGCTGTTCTATAGTATAACAGTGAAGTTAACCACTGATTAGTGTTGGTATCACCAGGGATACCTATTCGAATAGGTCGGAGTCGTAGTTAAACAGTCTTTGCTGGTTGATACGATGGTTGATTCTTAATTGTTCTGATAAGGAAGGGCGAGGAGCTTAAGGCTCCTCGCCACGCTAGTGCCGCGGCGACACGTAACCACGTAACCATACGTGATATTGTCCCGACAAAGACATTTAGAAAGCAATTAAAAGACTTACTTAAAGTATAACTGGTAAGTATACCTTGTTTCTGTGTTAGTAATAACGTATATAAATGTAAATACTATTAGAATATATTAGTATCGCCTTCTAAACGGGTTTATATTATATTCTAATACTTTTACTATGCTCTTTAAGCTAAATAGTAAATATTATCTCGTTTATATTTCTCTTAATAATATGTTTAAAAGATATATTAACTTTAAATATGTTTTAGGTTAGGAAGATCTTGGCTTGCTCTTATAAAAAGCAGATTATTATAGATCTATTAGATATAAGCCTATAATATATTAGCAAGCTAATTAGAACATATTTGTAATATATTTATTACCATTTTAGGATTTTGATGCCTTTAATTAAACTTATATACTACCCCTACTAGTTCTTTTCCTTCTGGGTATAGAGTAAGCTTCTCTTTTTAAATTATTCTAGTAATACAATCTATGGTAGCAAAGCTTGCATAAATTTATGCTAAAGAAGCCTTTCTATACTGTATATAAAGCTGTTTAAGGATAGGACTTTAAAGAAACTTTCCTATAAAGATGTTAGGTATTTATTTACAATTAGTTTAGAATATATTTACTAAAAGTAAGATCTAGATTGTATATTTAACGAACTAACTTAATTACTTTATTCAGTATCTCTAGAGGCGGCTTATTTGGGGGGGGGGGGTAGTGCATAACTATATACCCTATATAAGGTAAAATAAATATAAGGAGTCTCTTCTAAGTCGTCTAGAATAAAAATATAAAAAGTAACCTTATAGTCCTAATAGATAAGTTTCCCTAATCTCTAGGGATGGTTAATTCCTAGGAATATGTTATAAATATATTATAAATATAACTGGAATGCGTTCTAAGTAGGTTATATTTTTTTCTTATTACAGTTTACTCTCCTATAGAGATTTAATTTAATAACTCTATATTTCTCTATTATATTGACACCTATATTGCCTAGTTAAATAAGAGATGTTAAATACGCAGTATTACATTTCTTATTTGCTAATAATGCTTTTTAGAAGTGCTCTAAATATATTTCTATAGTAGCCTATATATAGGTAAGAAATAAGTGCTGAGTATAATACTAGCGCGTCCGTAGGCTTGTTACGGCAGTAGTGGTTCCTAAGGAGGTCAAAAAAGTAAGGTAGAAGAGCACCACAGGCGACTCGCAGGCGACCTATAGGCGAGTCCCTAAAGGCGGGGAGATGGATTACGGGGTTTTCTCAAACAGAGCTTTCTCCCTACATGTATATAAGGAGTAGTCCGCGTGGGCCCAATAGGGATCCGAATCGGACGTTAAGCAATAAATAATAATAATAAATAAGTGCTGAACATTAGCAATATCCTAATATAATTAGTTCTAAATATAATCTGGTTGGGTTCTAAACATATTTAAGTAAGGTAATTATATATAGAGTATCTTAGTTACTTAATTGTTAGTATATAAGCCTCTATTTAAGAGCTGTATATATTTTTAGCTTAAAATTGTCTTTAAGCTGCTAAAAATAAGCTTGTATATATTAACTTAAGTACTAAATATATTTAGAACCAGTTCCATACCTATTTATATTACGTTTGCGAATATCTAGGTTACTTCTATCTAGGGCTACCCACTCTCTCTATATTTAACCCTATGTCTCCCTAGTAACCATAGTATAGCTTAAAAATTATAACCAATTCTAAAGATATTTGCAATGTTTTACTCCTAAATAACGTATTATATATTTTTTATCTCTTGTATTTAAGAGAGCGGATATTATAGGCTTAGGAGTATGCACTTATTTAGTTCTGTATTAGATCTAAACATATTATAAACCAGTTATAAATATAGTTAGAGTATAATTTAGATTTTTACTAACTTATCTATATAGCTTTTTGTGCATCTGTGCCTCTTAAGTTAATATAGTAAGTATAGCCTTTATTTAGTATCTATGGGTACTCTAGAAGACTTAAATAATCCTTAATTATAAGTGTAGTAAAAGGATTAGTAGATATTTTAGTAAGAAATATAATATAAGGAACTTTATGTTAGGTGAAACCCAAGTAGATAGTTATATAGCCGCAAGGTACAGGCGACCCTAGGGCGACTTAGGGGTAACTCGCCTGTAAGGCATGTGCAGGGCACATACCTAGGGAAAACCCTTCCTACCTCGTACACAGACTCCTCCTTTTCCCTTAAGGATTCGTCTGTATATATAATATACCCTATTATTCCATTATTGAGCTCCCTATCCACATCCTTACCTTATATTTAAATCCTTACCTATCTCCTTAGGAGGATAGCCGGTTTAATTTTTCTATAATGCCTCCAAAAAGAAAACCGACGCCTGCACCTAATAGTAATACGCTAACAATACAACTGCTAAACGCCTTAGGATCTAGTGCAGACGAAACCGCTAGAAATACACTAGCAAAATCTAAGCCACCTTCCAAACCTTAAAACGATCAGCTACCTGCAAACGCTAAAGACCAGTTTAACTTATATACCTAGGCTTAATAGGAGCTTAGCAAAATTACTAGTATTCTACCAAATACTACTAATATAAAGGAGCTAGATAAGCTGGCTAAGAAAATAGCCAACTTACGGAGTATTATTAATTTAATAAAGCCCTCCCATCGCCTCTCTAGTAAAGAGCATAAGTTACGTAGCAAACGTATACGCCGAATAAATTTTAACGCCCTGGTTAAGAAGTCACTACCTAATATTAGCGGTACTACTTAACAGCATTTTAACTGCTAGATTGCCGCAGTTAAGAACCAATTTAAGGTTAATAACGCTGACTACGACTATAAGCGATACACGCGCTAGGCCATCAAAGGTCTTATAGAAGAGAAGACAATTACCTAACTGGTTCATTGCCAGTTAGGCACTAAAGATAAAGGTCCTTTACTATAGGATAAGTTTAAGACTATAGTCCAAGACCAGATTAGGAACCCTACAGTAAGACGCTTTGATAACGCTACTACGTACTATACGGCTATTATAAAAGAGAACTAAAGGTTTGACGTCTTCCTAGCCCGTATACGTAGCTTAGAGGACCTCTTTTTATATACCCCTTTTGTTAATCCTAAGCAATAGGTAGACTTTTGGTTCTTACATCTCCTAGCCTACCTATAAGCAGAGCTCTTCCACCAGAACTTTACCTAACGGGTAAGAACCGCTAAGGACCTCTTCAATAAAATTCACTGTGTAGAGCAATTGCTTAATACTACAAAGCTCGCGGAAGACCGCGTAAGCGGCAGCGGCAAATTATCTTATATAAAGCGCGGTCGCAGTATAGGCTCTATAGAGTTAGGTTTAGGGAACAAAACCTAAAAAGGGCGATGCTTTAAGTAAACGTCTAGGGAGAACACCTAAAAGCCAGAGGGCTTAGGGGACCCCCTAGACGCTAGTACTACGCACGCGAGTTAAAAGAGACCCGTAGGTAACCACTATAAAGAACACTAGAAGTAAGCTAGTAAAGATAAGTTAGGCTAGCTTTTAGAAAACCCAAAGCCCTAGTAGCATATCTCTCTTAACTGCAACTAGGGCCTAATATAGAGGGAGAGAAGAAACGCATTGTGGTATATATTACGATGGATATACCCTAGGGTGAAGTCCGCCTACGTTACTTATATAATAATAGGTGCTAAATCAACCTTATTAACTAAGACGTTGTCTATAGGTTTAACCTGCCTATAAGCTATATGCTATATTTACGTAAACCTATTATATGTTTCCTTAATAGCAACCAGATAACAATCTGGGATGCTTATAATCTAACGGTCACCACTAGCGACTCCTAGGGTACCCCTCGCACTATCGGCCCCCAGACCTTTTAGGGTGGCTTATTTAATGGTTATAATATAGTTCTTAGATGGGATTAGCTTGCGGAAGCAAATCTATTAATTAGCTTTTAATCTAGACAATTTGTCTAGGGTACTTTGGACCCTAAACGCCTTTAGATAGTCACCCTTAATGCGCTCCTAGCAGATATTAAGGCTGGCGAAATAGTCTATTTGCTATGGCCAGAAGATTCCCTTTTTACCCTAGTCGCGAACACAATAGAGGACCTATTGTTATTAGTAGTGAGTGTTACGGAGCGAGCACAAGCGGTGATAATATATAGCGAAGTAGATAATATTAAGCTATGTACATAAACTGCGTAATAAAGTTAAGACGTTGCGTAAGGAAAAGAAAGTAGGAAACAGGGGAAAAAGGGTATATAACGTTTGCTTGGTTGCTAGGTTAACGGGTACTATACTACACATAAATAGGGTAGAGCTTAGGTGGCGGTTCTAGTAGAACTTAGTAGAATTCGGCAGTTAGAGGTCCTTAAAGTTGCCAGTTAGCAACTCCAATAGTAGAAATAGTAGATTGCGGCGGAATATGGTAGATTGCTGTCTAATTGCTATCTCGTGGTTAGTCTCTAGTTGTTTAGTTAGTGGAAATAGGTAAACGTATATAAGGTGTTACAGGGGTATCCTATAACAGTACCCCCCCTTTAAACTCGAGCATCTATAAGATAGGGCTGTGGTAGTTCTAGGTAGAGTTTATAAAAGTTTTCTGCGGCTTATATAAGTCCTATAGAGTTAGCAGGTTCCTATAAGGGTTTAGTAAAACCTCTCCATTTTATAAGGTATATATATTTTTATTTTTATTTGTTATACTTAATATTATTAACTCTTTTAATAAGGTACTTATCCTTACTATCTACTTTAACTAGTAGGGGAGGGTTTTAGATCTATCTAGGCAGGGCGTTTAATATAGGGGCGGTAGGGTGGAGGACTAACGTATGGAATACGGGGTGGATTTTAACCGTATTAGGGAGCTTTAGTTAGTAGGCATAAGGAGAGACAACTTTTTTAACCTTATAAAGGCCAGCGTTCTTTTAATTAAATTTCTTAATAGGTTATTTCGTATTTAGATTTCTTATATCTAGCCAGACGAAGTTACTAATTTAGTAGGCTAGTGCTAGGGTTTGGTTCTTATTTACTGCGGCTTTATAAACAGATTGGGCCTATATTATTTCGTTAGTAAGGAACTCTTATAGTTCTTCTATCTTCTTTATAAATTTATTTACTTCTATAACTTATAAGGCCTAATAAGCCGGGTAAGGAATATTACTAAAGGGTTTAAAATCTATTTATAGATGCTAGCTATAGTTGGCCAGGAATAGAGAGACCTTTATAGTTTCCAAAACGGAGTTATTTGCAGTAAACTTAGTAAATGCAAGCTAGTCTATCCAGTCATCCTATAGATATAACGTATATATCTAAATATATTGTTCTATTATAGTATTTACACGTTCCATTTAACCATCCGTTTCTAGGTAGTATGCTATAAATAATAGTGCTTTAATGCGGAGTTAGGTAGTTAGTTCTTTCCAGAATATAGAGATAAACTGGCTGCCTCTATTAGAGATAATCGTTTTAGGGAGTCTGTAGAGTTTCTATACGTAATCTAGGAACAGTTAGGCAACGGCAGGTGTTAATATATTAAGACAGGCGATTAAGTATCTCATTTTAGATAGTCGGTTTATAACTACTATAATATTTATATAGCCTTTACTTATAGGGAGTTCAACAATAAAGTTAATTAAGATATCCTTCTATCTTTGGTCTGGAACAGGTAGTGGCTTTAGAAAGCCGTTATATATCTTATATAAAGCCTTAGCTTATTAGCAGGTATAGTAGCTAGAGATATACCTTCGTATTATATTATGTATATTTAGCCAGTAGTACTCCTATTAGAGTAGTTCCAGGGTTTTTCCACGGCCTAGGTGGCTGGCTACTAGTAAGTTATATACGTGTTTAAGAAGCTTAAGCTTAAGTTCATTATAGTTAGGTATAACTAAGCGGTTCCGGTAGTACAAGCGGTCTCTATAAGCTTTACATTCACTTAGAGAGATCTTTTTAGAGCGTCTAACGCCATCTTAGATTAGCTTAAGTGTCTCTTAGATAAACTCGTTATTTGGGTATTTATTAATTATAATCTATTTAACTAATTAATTGGTTATTTCAAGAATGTATACCGTAAGGTCTTTAGCTAGGGGATTAAATAATTTAGGGCGAAGTAGGGTTTAATTGCGGTAGGTACGCGCTTCTTCCTATACTGGTATATCTTATAAACGTCGGGTTAGGGCATCGGGTTTTTAACCTTAAACGCCTAGGTAGTACGTAATTAAGAATTAGAAATAAGACAGATATTCTAACTAGCAGGCTTAATAATAACTTAGCTGTTTTATAGTTATAAAGTACTATAGATTCATATAGTTGCTAAGGACCTTAATTAGAAATCCGGCGCCTTCCAGTTCGGGTTGCTATTATTTAAAATATCTAATAATAGCTAATAATTCCTTATTATAGATCTTGTAGTTATATTCGGCTAGACTTAGTTATTTTAAGAAGTATACTATAGGGTATAGTACTTCTTCCTTATTATACTAAAACAAAATACCTCTAGTAACGTAGTTAGATAAGTTGGCTTCTATAACACTTTTTTAGTTTAGGTTAAAGTATTAGAGTATAGGTGCGGTAGTGAATATAACTTTTAGATAGGCAAAGGCCTTCTTATATTCCTTATTAAAGATAAAGGTTTTATCTTTTTAGGTTAAAGTTATAAGGGGTAAGACTAGGGCGGAGAAGTTATTAATAAACTATTAGTAGAAGTTAGCAAATCCTATAAAGGCTCTTACGTCCTTAACATTCTTAGGTTCTTACTAGTTTATAATTACTTTAATTTTCTTTAGGTCTATTTATATACCGTCTATAGAAATAATAAGTCTAAGGTATAGGACTTCTATTTTGTGGAATTCGCACTTATTTATATCTAATTGTAGGCTAGCTCTATATAAGGCTTCTAAGATAAGGTTAATGTATTTCTTATATTTAGTTAGGTTATTACTATATACTAAAATGTCGTTAATATAAGCAGTACAAAAAATATCCAGGTAAGGTTATAGGGTATTATTTATAAAGTATTAGAATAAACTTAGGGCATTTGCGAGGCTAAACGGCATTATTAAATATTTAAATAGTCCATACCTAGTATGGAATGCAGTAAGCTATTTATCTCCTTTTATAATACGGAGACGGTTAAATGCGTAGATAAGGTTAAGTTTTGTATAGTAGTAAGCCTTATTTAATTAGTTTAGTGTCTCTTAAATTAACAGGAGTGGGTACCAATTCTTAATAGTAATAGCGTTAAAAGCTTAGTAGTCTATATAAAAGCGCAGACCGCTGCCAGGTTTCTTAATAAAGATTATAGCTATAGCTATAGGCGAAGAGCTTACTCTAATAAATCCTTTACTTAGGTATTCGTCTAAGTACTTCCGCAGCACTTAAAGTTTGTTTTAGGATATTCCGTATAGGGGTCTAAATCCTAGCTGTTTTCCTTCTTTAAGTATAATCTTATAGTTATATAGTTAGTGCTCTACTAACTTATTAGCTTCCTTTCATAAAAATACTTCTAGATGCTTATAATAGTATACTAGTACTTTTATAGCAGGGTTAGTATGCTTCTTTAGTGCTAGGGCCTTTTTAATATTAGCTATTATAACAGTAAAGATTGTATATTTAGGTTTCCTAGTAAGTTATACTAATAGGGTAGCTCTAATTATATAGATATCCGTAAAAAGGAGGGCGAGTTACTAGCTAGCAACTTCCTTTTAATTATCTACTGTTTCTTATTTAACTTTAGGTTTAGTATTAGGTACGGAGTTAGTATTAGATTTAGGTTTAGGTTCTTTAAGTATCCTTTTTATAGTAGAATACTAGTTCTTCTAGTACTTTTGTATATTAAGCTTAAGTTTAGGCTTTTACTTAGTTTGGGGTAGTATAGTAGTTAGGGTTAGTTTATATGGTTTAGTATAATTTTCGGGTTCTTAGTAAAATTAGGTATACTTTTTAGGTATAGGGTAAACATTAATAGAAATTTTAGACTAATAGATTCTAGTGGATTTTTTAGATTTTAGTTTAGGGTCTAAGTAGTAAGTTATAAGGCACTTCTGCTTATAATAGGAGGCGGTAAATAGAAGCTTAAGGTTATCCTAATTAATGGTTATTTTATATAGCTTTATCTAAGGTTGTCTAAGTATTATTAAGTAACTTAGGGTGGTAATAAAAAGCCTAATTAGTTCTTTATGGTTTAGGTATTAGAGTCTTAAGAATACTACATAGGTAATACGGCCTAAGATAGTACATTTGCCATTAAATCCAAATACGTTAATATGCTGGTTAAGGGGGGTTAGGGTAAACCCATTATCTTATATAAAGATTTTATTAATAAATCCTATACTACTGGCTCCTATATTAATTAGGACTTAAGTATTAGCCTATTAATTATTCTGCTAAAGATAATAGTTAACAGTTATACTATAATCCTAAGAGTTAGAATTTGTAATATCTAGAGCATTTAATAAGATTCTAAGGCAGCGCTGTCCTAGAGAGCGACTTAGCTCTAGGACCTTCCTTTTAGAGGCAACTAGGGTAGAGTTTCTATAGAATATTAGCTATAACTTCGTCCTTATAAGTAGTACTTACTAGATGCGGGGCTGGAGCTATATAAAGATTAGGAATGGTAACTAGAGGATTAGTGCGGTAAATGGTTGCTAGTATTAGCTATTTATAAATCGTGTTAGGGCATAGGGACAGAGTAGTATCTTAAGATATAAGCCTTACTTCTGTATTTAAAGCAAAGGCCTAGCTTAATGCGTTATTCTTATTTAGGGGACCCTAGTGGGGCATACTTTAGGGTTCTAGAGTTAATATCCATAGTATTAGGGTGCTTAGGCTAAGATAATAACTTAGTAGTTATTTACGGAGCTGTTATATTATATTAAGAAGTGGACTTTAGTGTTAGGCATAGTATATTATTATATCGTTTATTAATAACGTTTGTATAGGTGTTAAGGGCTCCTAGTAGGTCTATACCTATTAGGGAGGTTTTTAGTTTAGGACTTAGAAATTTAATAAGGCTATTAACCAGTATAGAGTTGTTCTAGCCTATTTCCTTTATATAATAGTTAAATTTAGAGAAGTATACTAGAAAGCTTTTCATTCCTTAAGTTATATAGTTTATTTTTCTTTAAGCAGTGGCTTAGTGGTTTAGGTTACTATATATAGCTTTAAGAAGTATAACTAGACTTTATACTGAATTTAGTTAAAGGGGTTTAATAAGGTTAGCTATATCTCCTCCTAGTTAACTTAGGGCGTAGTAGAGTTGGTTAGCTTTAGTTAGATAGCAGTTAGCATTACTAGTTAGCTTATTTTTAAGCTAGCTTAGAAATAATTAGAGTTTTTATTATTTATTAGTAAATATTAGAGGGTCTAGTAGTTATTTAGATTATTATAGTGCGGTAGTTGGTTTGGGGTAAATAGCTACTATAGGTTTAGGACTCTCGTTTCGCGTATTTGTCTCTAGAGAAGGCGTTCGGTTTTAGGGCCCTAGTATAGGCATCTTAAGGGTATGGACTTCTTCTTAAAGGTTCTTAATTATTTATAGGTATCGTGCTTCCTATCGTAGGGTAACCGTCCAGGCGCGGACGGTCGGGGCGCCAGGCCCAAAACAGCCTAGTTTGCACCGTCGTCGGCCGTGCAGATGTGGCTTGTGCGCGACCTCAAGAACATCAAAACCTCCACCACCAAAATGTAAACAATACCATCAACACCCTATATATATTAACACTATAGTAAGAAATAAAGCTTCCAATGACAAGGACTTTATTCTACTAACTATATATCTAGACTAGCTAGCTAGTTTAAAGAAAAAAGCCTACCCTTAACCTAAGCCTCTACCTAATTTCGTATCTCTATATATTAATAATAACAACAAATATAGAC
>Ga0307507_10009831_pt1 | contig 12602 bp, 6 predicted proteins | sample 7_EM_MG_FD_207223 | JGI IMG/M metagenome (GOLD analysis project Ga0307507, IMG submission 207223) | Populus trichocarpa ectomycorrhiza microbial communities from riparian zone in the Pacific Northwest, United States - 7_EM | ecosystem: Host-associated > Plants > Roots > Unclassified | place... | reverse complement strand
CTGATGAGAGATATCAATGGTAAAATGCTGGTCATAATTCAATGTAGACCATGCTCTCAAGCAGTTCAATCATGGATATACACGTTGTTTGAAACAACAATCCACTCCCGCTGTTAACCGCGTGGAATGGTGACCGTGGATTGCACAGTGATTCTTCTACAGGAACGAGCATGCATGCAGGGCATTTGGACAAGAGCTTTGGAATCCATCCTAATTATGACGAAGGTCTAAATCAATCGGCTAAGCAGTTGTATATCCCACCATAGACATGGATTCCACTAACCAATCACCTCGAGAGTTTCACACGAGACCACCACTCTCATCAGAGTTGATAGCGGCACAACAAAATCAAGTAATTGTCGTAATTTCATGAAACCCAATCCTAGTCAAGCCATCGAAGTAAATCACTCTTTTTTTATTTCCCGGATGAATCAAGGCATGCAATAATTGCTTGGACAACTGATCCGGGCAAACTACCCGGGCCACCATTTTAACAAACAGGAGACTTCCTATATAAACAGCAGCAGAGCTTTTCACGACAACGTAAATGTAAATAAAACGACCTACCTCCTCAAACACTGGTTCTGAGATAGTAGTTCGTATCCACCATAAAGGAAGGGTATGGTGCCAATCCAAAATAAGACATATATTACTTTGGCATTAAATTACTTTTCTGTAATAGAAACAGAGCTACCAGGCTTTCAAAATCCTATAATGACATGAACTTTTATTGGTGATAACTCTTTCTTATATTTGCTAGCATGTAATGATTTTCTTGTGATTTTCTTTTTGAGCTGATATTTTTACAGATTTGTCTTTGGTTTGCCACTTGCAGTAACACGCCTTGCCACTGAACGCATGGTCACAAATTCCTCAGCAGCAGATGGGTGTATTCCCACCTGTGGCACAAAAAAGAAAAGGAAAAGGAAAAAAACTCATCAGTAATACACAATCCAAAATGAGTACAGCCCAGACATCTAAAGAGCGATAATCCTTTTACACATCACCAGCTGTCTGAACACATGCTACCATAAACAGCAAGGAATATATATATATTGATGCACAGAGATGTCATCGCTTCTACATGTGTGTGTGTGTGTGTGAACCAGTCAAAAAGCAAAAGGGTAATTAAGGGGGAGAGCTAACAATACAAGGACATGGCCACCCATAAGCAAAGAGTCTGGGTATATCATGATGTGACTGCAAGCATTTACAATTTGACACCCACATCACCTATATATTATTGATTAGACCACAACATAATCAATTCTATGTTCCTTACAAGAACGTGTCAAGGGATGCTAGGAAAGGAAAGAATCACTAAAATCCTTATCTTTAGCCTCTCTAAGGGAAAGTTAATTAATACTTACAGTACTGTCAAATTGTTGCTTGGTTGCTCCACACTTCAATGCAACAGCAATACCCTGTGAAATCACCAAAGAACAATGATCAGGGCGTGCATGAATAACCAAAACCAAAAAAATGTAGGGACAAAAAAACTGGAATAGGGAAGGGGGTGGTTTCGGCAATGAAATTATGTTAAGCAAATGCAAAGTACTCTCTACACAGGTTATTCATGAAATGAATCGGAAAACACACCTGCATAATTTCAGGTGCATCTGGCCCACACATGGAAGCTCCAAGAACTTTATCCGTCTCAGCATCAACAACAAGCTTCATTACTGTCTTCTCTTGTCGACTAGAAACAAAGATGAGATCGTACATATTAATTAAAAAGCATAGGAAACACAGAGAACACCTCACAATTAAAGTAAAAGGGGGCAGGCTTGAATACTACCCTGAATTATGAAAAACATCCCAAACCATCTATGCTTATGGCTTTCATGGTTTTATCACATCCTTTATCTTAACTCATAAACATGTATTGATCCTTCATTATTTAAGCATTTCCTTTTAAAGGAGGAAACTCTTTTTTCAGACCAGGGAAATTTAGTTAAAAAAGAACAAGGAAAACTGGTTTCACGAAAATGAACAGTATGAGGATGCCTTGAGCACTGAAGAAATGTCAGGTGTTGTTAACATGTAATGTAAAGATGGTTCAATCAATCAACAGAAAGACTTCTATCAGAAAGTAAAGATGTTTGAAGTCTATCAGCTTTGGAGATTTAAGGTAGTACAGATACAACAAACTTCCAGGACCTCTTAAGAGATATTCTCTACTTATTGGCCAGTTTAAGTTTACAAATAATTTCTCACTTTTAAGTTTCCAAAGGAAATGTTTTGACCCCTACTTCTTTCATGTCATTTTGCAAGTGATGTTCTAAAGTCTTCCATAATGCTAACTGTTTGTTTGTAACACTACAGACCAATTTAGCAACGTAAGATCTCAAATTCAGTACATACCCAGAGATAGTGTTCTTCATAGGATTAAAGGTAGAAGTGAAAACCAACACATCACCATTTGCTTGGTCTAATGCCTGCTCCTCGCTGAGGCCCACTACAGAGAGAGGAGGAATGCTGCAGAATACCAAATAGCACATTTTATTCACCCATGAAGAGACATGAACACAAACACTAAATTTTCTCACTTAGACTTCTATGTTCAATGTGTATGACTTGGTCACGGTGAAGCAACAATCTAGTGTTACCGTATGTATCAAATGAAGTACCATACAACATTAACCAAATGTTATGTACAAAATATAGGCATTAGATTCCAACAGAGCATTGTATCAGTAAAATACGGAGAGCAGAGATAATATGATCATGGAAACTACATGAATAGACTTGAGGTAATCCCAGTGAAGCAACAAACTGATATGACTACGCATCAAATGGAGTACCAAATAGCATGTAACAAATATAGGTATCGAATCCCAAAACAGAACATGGTATCAGCAAGGTAGGGAGTGAAAAGAGACATATGGTCATGGAAACAACATGCATAGAATAGAGGTATCTCACATAACTAAAATGACAAGCAAATCTCCTTCAATAACCTGTCTACTAAATAACCTCCAACTGTATCACAGATTCACTCTTGGAGACATGAAAAACTGTTGATTGATTGACTAACAAAATATCATCAATCAAAATTCAACAGCACTTTAATCCCAAACTAGTTTGGATAATCTATGTCGAACCTTTCCGTCCAGTCTCTTCTTTTCTTGGACAAACTTTCTATGAGCTCATTTAGCAATATCATTCCTGATTTTGCCCCCCAAATTCAACCCCCACAATTGTTATTCCAAGCTAAACATTATTTATCATAGCCAATAAAAAAATGCAAGGAAATGCAGTTAAATCATAAAGGTATTCTTATGGCCCTCTTCCAATTTTTGTTTGAGAGATTTGTACTTCTTTAGTACCATGTCATATTATCCAAGATTTCAGATACAAAATCAATTTTCACATTACAAATTTCTGTTAAGAGCTTCCAAATCTCTGTTCTAAAGCACAGGATAATACATCCAAGAGTTCCATGAAATGCTAAAGTACTTTAAAGATACCTGAGTGATTGTATGAGCTGAAACCTTTTCTTTCACTATCATTATGGAATTGACTGAAAGTTTGTTAATATTATCAAAGGTTCCTAGTTGTAGTCACCATGGTGGCATGGTCTACTTTTGGAGATTGTGATGCTCATTCATTATCATGACAACATGATGACTTGTTAGGTTTCAGAGATGCACAAACAATAATGACATCCAACGAAATGTCAAGTTCTAAATACTAGCTCTGGATATAAACAAACTCCATGGGCAGGACAGTTCTTGCTGATATTTGAAGTTCTAAAGCACATATATTTATCACGACTACATCCAGTTTAAGTGCACTTTCATTAAAATCAAACAGCTATTACCATCATATAAAAAAGATGTTGACGAAGAAAAAGAACCATACAAGCAAAATCCAAAAAGAGATACCTAAACACAGCATATGGTATGTGATTGTAGTCTGGTTTGGTAGGTTGCCCTGCGAAAACAGTTTTCTGCAGCCAATACACCAGGAAACAGATTCAATGAATTATCAAATCAATTAAAAAATTTCCAAAAATGGAGGGGGAGGAGCAAAAAAGAAAACTGTTGTGAAAACAAAGAAACAAAACAGAAGGCATATCATAAGAAACACGTACAGCAAAGCATGATCCCTCCATCAAGGCCACGGGAGTAAGATTCATTCGGTTTGTGACATCACCAGCAGCCCATATGCTAGGTATGTTGGTGCGAGAGAACTCGTCAACCTGATCAAGAAAGTAATATCCCTATATCAGCCCAATACAGATGAAGTGGGTATAGACAAAAAGATTACAATAGTAATGAAATGATAATTATACCCACATCAGGGATTTAAGAAAATAAAACACCAAACCACAACCAGTATGTATGGTATATACCCCTCTACAAGGAAAGGAACTTACAAAAAAAACTGCTATAATAATGCTGAAATTGGCATCTGTTTTTTGCGCACTAAAGTAATAACATGAAGCTCAATGCTTAAAACCAATTGAATAACTGAAAAGCTACTGACCTTCACAGCTCCTGTTTTATCAAGCTCAACGCCTGCAGCTTCCAAATTTAATCTCTTCGTATTGGGAGCTCGACCTGTAACAAAGGAATAACAAAGGAATGATGAATATCGATATGGAAGTAATATCAAAACAAAAGGACAAAACATAGAAAATACAAGAAATTAACAAAATTGCAGGAATCTTTTCCATTGTGATGATGAATAGTGGACAAAGTTCCTTGATGAAGCAAATGCTGTTGATTATGTAAAAACAATAATAACAACTATAAGAAAAGGCATCTTATAATTTTGATTGGGGCTCCAAAAACCAATGCCTGCATGTGTCAGGTTTAGATTTGGAATATAAATTATCAAGTCAAAAAGCACTCATGTTCTACACAACTCTATTGCATTCTGCTTGGCAATCCAAAGTCTTGTAACACCTCATAATATAAACCTTCAGTCTCCATACATTTGCATCACAATTTCACAAAAATTCCAACATTGATCTGGCAACACTGCCTTGGAAACGTGGATAACATTATCTAAGCAGATAGTACAGTGAAAAATACTTTGAGCAAGGATAAAAAATAAGCTAGAACGAACATATCCAGTAGAACCCCACATGTAAATTCCAAGTTTACCCTGACTTGTAAGGTTGAATTAAAACAGCAATGCGTGCGTTCTATTTACAGTACAAGCTTACTGCAGCAGCCTATTAAAAAACAGAACAACTTCACAATGCAAATAATTTAACTATGATTATAATTACCGGTGGCAAAAAGTACAACATCTGCCAACAGCTCCTCTCCATGATCTGTGCGAACTTTAATTCCATCCTCTGTTTTAGTCAACTGTATTTACAGCTAATATAATTACAATGAGGTTCACTATAAATAACATGGAAAAATCAAAACATAAACTGGAGAGAGGCAGATGAAAAATAACATGAAAAAGCAACACATGTTACATTGACACCAAATCCTAATAAAGGTGAAACTACCTCTGTCAAATTTGTTCTGGGGTGCAAATTAATTCCCCTGCCTTCAAGATTTCTTGCAACCACAGCCCTCATTTCATCATCAAAACCCCTGAAGCAGATAGCTATCAGATATATTGGCATGAGAAACACAACTGCAGTCCAAACCTTCAAAATGATTGAACAAAAAATGCCAGAAATCCTTGGTGAAAATAAGTAACAGATGGTGAATTAAAATCACCATTATTACAGCATAAAAAAATGCATGCAACATACTTGAATGAAAATTGCTACTTCAAATATGAAACACCAAAATTTGCTATCTTCCAGGTTCCAATTCCTGTAGACAACCTAAAGTATTTTGGCCGTGGAATATGCAAACCAGGAAGTAATTATCAAAAAAGGTAACCATGTTGATAACATATTCTTTACACAGTTTACTTGCAAACATAAAATGTGTGGACTACTATATAAGACAAGAACTTGGTTATCCAAAACAGAAAAAACAACATCAAGGCCTTAACCACAACCTTAACGGAAGTTCCCTTCTGAGAAATAGATCCACAGTAGCACCCATGCCACGCCATATCGAAGCAAACTCAACAGCAATGTACCTAAACAAGAAAAAGAATAATTATCCAAAATCATATGCATGCTAGGACATAGGCAAATAAAATAAATAGATAGCAAAGCTTCGCGCAGAGTTTACCCTCCACCAAGCACTACTGCACGCTTTGGTAAATCTTCCAAACTCAATGCCTCATCAGAAGTTATGCCCAACTCCTAAACAATCAGAAAGCAGCAGATAAGGCAGGTATGCAAGATAAAGAAAACAAAAGAAAAACAGCTTCAACAAGAACATATCTGCACCACAGATAATTTGAATCCTGCAATAGGTTTCAGTAAAATCAAACAAATTAAGTTCGACTAGGTAATTACAGCAGTAATTGTGATCAAGAATTAATGCGCAATTGAAAGATGAGCACCATGCATCTGAATGGAGAAACTTTTATAAATGTGGTTGAAAACAAAATTCAAAAGAAACTACAGATAGGAATGTCCATCCAATTGTAAAAGATAAAGATGGCTTAGGTAGTGCCATGATAGGTACACATGAATTCATTAAAAAAAGGTTGATGTTGGAACAGAATATAAAAAATGGACAAGTGAATGAAATATGAAAACCGGATTGTAAAATCCACAATCAACTATTATATGGGGGACGTATTACAATGGACAAGGTGCATTCAAATCAAATGCTATAATAATGCATGGCTCACAATTTCTAGTTGAAATAAAATAAGACATGATAGAATTTCAATAACAAGAACGCTGACAGCCCCATTACATACATAATTACATGGCATATTAAATTATGAATTTCCAGATAACAAAGCAATTTCATGTTGAAGTAGCATCTAAACTCAACTGCAACACATCTCACATGGCATATTGAAATTATGAATTTCCAATTAACAAATCCATGTCATGTTAAAGTAGCATCTGAACTCAACTGCAACACATACTACGAAAGAAAATAAAGAGCACAAATTTGTAATTTACAGGCATGCATCCGCAAGTGGGAACAATACAGAGATGTAAGGCTAAGCAAGGGTGTTTCTGAAGCATTCACTCATCCAATTTCTCCAAACTTCCAACAAATTTCTTTTAAAAATGCCTAAAAATGTCAAGAAGTTTATCTCTATGTTCTATAGAGCAATCCTTCAATTTAATACTCAGAAAAAACTATTAATCACTAACTTTTACTAGTTGACAAGTCAAGATCAAAAGAAAAGGCACACGTAGAGTACATATCTTATTCTATGTCTGGTGAAATTTTATTTTTTGACAGATCTGCCTGGTATGCTATTTTAGCCAAAACTACAAGAAGTAATGGCCATTAGAGCTTCCGTAATCAAAAGGCAATTCAAATTATCTAAAACATTTTACCCAAGAAAAACAGCAGCTCTTCAATAACACACAACAGATGAAAAGGATATTAACTTTTAAATGACTTAATTGTTGGATTGACAAGGAGACAAAATACCCCATCAGAGACCAATTCCTAAGCATTCAATGAGAAAAAACAGGAAACTAACCTGCCCAGGAATATTGGGACGCTGAGCCTTACTGCCAGTTGCAATCAGGATGTGCTTTGCTGAGTATTTCAATTTAGTGCCATCTAGTTGTGTCAGTTCAACTTCATTAGGACCGGCAACCTTTCCCTCTCCTTCATACAGTTTAACCCCAGCATTAGATAGTAACCTCTTGTAAATTCCATTTAGCCTGACTATTTCATCTGACTGCAATTTTGACCAGAAAAATAGATGAAACAGTATATTCACAAACAGGTGCTTTTGTATTTCAGGGTATGACAAAACTTTAGCAAAAAAAACAAGGAAAGTAGCGAGAATTTCTGAAAGAAAAAAAAAATCTTGAATGCAGGAGAAAAGGAATCTAAATGCTCTAAAAAGTAGATTTCTCCTTAACAGTTACCCCACTGTTTGAACAAAAGATAAGGAAGTAAAATGCAGAGTGATCAATCACTTCAGTCGCTTGGTCAGGCATACAAGGATGGAAGTTAAAAGTGAAAAATCCCCAGCCTGACCACCTGTCACACCCTCCAGAAAAAAAAGTGGAGTGAAAAATGAAATAAAGGATGTGCTTTCCTTCAGAAAAACTCAATTGTCCTCTGAAATTAGTTGCTCAATAAATGACAGACAGCACCAGACTGGGTGCCACATGCATGTTAATAACAAATATCATAAATATAGAAACAAAACTGAAAAGACCACCAACCTTTTTCTGCAACAGTTTTTTCCAGTTGAAGTCCACCTTTTCATTGATTTCCCAACCATAATTCCTGGCGTCCTACAAAAACAAAGCACTCCATTCATGAAACCAACTGCCATTCAATACAGCTTACTTCACCCAAAAAGACATTAAAAGCAACCTGATAAAGGTTCTGCATATGAAAGACAAATTTATTGCATACGAGGCAGCAGTGTCAGACAAATCAAACATATTCACTGCTCAATATTTACACTTTGTATTCTTTTTCACGATGCACATGTATTCTTGCTTTACAGACCAAAAAATTAAAAAAAAATAGAAGTATGAGCATTTCAAATGCAAGATCTCAAATTTCAGTTTAAGGAGAACTTAGTGATTCTGAAATTGATCAATTTCAGAACTGAATAGAATGGAAGCATATTAAAATACAGTCCAACATCCACGTGCTGTCAGATAATCACATAGAACGCTTTCAATTTGTCATTAACTTTCTCCTCACTCCCAACTTTGCAACTTGAAAAAAGGATAGGCTGTCATTTGATCAAGGTTTCTGCTAGCACACTCAGTAAATTAATCATTTCAACCTGGCACATATCTTGTTCTCACCTCAATCTCACCTCCAAAATTTGCTCCATAAACTAAAATCTTCTTGGGAACACAACCGCGAAGAACACACCTACAAAACCAAATGAAGGCATGCCATTGATTATGAGTTAGGTTTCAACATTTCAGTTAATTCAAATTCAGTAGCAATCATCTCAAACCTAAACTAAAAACAAACTTGAAAGTCAACATTCTTTAAGTTTTCAATAATAACAATAAACTTCCTTTACCATGGCACTATAGATTATCAAAAACATGTTTCTCCATTTGAAACTCATCAGAAGTACTTCAATGGGCCATGAAAGTATGAATTCAATAATTCTATTTAATGTCATCAAACACTCATGCGCGATCACTTGAGATTTTTAACTAGTAACTGCCATGCCAAACAAATCTCTTATTCAGTCAGACAAATGACCCTACAGGAAACATTCCTTTAAAGGTCATTTAATGTCAAAAGCAACTTTTCTTTGCTAAATTTCAGCATTATTCCACGACCAGATAAATCTCCCCGCAATAGGAGATACAACAGAAGCATATAGCACCAAATGTTGTTTAACCTCCACTTGTATAAAAACATGGTAAAACTTAATGAACTTAAACACAAAATTCCAACAACCAGTTGAAGTTCATGAAACTGGACATGACTGCAAACAAATCATCCACCATTGCTACAAAATTCAAACACATCAAGTCTCGGGGTCCAGATTTCTTCTATCAGCTCATCCATTGACATTGTAGCCAAAATGCTGAAAAACTAAATCATATATCTAATGGATAGTGGAATATATCTGGAAAAAGTAATGCCAATAAAATAACGATGCAACAACAACAACCAAGCCTCCATCTCAAACTAATTGGGGCTGGCTATATGGATTGTTTTGTGCCATTCTGCATGACCATTATGGCAGCAGTAAGACAACTATGCTGCAACAACTGCAGCAAATGAAACTGAGATGTCTATTTTAGGATTTTAGATGAACTTACGTTCCACCAACCCCTCCATTTACTTCTGAGCTGATAGGATGAAATGGAAGCTCACAAATTCCAACCTTGAAACACAATGTTGGATACCATTAGTGAACAGTTAAACATCATGCTTTCACCAAAAGAATTATATATATTAATATCACCGAAAGCCAAAGTTTCTCACTTCAAAAGAAAAAAGAACTTGCAAATCAGTTTGCACAAAGTCCCCCATCAGAATCAAAATGAGACAAGATTATGTTAATTCCACTATGCAACAGCCTTTATTATTTGCTCTCACAAAATCAAAACCAACTCCCTTTTCTTTATCAATAAAAAAATCATAACCTGATTAAGAAAAAGCCCTCCAAGGTATTTTCTTTTATTCCCCACAAGTGTGATTATAAACCAATTAATACAATATTATATCCATGTAATTGAACTTCATTACATTACAAGTCTTCAACAAAAGTTAAAAAAAAAATTGATAAAAAACTTCCTCAAACCACATCAAGAACTCATGATGAATGGTTTTGTTTGTTTATTTATTTTTTAAACTTCCTCAAGATCGGGAACAAATATTATACCTTAGCTCCATAATTAGCAGAAAACCTAGCAGCACGAACACCGCCACTCCCAGCTCCAATAACAAACAGATCAAAATCAAAGTGGGCATCTTCTTCTACTTGGCTAGCTTGGTTCACTTCCCCATCGATAGGCATCTTTCTTGGCATGATTGTAAAATTGAATTTTAACTGCATCCACACATTCACACAAAAAAATGAAAACCAGATCAACAGTAAATTTATTTAAGTTATAAAAAATCGTTAAAAAAACTATCTCAGGTCCTAAACTAAACCACACTGGTCCCTCCAATTTTAAGAGCTATACCATTTAAAATACAGCCAACACAACCATAAAAAAAAAAATCAAAATAAAGAACCTTAAACGATAAGTAAAATACGCAAGGATGAAAAAGCTAGTAAGCATCTAACAAAACATCAACGCCAGACGAAGGCCAATAGGCAAAAAAACACCGGCTGCAGTAGGCTCGGTTAAGCAAATCTAAAAAAAATTCTTTCTGTAATTAAGAAGAAGATCGACAATTTCGATTTATTTATTTATTATTTTTTTACATTTTGCTTCAATTTTCTAGAGGAGAGGAAAATGAAAAGGATAAATACCTTTATAGAGATTGATTAGCGAAGGAGGAGAAATAAATGGTAGGGAAGTATGGAGGTAGAGGAGAGTTTTCTTTTTATAAGTGATTAAAGGGAACGTCGTCCTTTCCACCCATTTAAAGCTTCATGCCGCGATAGAGAGGGAGTAGGAGGAGGAGGTTTTTGATTTGATTTTGGGCACCTGGACACAGTCTTCCTGCCTATATAAAAGAACGGTCAATTTTTATTAAAATATTTATTTAAGTGGAGTATTATTTTTTTTCCCTTTTCTTCTTCTCTTTTCCGTTCATAAAAGAGATATTTTTTTATATGACAGAAATTCCATTTTTGTTTCTCAAAAAAAAAAAAAACATTTGTTGCTTAAACCTAAAAATCATCTGATTCGTTTATGAATATATGCTGGGAATAAGTAAGGAGAAAGGAAACGTAGGGGAGTCGCATTCCTGTCTATGTCCGACTAATAATGAGTTATAACAAAAGCTAAAAGATGAATTTATCATCTTTTTTTAAAAGGCAAGATGATAGATTCATTGTCTCTGTCACATTAAATTATATCTAAATGAGCAGTTAATTCACCGCTCTTTTAGTTTTTTTTAATTTATTGTTTTTAAATAGAAAATACAAAGATAACTGAGATAAAAATTACATATTTTTCCTGTATTTTTTATTTAAAAAATACAAAATTCCACTCTAAATTATTGAATAGAAATATTCTTCCCGAAACAAGGTTTATTAAACTGATATCAAAATGGTCGGAGAGGAGGAGAAATAAAAATAACTGTAGGGTTATTAGAGCTTGTTAGATAAGACCTGGCGTATCCTTTAATAATGTTATCTCACGATCCAGGCTCCTGGAAAGAGTGGTCCTATTCACATGGTCAAACCTTCTTTCTTTCTTTTTTTGGTCGGGGCCGCCATCATTTTTTTGACGATTTTGACAGGATGAGATCTTTAACTTTTGATTCTGTTTGTTTGCTGAAATTTTAAAAATAAATTTTTAAAAATAAATTATTTTCTAGTGTTCGGTTATGTCATGAAAAATAAGCTGAAAAATAACTTATTAATATTTTATATTTCTTAAGTTTATTAAAATAATAAGGAACAAATCTTACAAATTAAAAAGTTGAATGAGAATGAAATTGAAAAAAATATTGTTTCATAAATTATCTCAAATAAAATAAATAATAATTAAAATAATAGAGATCAAATCTAAAAAATAAAAAAATAAAAAAATAAAAGATGAAGAAATTAAAATAATAATAATTAACATTTCATAAATTATTTCAAATAAAATAAGTAACCATCAAAAGAATGAGGATCAAAATTGATAGATAAAAAATTTCAATAATAAAATGATAAGGGAAAATCAAATAACAATTATAAAAATAAGGACCAAAGTTAATATAAAAATTAAATTTTAAGAGATGAAATTGAAAAATAAATATTCAAAACAAATATATAAAGCAATCAAAAGTTTGAGGATCAAATTTGATATAATTAGCAAATAATATGATTTTTCTAAATTTTTCACAACTTCTGGAAAATATTTTCCGCCCAATTTTTTTAAGAAAACACTTTCCTGGAAACCAAGCTAATTTTTTTTAACTGGA
>Ga0307507_10009830_pt1 | contig 12603 bp, 17 predicted proteins | sample 7_EM_MG_FD_207223 | JGI IMG/M metagenome (GOLD analysis project Ga0307507, IMG submission 207223) | Populus trichocarpa ectomycorrhiza microbial communities from riparian zone in the Pacific Northwest, United States - 7_EM | ecosystem: Host-associated > Plants > Roots > Unclassified | place... | reverse complement strand
AGTACCTATTCAGGGTCAAGTTTACCTCTCCAATCTCTGGGTATAGCGAGTGGGTCACGATCGTAGTTCACCACCACAAGCAGTCTCGGTCAGAACACCATCCGGCAAGGGGAAGTATACAGAAACACCCCACACCGGTATCGTAGATGAAGTATCTTATCGTGACATGCCTGCACTGGTGCATTGTGTTGAGCGTGTCCATTGTATGATGCAAAGAAGTAAAATTTGTTACTAGTTAGGCTAAGCCAGATGTGGAATGAAATGGGTTCAGGGTAAGGAATTTACTGTTTCACATAGCCTAGGGGATGATAGGTTATTATATTTTCATGTCCTCCTCGCTCGCCATTTTTATGCTGAGAACTTGGTTGATCAAGTGCTTAACTCATGTTACACTAATCATTATTTGGGATTGCGGGGCAACCGCGTCGCGTTTGTCCATTAGTGGTGCAGCGCCCTAATGAAGTGGTTTTCTAGCACACCAAAAACGCGTTCCCTTTCGTTAACCTCGCCCTTCCTTGGTTCCCGTCTGGGGTTACAGTCAGTGTTCTTTTTTTTTCTTTCTCCTCTCGTAGGTTACATATCTACCACACAACCACCACTTACCGCACACTCGCTATCATCTACCTACATTTGCTGTTTCCCTCGCTCGCTTTTGCTATTCTATTTCAAAATATCTCCATTCCTTCTAGCTATTTTGTATATTATTATCCATTAGCTCATATCATCCCTCACCGCCCCCCTAATGCCATGTCTCGTCGAACTAAAAGCTTCTTTGAACAGGATCATTCCGCAAAGGTACACCCGCTTGTTATTATTTTCCCAGTTTCAAATTCAGTGATTGACTAACGGTTTCTGCGCATTTTATTAGGCAAGAGCTCCGTACTCATATAATAGGAGAGGGAATCCCAACCCGTTACAACAACACCAGCAGCAGCAACAGAACTTAACTGGGGGTGGCCCTTCTACAATTCCTCCTTCCAAAGAAACAAAGGCAAAGCTAAGTGCGTTTGCTTTTGGCGGGTTGACCCCTCGCCGCAAGGGAAGGGGGTCTGGCGGTGGAAAGGGAGAGGAGGGAGAGGGAGACGGCAAGGATGATGTAGAAGGTTTAGCGATGACCCTAGGCTCAGAGCCGATGTCAGATCCAACCAAAGAGTGCCCACAGACTCCCGCCCCACGACTCGCCCTATCAGATCTTATTGGAATCGGCGAAGAAGGAAAGCTCCCACAGCCTGCAGTACAATCGGATGTTTCTCCGGAGGACAGAATCATGTGGCAGTTGTCGCCGAATGGCTCCCAAGTAACACCGAAAGTCAAGGGGAAAGGGCAAAAAAGGAAGAGAGATATCGAATCTCCCTCAGGCGATGTTGCTGCTCAGGACTCGCCGGCACAGAGAAAACCGGGCACTTTCAACTTGCAAGACCTGGACACGGACCTGAGAACACCATCAGCGGATCCTGCGACGCAGCTATGGAGCAAATACTTTACAAATACCAATTCTGGTTCTGCGGCTGCGCGCCCCGTCAATCCAGCCGCTCGTCTTTTCAATGGCGGGGAGGCATCTCAAAATGGGGCCCCAGATTTATCGCCCCTCGGCTTGAGACGTTCATACAGCTGTGGTCCGGATTGGCCTGGCCATTCTCGCTTGAAGAAACGAAAGACAAACCTCGAGTTGGGTTCTGAAGCAAGCATCGCTGAAGAACCCACAGAAAATCCCAAAAGTCTCACCGGAGCCAATGGTCCTGGGCCGTCAAGATTATCAAGAGTTAGTCGTCTAGTTGACAAAGTTAAGGAGACTTTAGGAAAACCCTCAGTCCTGCCAAATTTACCGTCCTCTTCCTCTCCGTTACCGGAGAGACATCCCAATTTCGAGTTGACGTCGTCTCCACTCGGTGGTGGAAGGCTGAGGGCGCGGGGAAGTCCTTCCCTCGGGAGGGGTATAGCGCTCGCCGAGGGAACCGCGCCTGTCGAGAGTTCTGACTCGGAGGACTTTGGTGAGTTTGACGAGGCTGATATTGACATGGATATGCTGGAAAAGGTCGAGGAATTAGTAAGAGATTCCCAGCCCCAAGCTCAGGCCAAACCTATAGCAGAGGGTTCCTGCAATCCTCCAGCACTAGTTCGTCAGCAGCCGGTGCAGCCGATCCAGGAGATATCAGGGTCATTTGTGGCTGCTGATGGAGAAGACGAATTTGGTGATGGAGATGATGACGATTTCTTTACGCAAAACCTTGAAGAGATGGTCGCTAAGTTTGACACACCCGCCGCCGGGCCGACACTGGCCAGTAAGTCAGCAGGAAGCTCCCAAACACTTGATCAACAAAGCCCAGACGCCAAAGTTCGGGATCAAGCAGACGAAAATGCCAAATTTCTGGAAGAATTTGGCGAAATCGATTTTGATGAATGGGAGGAAGAGGAACTGAAGATTACTCAAGGACTTGTGCGTATCATTTGTGTCCAAACTCCTACAAGTTCTCTAATAATTTCAAGACAGATATAAACGCGAAGGTCATAAAAAGATATCTAGTTCTGGAAATATCTGAGAGCCAGTGGGAGCTCGGGAATCATTTCTCGCAAAATCAGAAGGTGGGACTTTAGTGCATATTTTGAAAAGCTGTCGTACTGATCCACCCAGGTATTGAAAGTAAAAGATGAAAGGTTGGATCACGAGAGAACAATTAAACTCCGAGAATCGTGGTATTCCGATACCGATATCTCTAAAGGCGACTATCTGCATCTGATCGGAACTTTTGACCCTTCTGGAACTTGTGTTGTTGATAATGCCCACAACATGATTATTCTCCATCCAGATTTCCTTGTCTCAAGTACGGTTGTTGCAGACTCCTTTAGTTGTGTACGGAAAGCAGTTTTCCAAGATCGTGTTAAAGCAACTGGCGATATCAGTAAGCCAATGGTGTATGGGAACATTCTTCATTCACTTTTTCAGATTGCTTTGGAGGCGAACTGTTTTTCCACTGTATTCCTACGAAAAAGCATAGACTCACTCCTCGTCCAGTATGTGGAGAGTCTATACATGTTAAAAGAGCCACTTCCTATCGCAACGGAGTATTTGCGCTCGAAAATACACCTTATCCAAGAATGGGCGGGTTTATTCGTTTCGAAAAAACCTAAGGTAGCGTTCTTTCTTTTTTAGAAATACCCACAACTAACCAATATACCTAAAGGCAAATGCTACCGTCACTGAGCATCGCACAAGATACAATCCAATAGTTGCTATTACCAAACTTCTCGATGTCGAAGAGCATGTTTGGTCCCCAATGTTTGGCTTGAAGGGAATGATTGATGCTACTGTTCAAGCTACAATCATTGACCACAAAAGCGAGAAAGTATTGACTATCCCACTTGAACTCAAGACCGGCAAAAGCACGACTGTAATGATGCACCGCGCTCAGACAATGCTCTATACTCTTTTAATGTCGGACCGATATGGTTAGTTGGCTGTAATTATCTATCAGTTAATGAAAATTGACTTTATTTTAGATATCGACGTGCAATGTGGATTATTATATTACCTAGAGAATAAGGAAATGATTCGTGTGCCGGCTATCAGAGATGAGTTGCGTGGGATGATCATTGGCCGTAATCGCCTTGCGAGTTACATTCGGAACAGAGAGATCCTGCCGGATATGCTTAAAAGCAGATATACCTGCGGAAACTGTTATGCTAAGGAAACTTGTTTTATATACCATAAAGTAGGTTCAATCCTTCGAGCGATATTCTCAACGAGGAAAGTTCTAACCGGTCATAGCTTCTAGAAGAGGGTACCCCTAAAACTAGTGGTGTTGAGGATCATTTTCATGACATCACCGGCCACCTTGGCAAGTCGCACCAAAATTTCTTCAAACATTGGGACAACTTACTATCAAAAGAAGAAAAGGATATCTCTCGTTTCAGAAAAGAGCTTTGGGGACTGCTCAGTTCTGAACGGGAGGCGCTGGGAAGGTATTGTCATAACTCCCGGTTTGAATGTCTGTACAGAGGCTAATACACAATACTTGACTAAAGATGCTTCGGTCAACTTGTTATTGTGCCGGGCTCAATCTCCGTTGATTCTTCGGCCTCGAAGATCAATAGATATACCTATACTTTAGCGAAGGGGGAGGAGGCGGCAGTTCCAGGTTTTACTTTCTTGGATTCTATGATCAACCCTGGCGAACCCATTGTGATTTCAGACGAAAAAGGCCATTTCGCCCTTGCGTTGGGCTACATAACAGAAATCCGCCACAATCGGGTCACCGTGCAAGTAGACCGACGATTACATAATGCGAGAACGCGCAAGCCTGGGTTCCATAAGAAGACCAACCAAGTGTTCGCGGGCATCATGGAAGTTTCCAAAGATGGCGAAGAACAAGATTTTTCTCAGTCTACTAATCCAGATGAGGGAATCCGCTATAGATTGGACAAGGACGAATTTAGCAATGGGATGGCTTCTATCAGAAACAACCTTGTTCAAATCATGTCGCCCAAGTCAAACGAGAAGTATCGAAAGCTTCTCGTAGACCTAGAGCCGCCGGTGTTCAAAATTTCTCCCACTGCTTATTCAGTAGACAGTAGCAGCCAGACTAATCTAAATGGAGACCAACGTAAGGCAATTGAAAAGGTCATGAGCGGTATGTCGCCCCCCTTTCGAGCTACTTGACTTGACAGTGCCACTAAACAACTGATGTAGCCCAAGATTATGCTCTTGTACTTGGTATGCCTGGAACAGGCAAGACTACTACCATCGCCCATATCATCCGAGCGCTCGTAGGACAAGGGAAAAGTGTTTTATTAACATCTTACACACATACTGCCGTCGATAATATCCTTTTAAAAATCAAGAGAGACAATATTAATACCCTGCGCCTCGGCTCGGGGACCAAGGTGATCCACACATTCCAAGCTATTTATGACTCTTCAGTACTAATTACAAACTAGATTCATCCCGAGGTCAAAAGCTTCGCACAATTAGCGGAAGGCCAGAGGACATCCTTTGAGGAATTGAGAGAGACCTTCCACATGCCTAAGATTGTTGCTACAACATGTCTCGGAATAAACCAGTGAGTCCCCACTTAAGTGCAATAAATGAATTAGTGCTGACTGAAACTCAGCCCTATCTTTTCCGAACGCAAATTCGATTACTGTATCGTTGATGAGGCCTCTCAAATCACGCTACCTGTATGTCTTGGCCCGATTCGAATGGCCAATACATTTATATTGGTCGGCGATCATTATCAGTTGCCTCCTCTTGTACGAAGTCCCGAAGCACGTGAAGGAGGGCTGGACATTAGTTTATTCAAACTATTATCAGACACCCACCCTCAGAGTGTGGTAAACTTGGAGCACCAATATCGAATGTGTGAAGAGATCATGACATTGTCGAATGACCTTATCTACAAAGGGAAGCTCAAGTGTGGCAATGAGCAAGTTGCAAAAAGAACACTGCAGATACCTCGCATTGATGGGCTGGCGAGGCTCCATTCTTCTACGCAAGATACGCGGTGTGGAAGTGGGCCCTGCTGGATTCGAGATCTCTTTGTGGATGGGTATGTTTATCATTTCGAACTATTTTCCCTAGCGAAAAATCATATTAACCTAAAAATTTTCAGGGTGAAAGCTTGTTTTATCAACACAGACAATGTTCCAGCAAAGGAAGTCCGAAAGGGTGATCGAATTAATAACCCGATTGAGGCTGATATTGCATTCCAAGTAAGTGTCTCTTAACCTCCTCTGTCTAAGCACCCCTAACATCAAACCCTGTAGCTCGTAGAGGGATTCTTGAGTTGTGGTGTTGATCCATCCTCCATTGGAGTTATCTCAGTCTATCGCTCCCAGATTAAGCTTTTACAGAACCTCCTCCGTAATAGGCCCTCTGTCGAGATGCATACGGCAGACAAGTTCCAAGGCCGTGACAAGGAAATAATTGTCATTTCCCTCGTCCGTTCAAATGGCGATCAAAATGTCGGCGAACTCCTCCGGGATTGGCGAAGAATCAACGTTGCATTTACCCGAGCAAGGAGCAAACTACTTATCCTCGGCTCTAGGTCAACACTTCAATCAAACGAACTCCTAGCAGACTTTGTCAGACTAATGGAGAGAAACAAATGGGTATACGACCTGCCGCCTGACGCCCAACTCACTCACTCTATGCCCCAAACCCAGTTCCCGGCAAGTGCCGACTTCAGGAAGGTGGGAACAGTCAAAGGTCCAGAGAATCGTATAAACGGGAAGAAGTCATTGAGCTCAAGGAATGACTTTTTGGGCAGCAGGCCAGTTTTGAAGGACATTGTAAATGGTGCAATGTAAACAGTGTTTGATTATTCTTGTTTGAGCACAACTGGATTGTGGGCTTGTTCATGAGTCGTGCTTGCTCTTCACACATGTCTCGTTCGCACTGGGTAGAGAGTTTAGTGTTTTATACTTAGATTAATCGATAGTATTTACATTCTTGACATGAACGTGCAATGAAGTTCACTGTATTGCCATTCCGAGTGATGAGTTATGCAAAAACGTACAAACGAGGACATGACTCATTACAAATTTTAATTTTATCAGGTGACCACGTTTTAGGGGATCACCCAATCAGAGGAAAGTCGATTGGTCGCGACGCGTTGGCTTCGCCACCCAGACCCCTCAAGGCTAATTTTCCCCTTCCCTCGCGTCTCCCTCTCATCTCTTCCTGCCATCACACACTACCGCCGACAACCGCAAAAGCTATACCTCACTAGAAGAATATCAACCATGAGTGCTGAGGAAGTTGCACAGGAAGGCGGAAGCCAGTTTGACGATCAGTCCACCCAGATAGGTGGGCCGGGAGCTCCTACTCCCCTCTCTGCTCTTGAGGTTCGCTACTATCTCTGTCTATTACAGGAGATTTAACGGGATAGGAAGGAAAGCTGACGTATGAGTGTATATAGGGAAATGGAATCAGTGCGCGGGATATCAAAGCCGTTGTGGAGGCCGGATACAACACTGTTGAGGCTGTAGCGTACACGCCAAAGAGAGCTTTGCTCGTTATCAAGGGTATATCCGAGGCCAAGGCGGATAAACTTATTGCCGAGGGTAAACATTGATCGTTTATTCCTATACAGGAGCTATAATCTAATAAACTGTACTCAGCTTCAAGATTAGTCCCCATGGGGTTCACCACCGCAACGGAAATGCACCAACGTCGTAGCGAGTTAATCTCCATAACAACAGGCTCGAAAACCCTCGACACCCTTCTAGCAGGCGGCATCGAAACAGGCTCCATCACTGAGGTATTTGGCGAGTTCAGGACCGGAAAGAGCCAACTTTGCCATACTCTCGCCGTGACATGTCAACTACCTTTCGACATGGGCGGCGGCGAGGGTAAATGTCTATACATTGATACCGAAGGCACCTTCCGTCCTGTCCGTCTACTAGCTGTTGCTAATAGATACGGATTGAACGGAGAGGAGGTTCTTGATAACGTTGCTTATGCACGTGCATATAACTCGGACCACCAGCTGCAATTGCTGAACCAAGCCGCCTCCATGATGACTGAGACAAGATTCTCGCTCTTGATAGTGGATAGTGCGACTTCATTGTACAGGACTGATTTTGCGGGGCGTGGGGAGCTTTCTGCTAGGCAGACGCATTTGGCTAAGTTCATGAGGACGCTGCAGAGACTTGCTGATGAGGTTTGCCCCGCCCAGTATATCAAAGAGCCACTCCGAAATACTAACAAGGGTTGCATAGTTCGGTATCGCGGTGGTTATAACCAACCAAGTTGTCGCACAGGTAGACGGTGGTGCCGCGATGTTCAATCCCGACCCTAAAAAACCCATTGGCGGAAACATTATCGCGCATGCTTCCACTACCCGGTGTGTATTCTCCTTTACACTTGTATTATGTCACGACTTACTAACACCCACCTAGCCTATTCTTCAAAAAAGGCAAAGGCGAGACTCGTATATGCAAAATTTACGACTCCCCATGTCTGCCAGAGTCAGAGTGCATGTTCGCTATCAATGGTATGTTATCCCCAAGTCTCTCCCTCTTTCTGTCTGTTAAGCACTTGATACTAACGATTATCATGTAGAGGACGGAATTGGCGACCCAAATCCTAAAGATTTAGAAAACTAGAGCACCCAATATTATCCTTTTCTTCTTTCTTCTGCTTTTACCTCAAATTCTCCTCGTTGTCCAGGGTTTTCCTCGCGTTTGAATTACAAATAATCTCACTAGGGGGCGTTGACTAGCTTAAAAGGATGGTGCTGGGGGTTTACGATGGAATGTCTTTTTTCTTTTGCTCTCTTTTATTCCTTTGGTCTTTAGCTGGACGAGTGGATGGATGGATGGACGGACGACTGTGGTGGATGTGTGGGGGCTGGGGTATATATACTGGAATGGCATTTTATGAGTCTTTAGAATGGCACTGGCGGATGTGAGCTAGTTTGCAGAAGTAGAGCGCGCACGTGATACCAAATATGCTATCGTGGATCGAACTATCGGAGCTTTTTCCTCTGCATGCCAACTTGGGCTAGAGCACCGTGGTGTGCCGGTCATCCCTAGGCCGATTCCCTCCTGTCATGCCAAGGTCCTTGCAGCCCCATTCCCTAGTTTTCTCCTTCCGTAGGACTTGCACATGACCATCCCATCCCGCGAAGACCGCAAAATGCCAACGATTACACTCACCAACGAAAGAAATCAGCTGTGCTTTGAGCGTAAGTGAGGGTTGGTGCGCAAACTGCTCCCCTGGAGGGCGCAGAGCAAGCGCAGAGTAAGAGTTGGCGAATGTATCTTATCTATTGCACACAGCAAGTGAGACTTCACCTGATGCTTGGACGATATTATTGTTGTCAAAATACCAAAGGGGGTCGGTCTGCAATGGGGATTTCTTTCTTTTTGGTCAGGTTACCGGTAGTGCTTTGCTGGTGGATAGTATCACTCGTAGCCACAACTACTACACACAGACTTCCAAACGTATCGAGCATTCATTCGTATATGTCCAGTAGTAGTAGGTAATCAAGTCTCTATTCCTCGCGTTTCTGTTCCCATGGCCTGGTTATGCTGTTGAGGTCATTCCTCACTTCTTCCCCTGGGCAGTTATGGTATAGGTATTAGTACCATCCTCAAGCCGGACAGGCGGACCTGAAATGAAATCCGGATCCATCGAGGAGTACATCAGGGCTAGTGCTTCTGTCTGCCTACCTGGGACTTACTAACCCGGAATCTGACGACACTTCTAACAGTGTGTCCCTACTCTATACACCACCGATACTATACCTGAGATCACAGTTATAATAATATACTAAGGTATATATATGCTCCACCCCATCCGTCAAGAGTTCTAGTTGGCCGAGCGGATATCTCTTGACCAAGTAGGCCACTTTCCCAGTAGAATATCCCACCAGGAAAGTAAATTTTCACCCCACCCCCCCCTAGGCCTGTAATCATAAGTGATAATCTGTGATGCGACTAAAGCGGCAGAACTAGAGAAACAAAAATAAATAAATGCCCTTATAAGGGGGGCAATAAAAACTTAGTATTAATACAGCATGTATTATACTGATTACAGTAGTTGTGCAATGATTGAATAGGTAGAGGATGAGGAGAGTAAGGGTAGAAAGGGTTAGAAATGTGCATATTCGTTAACGTGGTGGGGGGGGAATGCAGTAAGTGGAAAGTATTATAGTTGTGTGTAGTCAATTGTATTACTTAATGATAATAATAATACTATTATGTTAATATTATAATGTCAAATGGGAGAATTTGCCATGTTGAAATTTCCGAAAATCTCTTCTATATATTATACTTGGTGAATTGGATAAGCTAGATTTAACTTGCTCACTGGGAGATCCTGCAGGGCGAGTGTTGCTGCCCCTTTGTAAAGGGGTTATTCCATTGGTGAATAGGATGTTTCCTTGGCTAGGTAAAAATCTTACCAGCTGGGATGGGATATATACGATACCGGAGGGGGATGTTTAGCACAAAAAAAACCCCCCGAATCCCTAGGGGTTGAGCCTTTACTATAGGAGCTCGTGTGCCGGTAGCGGAAAGCTTCTATATAATAAGTGAGCTTCAGTCGGCTGACCTGCAGAGATTGGGGGGGATGGATGGTCGGGTGAGGGATCTGAAGATGTGGCTTTGGCGGTATTTATCTGGGAGGATTGCGCCCTAGAGGGGACGCTACTAGGAAGAGGCGGGTTGAATCTTCCGTGTTCTTATCCGTAATTCTGGGGTTCGGTTGTGCATTTAGAAACCTGACCCCGCTTGAAGATGGACTTTCTTTTCCTCCTAGGTAGTGTACGGCGTGTGTACAAGTGCACCCCCCCCCCCCCTCTTACATCTCCGTTGAGATCTAAGGTGTTTTTTTAATACTAGAACGGTTAACGACGTTTTGTGGGTTTTCGGTAGGTTACTTTTCTGTACAGTCTTATTTTTGAGCATAGCATGCTATGAGAACTTAGGGCCTGTTTGGCAAACCGTGATTTGAACTTTTCGCTATAATGCCTCAAATCCTCATTTAAAATATTCATGATGTTCGGCTGGGTAACATTTTTCAAATCATGATTTGGGAAATTTTTCATAGTGTGAGTATTTTGGGTTACAAATTACTAGTTTTTGTATAATACCCATAAGTATTTTGTTATGTAATAAATGCTATCATAGTGAGTCTTGAGGTCATCTCATAGAGTTAGCCCTAGATTGTGATTTGGAAAATTGAAGATTGCAGTTACATTTAGCAGAGGGCTGTTTGCAAATCACGGGTATCTCAAATCACGGCGTGCCAAATAGCCCCTTTTCCTCTCAATATTTGGAATAACCGATGCGGAGGTAATGATCGGCCACGAGGGTTTTACCCAGCAAAATGGAGCGGCTCAAGTGAAGACACGGAGTTTGTATTAAGCGGTGAAAAAGTTCATTATTGATTAAGTATGTAGAAAGGAAAGTTTTCGGGAAAGTTAAGAACAGGAAGGAATAACAAATAGGGGAAATTTTTTCATAGCTCGAGTGTCCCTCTGCCAGTGCATACGCATACCGCTGCGGCCTCACAGCGGGGGCATTTCCCGTATCAAGTCTATTTTGGGCGAGTGATCTTGCATGACGGGACTGGTTGAAGGATGTGCAGATTGTCAGAAAAAGCCTTATTTCCGGGAGAAATGATTAGCGCATTGCCTGTGTTGTGTGGGTCTACTGGTGGCGCCCGGCTTGGGAGTTATACAAAGTAGCCCGAACGGGATCATCGTAAGCTATGGATAGTGTAGTGCTGTACTCTTCCGTTATGCATTTATCATCATTCTAAGCTGACTAAAAACTTTGCCGGTATGATACTGTACATGCGTAACCAGTGACCTGCTTCCGAATCCTGTCTTGAGCAGCATTTCCTTATTACTGACATTCCCGCTGTTTGAAGACATAGAGATATTGCCGTTGGTCAATGCCTGTGGTTTGTCTTGTTTATTATCCTCTCCTCTGGCTGAGATACCTAATTTGAAATGGCGTCATTTTAACCAATTTACCCCAGCCGAAGAATGCTCCCTCCCAAGCCGTGAATTCCGATCACTCCTCACGATACTCAAGTCCATTTTGTCCATTTTCTATTCCCCACCATCCTCTTCCAGCTCTGACAGTAATATAGGAGCCAAAGTGAGATAATGCTTAACGCAGGGGCCATAGGCTAATGGCATGACATCACAGTTCCAGCAAAGGTAGTCTCCCAGGTTCCCTGGCCCAATTTACCTCGCCGACAAAATCAATTCCGCCGGGGGAGCCAAACAACCGCACGCCGTCGAAGGGTAGGCTTAGTACGAAAAGTCAGGCATTGGACCCTTGACCTCCCTAGCCTCCTCCTGCCCCTCCTGCCCCTCCTGTGCCCCCCGTGCCTCCTCTGCGGACATGTAGAAAGGCTGAAAGAGGGCGTAGCGTAGGGGGAATGTAGTAGACCCTTTCGGTGAGGGGTGGTGGGGTCTCTGCTGGTAGTGGAGTGGATAAGGGGTGGTAGAAGTTGAATTCGCGGGCTTCTGTCCTGTTCACCGGTTTACTCATTTTATTTTATTTAAACTCTGGAAAGCGGCTGTATGTTCTGCACGATGCGTTATGCACACTTCCTAACGCGGAAATGAGGGATCGTGGCTAGAGGGAACGGGCAGGAACTCCGGCGAGACCAGCATCTCGTTATTTATCGCCTTGTGGACGTAATTTTCTGCTTTAACAAGGTTTAGTATGTATAAATAGTAGCTGGTAAAGCTCCGTTTGGCGCACGATTGAATAAAAGAGGGAAAAAAATCCCCTTCCTCCTGGAAATGGTTCGCGAACCGAAATAAATAATAATAAAAGTGAGGTTTTTTTTTTCCTTTGAAAAGTTTTGATGCTCGGTGAGTCCACGATATTTTTATTATGACATTGTACAAGTGGCAGGGATAAAGTTTCCGAACATGGTTGGGAGGAGGTTGATTTGTACCCTAGAGAGAAAGGCGGGTCAGAGTGTATGGGTTGGAAGAAGGATAGGCGGGATACCGTATAAATTGGGAAAACCCAGAATACGCTAGCAAGGGTAAAGAAGGTGTGGCAAACCGTTACCCCCTTTAGAGGAAATCGAACTGCTGAAAGAGAAGAAATTCTGTGCTTGTGTGGCGATCA
>Ga0307507_10009829_pt1 | contig 12604 bp, 12 predicted proteins | sample 7_EM_MG_FD_207223 | JGI IMG/M metagenome (GOLD analysis project Ga0307507, IMG submission 207223) | Populus trichocarpa ectomycorrhiza microbial communities from riparian zone in the Pacific Northwest, United States - 7_EM | ecosystem: Host-associated > Plants > Roots > Unclassified | place... | reverse complement strand
CGGTGCGGGACAACCCCCGTTCGTTGTCCGGTGTCCGTCGCCTCCTCCGGCCGCCCGGAGGGGCAGGTCTCACCAGTCCGTCAGGTCGACAGTGTGCAGGCAGTGCGGGTCGGCCGGGTCCGGCTTCCACCGCCCGTCCTCGCGGACGAGGGACGGCAGCGCGGCCAGCAGCGCTGTGACGGCGCCCGTCAGCCGTACGTCGGCCGCGACCAGGCCGCCCGCTTCCTCCACTGCGGCGTACAGCCGCAGCCGGTCGTCTCCGGTGAACAGGAACCCGCACAGCGGCGGATCGGGCGGTGTTTCCACGAACGGCCAGGCCAGGGTGCGCAGTACGCGCAGCGCGCGGTCGCCCTCGGTCGGACCGGCGACCTGGACGGCGTCCGTGTCCACCCGGACCAGCGGCATGCCCATCACCGTCGTGCCCGCCTTCGCAGGGGGGCCTGCCGCGAGCGTCCGTGTCCAGCCGAGCACGAGCGGTGCGGTCACCGGTTCGCCGTCGTCCGTCAGCGGGATCTCGTACGCGGTCCGCCCGCCGGTGTCCACGGCGCCGGAGGTGCCGGTCACGATCCGCACCGCGTGCGGCATCGGCAGGACGCCGCGCAGGAAGACGCCCGGGACGATAGGGGCGTGGACATAGTCGAGCAGCAGCCGCGTGATGTAGGCCTGCTGCTCGGTGGTCTCATCGCCGGGGGCGGTCACCCGTTGACCCAGTTCGGGCATTTGGTCGTGCCTTTGCAGTAGGCGGTGATGACACCGATCTTGTTTCCCTTGCCCGCGTCGTACTCGCCGTCGGGGGTCCGGCGGGAGTACTGGGCGATGACCACGATGGTGACCTGCCGGTGGTTGTTGTCGAGGGCGATGCCGAAGTATTCGAGGCGCCCTCCGTGCTTGACGTCCACTCTCCCGGACAGGGCTGCGTTGATGACCCGGCAGGTCTTGATGTTGTGCTTGCCGGAGAAGTGGCTCCAGCCGAGGTCGCCGTTGCCGTACCGGGTGGGGATGTCCCGCCCGTCCATGTCGGTCTGGTCGCACTTGAGCGCCTTGTTCCAGTACCGGTCCGCGGAGGCCGACGACGCCGGCACGGCGAGCAGCACGGCCGCCGCGACGAGCACGCCCACCATCTTGATCGTCTTCATGGCCGGACCGTGCCACACCACAAGAAAGATTATTCCTCCCCTTTGCGGTGATACGTTCCCTCTTCACCCGCCTGACCGGCCGGCTCGCCCGCCGGGTCCGGCGTCTCAGGGAGCCACGCGGTGAACTCCTGCGGACGGGAGGGCGGGTGTGCGACGGTGGGCGCCGGCCGGGCCCGCAGCTTTCCCCCGTAGCGGCGGACCCGGCCGACCGTTCAGCGGGCGAGCGTGACGGTGACCGGCAGGTCGGGGCATTCGGCGAGCTGCTGGGTGAGCGCGTCGCGCTCGGTGGCGTCGACGCTCAGCCCCCAGCGCGTCTTGTCGGCGACCCAGTCGGTGTCGTACTGGCACCGGTAGCCCGCGTACGGGGGCAGCCACTCGCTGGGGTCCTTGTCTGATTTGGAGCGGTTGCTGGCGGCGGACACCGCGATCAGATCACGGGCGTCGTCCAGGTCGTTCGCGTACAACTCCAGTTCCTTCGCGGTCCATTGGGAGGCGCCGGAGTCCCAGGCCTCGGCGAGCGGCACGAGATGGTCGACGTCCAGCTTGCTCGCGCTGTCGAGGTAGCAGTCGTCGTAGGGGGAGTACCAACTTCCCCCCGCCAGAACGCAGTTGGGGCCCTGGTTCGGGGCGAGAACGGCTTCGGACTTGAGGACCTCCATGCGGGTGTTGCAGCCGTCGCGGTCCGCGTCGGTCCAGTGCTTGAACTTGGTGCGTTCGTAGCCGGTGCGGCTCTCGCTCCGGACGAGCAGTGCGGCCAGAGCGTCACGGACGGGCAGCACCACGGTGTCGCCGGGAGCGGCGGCACGTGCGGGTGTGGCGGCGTGGGCGGTGATGGGGGTGAACAGGATGGTGAACACGGACAGCGCGGCAGCGGCCGTACGGGCGGCGGAGGTAAAGCGCACGACGAGGTTCCCTCTCGAAGATCACGAACAGTCGTGATCTTCGTAGCGGGACTGCACCTGCCATGCCCGTCGATCCTTCTGTGTGTCACCCGCGCGGACGGTAAGTCACACCGCGCCGGCCCGATCCGCGACGAGGGGTGTTCGGCAGCATCCGGTGTCGGTGGGCGGTGCTCTCGGGGGTGGTCGGCCTTGTCACGGTGCCGGACAACGTAACCGGCCTTCTCGAGACGGTCGACCAGCCGGGTTGAACTGCCCTGGTGGTACTGGCGGGTGACGCTCGTGCATCCCGCGGCGAGCCGCTGCTCCCAGCACGGCGCCGGCGGCCGGCGCCCGGTACGCCCCTGCGGATGCGCTGCGCGCCTGGCGGATCGGGGTGGTCGGACCTCACGTGTCATGACGATTTCGTCATGTACGGTGGGGGTGTGACGGAGCAGAGCATCTACGGGCATCTTCGTGAGTTCCGTGAGGCTTTCGACAAGCCTGAGCCGCTGGCCTGGCCGGAGATCAGCCATGGCCAGCTGCTGATGATGATGAGCCCGAAGAAGCAGCATCAGCTTGTTGCCCACCGCCTGCGCACCCAGCTGGAGCCCCAACTGGGTACGGACCTGGTCCTCATGCCCGGAACCGACATGGAGGATGCGGCACTGGGCATCCTGCGGGTCCCCGACCTCGTCGTGATCGACGAGGAAGAGGCCACAGCCGAGAGCGATGCCATCGACCCGCGCCGCTGCCACCTGGTGATCGAGATCGTCTCCCGGTCCAACCCGGGCAACGACTACGAGGGCAAGCTGCGCGACTATCCGGCCATGGGGGTGCCGCACTACCTGATCGTCGACCCCCGGGACGGGACCGCTGTCCATCACTGGGCGCCTACACGCCGCACCGGCGAACCCACCTACGACAACAGGCAGCACTACACCTTCGGAGACACCGTCACCGTCACCGGCTGGAAGATCGACACCACTACGCTGCCCCGCTACAGCGCGGACGCCGGACGGTGAACGACACCGCCGGCCTGGTGCGGTCCTGGCGCCAACAGCGAGGCATGTCCCAGACACGCCTGGCCGAACTCGCCGGGACCGGGCAGGCCGCGATCTCACGCATCGAATCCGGGCGGGACCTGCCCACCCTGGCACTCCTGGACCGCATTGCCTCGGCACTGGACTGCCGGCTGACGGTCACCTTCACGTCCGGCTCAGGGCAGACCCTGCCCTCATCCTGACCAGATGGTCAAAAAAGAAGACAAGCGCGGACGCGGGGCCCGCCACTGGCTAGGGCGAGCGTCAGCGGGCTCTGGCACAGATCTTGGGGAGCGGTCGCGGAGGGGCACCGCGGTGTTCGATTGCGAGAGGGCGGTCTCGTGTGAGACCGCGTACGCCTCGCCATCGGACGGGAAGTAGTGACGCTCCGTCAGATCCCGACGGGCCTGCGCAGTTGTCGGCTGTGGCCGGTGACGGTGCTGGTCGTGCAGGCCGATGCAGCGTTCTGGGACTTGTTGGTGTTCGACGGGATCGACGACGTGGACGTCGAGGCGGTGACCGCTGCCTTCGGCACGGTTGACATCGTGGCGAGAGGCCGGGCTGGGGGTGCCGTTTGTCCGGACTGCGGTCACTTCTCGGAACGGGTGCACGACTCCTACCAGCGCAGGTTGAAGGATCTCCCGCTTGGAGGGCAGAGCGTCGTGATCCTGCTGCGGGTCCGGCGCTTCATCTGCGACGTCGTGGGCTGTCCACGCCGCACGTTCGCCGAGCCGTTCGCGCAGCTGACCGCCCCGTATGCACGCTTCACCACCCGGCTCAACCACACCCTGGAGCGCATTGGGCTCGCGCTGGTCGGACGGGCCGGCGCCCGGCTGGCAACCCAACTGGGCCTTGGCGCTGGGCGGATGACCCTGCTGCGCCGCGTCATGGCGCTGCCGGATCCGCAGTTCACCACGCCGCGTGTACTCGGGGTGGACGATTTCGCCACCCGGCGTGGCCACTCGTATGCCACCGTGATCACGGATGGCGAACGCCACCGGCCCATCGATGTCCTGCCGGGACGCGAAGGGGCCCCCTTGGCAGCGTGGCTGGCGGCCCACCCGGGAGTTGAGGTGATCTGCCGTGACCGCGCCGGCGCCTACGCCGAGGGCGCCGCACTCGGAGCCCCGCACGCACTCCAGGTCGCGGACAGGTATCACTTGCTGCAGAACCTCGGCCAGGCCGTCGAGAAGTGCGTTGCCGCGCACCGTGACTGCCTGCGTTCCATCGCACCGCAGCCGGACGCGGCCACCGAGGGAAACGCCGACGGGGGCTTCGCCGTCGAGTCGCGCTCACTCTCTTGGCCCACTGGTCGGCGGGCCGAGCGGATGCGCGCCCATCATGCCCTGGTACACGGCCTGTTGAGCGAGGGGATGGGACTTCGTGCCATTGCCCGCCACCTGGGCTGGGGAAGGCACACCGTCCAGCGGTATGCGCGCGCCGCCCGCTGGCAGGACATGGTCACCGGCCGCAGTTCCCGCAGCAGCCGCCTCGATGTTCATCAGCCGTACCTGCAACTGCGCATCGACGAAACCGACGGCGCGATCACCATCATCGAGTTACGCGAGGAACTCGCCGACCGCGGTCATCCGGTGCCCTACAGCAGCCTGCGGGACTGGGCCCGCAGCCGCCTGCAGTGGCCCGACGCACCCGCACCGGCCCCCGCGGCGCCGTCCGTCCGCGCCGTCGTCGGCTGGATCACCCGACACCCCGACACCCTCACCGAGGACGAGAACCGGCTACTCAAGGCGGTACTCGACGGCTGCCCGGAGCTGGAGCAAACTCATGAACTCGTACGGGACTTCGCCCAGATGCTCACACAGCGCACCGGCGCTGACCTGCCGGACTGGATCAACACCGCCCGCGCCGCGCAGTTGCCCGGCATCACCGGCTTCGCCCGCGGACTGACCTCCGACCTCGAAGCCGTGATCGCCGGACTGACCCTGCACTGGAGCTCGGGAGGCACCGAGGGCGCCGTGACACGCGTGAAAAAGATCAAGAGGCAGCTCTACGGCCGAGCCGGATTCGCATTACTTCGCAAGATGATCCTGCTTCAGTGACGCTCCGCGACCACTCCCCTTCTGGGACAGAGCTCGGAAGATGCCGCCATAGCCACACGGGCGTGTCGGCTTTGGTCCTCATCTCTGCCGGTCACCTTGGCAGGAGTGGACCCACGGCTCATCGCTTAGGTTGATGCCACAGGCTTCGAGGAAGTCCCTCTCCAGTCGGTGCTCGGGGCCGTGCAGCGAGCCAGCGGAGACCTTGCCGTAGATGGCGAGGTCCACCTTCATCTGAGTACGCAGCAGCGACAGTTGCTGTCGGGAGAGTTCGCTTCTCCATCGTTCGAGGTCGCCGAACTCTCGTCGATGAGCTTGGGCACAGAGGCTGGCTGGGAAGAGTTCATCGTCGGAGCAGCGTAGGTTCGCCTTCGTCTTGAGGTAGAGCTGACGGGTTTTGTCGGTCAGAACCATGCCGTTGCCATCGGTGTAGTACCAGTCGGTAACCCGCTCGAATAGGTCATGCCGCTCTGCCTCACTCATAGGCTCGGACCGGGTGGGTGAGGCGACTCTGAGTAGCGCCCAGAGAGCGGCGTACGCCTGGATGCGACGTTCGGAAGTCTTCAAGTCGAGTTGGCGGCGGTAGCTGTTGGCCAGGCGGGCACCGTAGACGGCCACGCATGCGGTCGCTATGCCGACAAGAAGGGTCGCTGCGGCGGTGATAGTCGCTGGGACGAACAGATTCGCTGCCATATTGGTCTTCTGTACTCGTGACGATGCCCGGCGACCAGTGCAACGCTCGTCTGTACAGCCCAATCGGGCCGAAGCCGTTCCCCGGTGCTGACCCTCCGCGACCGCTCCCCAAGATCTGTGCCAGAGCCCGCTGACGCTCGCCCTAGCCACGCCACCCTCAGGCGCACGCAGTCCTGTACTCACGACGGTAGATCCCTCACGCCTCGGCACCCGTTCATCGCCGTGAGCTTGTCATTCGCAGCGGCGAGGCTCACCTCCAAGCCCGCGATCTCGTCGAGCCAGCCCTGCTGCTTGGCCTCTTCCACGCGGGCATGGAGGTTTTCGATGGTCTCGCGCAGACGGGGCCCTCCGCCCTGTCGTGCGGCTGTTCGCCGCCGCTCACCGACGGATGCGGTCAACTTCCGTCAGTGGATCTCGCAAGTGAGTGAATATCGTGCATAAGTGTGTGACTCTCTCCAAGTTTCTTAGTGTATTTTGATATCGTGACGGTTGGTTTGGCGAACCGGGAGGGTGAGTGAGTCAGAGTCAGAAGCCGCCGGATGGGACCGCGATGACAGCGACCGAAGCCCGCACGGAACTCTTCGCCCTGGTGAAGCGCGCCGAAGAGGACGGGGTCACGACCCTGATCCACAAGCGGGACGAGCGCGTTCTGCTGGTGCCGCTGGCCCGGTTCCCGGCAGCCCGGAAGGCCGGGGCGTTCCCGTCCTACGTACTGAGTGCGGCGCAGAAGGACTTCGGCGATCTCATCACGCAGGCGGCTCGGGGCGGGCCGCAGGTGCTCCGGCGGAACACCACGCCCGTCGCGGTACTGCTGCCCGCCGACACTGACGTGGGTGCCCTTTCGTCCGACACGGCCGCGCACCCGGGCGCGGCGTCCGCAGGAGGTGCGGTGAACAGCCCACACACTCAGGACCGCGGCAGTGCGCCGCGCAGGCTCGCCACGCTCGGCGACGCCATGGGGTCCGTACTCGCCTCCGGCCCCGCCGGAGGCCCCACGTTCGGGCTGGCCGGCCTGGACGCCGCAACGGGCGGTCTGCAGCCGGGCCGGCTGACACTCGTGGCGGCTGCCCCGAACGTCGGCGGAAGCCTGCTGGGACTGGCCGCCGCACGGCAGACCGCGCACGTCGACCGCCGCACGGTGCTGTACGCGGCGTCGGGACCCAACCGCGACGACATCTTCCGCCGGATCGTCTCCGCGGAAACCGGGGGCGACTACCCGCGCCTGAAGCAGGGCCGCCTCACCGAGCACGAGCAGCAGGTCGCCCACCAGTTGGTCCAGGCGGGAGACCTGCTGATGATCGACGACGGCAGTGACCTGACCGCCGAGGACATCGCGGAGACCGCCCCGCACATGGAGGGCCTGGCCCTCGTGGTCGTGGACCGCCTCCAAGCCGCCCGCAGCGCCCGCCTGCCGCTGTCCGGGGACCGTCTCCCCAATGCCTCCCAGATCCTGGCCACACTCGCGCGCACCCTGCACGTGCCGGTCCTCGCCATCGTCGACAGCGACGACCCCACCCTCCTGGGACTCCTGGACGCCGACATCACGCTGACGCTCACGCCCACCCAGGACCCTGCCAAGGTCCAAGTGACGGTCGCCGAGCGCGACTTCGGCTCGATCGGCTCGGCGTACCTGAGCCCCGACCTGCTGCACGCCCGCTTCCTCGACGCCGGCAGCACACCCGCCGTCCGTACGGCCGATGACCAAACCGCGCGGCTTCTGGGCAGTGCCGTGGAACGGGAGTTGGCCGAAGCGGCGCTTCCCTACACGTCCGGCGCCCGGCAGGGACTGCCCGCTGCCGTCACCCATGTACTGGCCGCGCTGCGCACCGCGCTCACGAACGGCGACCGTGAGGCCCTTGAGGAACTCGGGCCGTCGCTCGCCGAGATCGCCGCAGCACCGCCCCAACTGCCGGACACCGACGAGGGACGCCGCCTCGCCGCCGCGTTGAATGCCTACGGCACCGCCGCGCCTGCCCGCGCCGCCGAGCAGTCCCTCGCCGTTCAGTCCGCCGCGGACAGCGGGCACGTCCCGGACGACGAGGACGACACGGAAGAAGAGGGGGAACTTCAGCCGGGCGATGAGGAGGACGAGCCGGAGACAGCGGTCTTCCCCGCGTTGAAGATCCTCAGAGAGGCAGTCGGCCGCTCGAAGATGCACCCGATCCCGGTCATCCGCAGCGAGGAGCGGGAGAGCGGTCCGTGGCCGCTGATCAGCGAGCACATGGACGGCGAGCCCCGGTGGGTGCACCCCGACGTCACCAGCACGCGCGCGCCCTTCATCCGGGAGAACGGGAAGCGTGTCCGCCGTGACCAGCTCGATGTGCCCGATGCCTTCGGCGCGGGAGTGATGTGCCTGATCGACCGCAACGGCAGCTACCCGTCCGCCTGTTCAGCCGTTCCCCTCGCTCCGAACAAGCTGCTGCACACCGGCCCGCTCGACGCGTTCGACAAGAGCCAGGCCGGTATCTACCACGTCGACATCCCGGAGTGGACGCGCACGGACATGCCGCACCCCTGGGGGCGGATCATCGACCGGCCGGACGGGCAGGGCCGGGTGTGGGTGACCACTCCGCACATCAGGCAGATGGACAAACTCGTACGCGATGGCCACCTCGCCGCGATGCCGGCCATCCACGACTCGTGGACCGGCAAGGTCAACGAGAGCTTGTTCAAGCCCTTCTACGAGGCCACCCGCAAGGCGCGTACCGAACTCGTCGAGGTTGGCGGGGAGCCGTACAAGGCGTACAAAACGCGGCTGTCGATCGCGCTGCGTCTGCTGTGGCCCAAGCGCAAGGAACAGAAATCCCCGTTCGGGCGGCCTGACTGGCGCATGAGCATGGTCGCCGAAGCATCCGTCCGCCACTGGGCGGTCGCTTTCCGGGCCGTTCAGGACGGACACACGCTCATCGCTCTGCGCAACGTTGATGCGGCCATCTTCTGGACTCCGCCCGCCACGCCTCCGGACACGTACCGGATCGGGACCGGCTTCGGCGAAGTCAAGGCAAAGTTCATCGAGCGCGGGCAGATGATCCCCGAGGGTGACGACTGATGGCCGGGCCCACCGGCCACGGCGGGTCGCTGGGCGGAGCCCTCAACGAGCTCCTGCGCGCCCAGGTCACTCCTCGCCACCGGCTGTCGTCGTATACCGCCAAGCACTGGCACGCCCAGCTCAGCCAGCTCACCGCAACCCACCGCGGCTATCAGGCTCTGGACGATGCCGGCCTCGATGTGACCGTCAAGACCTTGGTCAACTGGCTGTCCGACCCTGAGTACAACGTCCGTCGCAGCTACCGCGACCTCATCCACACCGCCTACGAGAACGTCGCCATCGTCCCCGCCGAACCGATCCCCGACCACGTCAAGGAGGGGCAGTACGAGATCAGCGGCTGGGTCACCACAGGCACCGACCGCCGCGAGCGCGGAACACGCGACGCCGCGCCCCTGCGGATCGACGGGAGTCGGGGCGACTGGGACGCGATCGAGGAACTCTGGCTCGCCGGCGAGCTCACCGACACCGAGTTCGAGGACCACTTCATCGACGACGTCATTGTGCAGGACATCGGCGAAGGCACCGACGGATGGGAGTTCGACGGCAGCAGTTACTCCGTTGAGCTCCGGTAACGCCGTCAGCCTGGCAGGCGCTGCCTGCCGCAGCATCAAGGGAACCCGTGTATGAGCACGAGCCGGTATCGCCTTCCAGACGGATGCCGTCAACGGGTGCCAGCAGCACCCGCAGATAGACCACCACCCGGGTGATCGTGGACGGTGTCGGGTTCGAGGCCTGCCAGCCGTCTGACAGTTCACCCGGGCAGCGCGCCATGACCACCAGGTTCCTGAACGCTCGCCGCGGCCGCCAGCACCACGGTCAGATCAGCCGCCACCGCGTCCAGCTCGGCCGTCACCGTGGCGATGAACAGGGTGGTGGCGTGACCCAGCCCCGATGCCGACACGGCGAGCACCGGGGCAGGAGTCACCGGCTGCTCACCGGGGCCGGATGGTCCGTCGGCTGCGGAGTGTCACCGTCGGGGGTGACGGGCGGGGGCTGTGTATCTGGACGGGCCGGCTTCGCCGCCTTCTTCAGCCGGTATCCGACCCACGAGACCACCACGCCGAGGAGAAGTATCAGGGCGGGCCGGTACCAGAAGGGGAACCTCTGCATGAGCATGAGGCCGCCGCCGATGAGGTCGAAGGTGAAGTGGGCGGCGATGAGGGGGAGGAGGCGTCCGTACTGCCGGTACAGCCAGACACGGCCTGCGGCGAACACGAGCATGCCGATGGCGGGAAGACCGAGGTAGGCGTGCAGGAGAACTTCGGGTATGCAGACCAGCGTGTAGACCTGCCAGGCAGGCCGGCCTGCCGCGGTCATCAGGGCGGTCGTGGCGGCGACGATCACCACGTCCTCCAGTGCCACTGTGGACACCAGCCCGATGGCGAGGGTCCCGATGTTGTCGACGCCGAGGGTGGACATCTGACCGCCCTGCATGACCGGCACGCCGATTCCGGTCGAGCGGATGAGGTGGAGCAACAGGAAGGAGAGGAATCCGCCGGCGACACACACGAGGAAGACCAGCCGTGTGATCTCCCAGTCCCGAAGCCGTTCAGCAGCCGTACGGGAAAGGGCCACTCGCAAGGAGACACGGTGCGTCCGGCACACTTCGAGGGCCAGCCACGCCAGGACGCACCCGGACACGGAGTGACTGACGACCTGCGCGAGCGCGATGGGGAACGGCGCGGTTGCGAACATGCCCGCAGCTCCGGCCAGGACAGCAGCACTGCGCTGGAGGAGACGCTGCCGGGGTGTGACCCGGCTGAGTGGGGTCCGGGCGAAGACCAGCCAGCACAGCCACCAGAACACGATGGCCGCGACGCTGAACTGGGTGCAGATCACCGCGTGTCTGGCCCGTGCCGACAGTGACAACGACAGGCCGTACAGGGGGCCTGCTGTGAACGCCACGACGATCAGGGGGAAGCAGCAGGCAAGGAGCAGCAGCCCGATCACGTGCCGTATGACACGGCGGGCGGGCGCGTCGGTGAGCACAGGGGGCTCAGGGTCCAACCGGTCCGCCACGAGGTCGAGGAGCGCGATGTGCGGCGGCTTCATCGCGGCCCTCCGGCGGTGAAGGACGCGAACTCGTCGGCGTCGTACGCGCGGAGCGAGGCCCTGGGCTGTCGGACGGCGGCGAACCGAGCGCCTTGCCGGGCCGGGCCGGGATGGCGCTGGGTGTCGTCCAGCACGGTGAAGCGGGGTTGTGTCACGGATGGTCCTGTCGAGAAGTGATCGGTCTGGTCTGCTTCGCCGGGCCTTTCGTTCCCCGGGCCAGCGTCTGGGCCCGGGGAACGAAAGGGTTCACGTCGCCGTCAGGCGACAGCGAGCGCTGCTCCGCGGCGGCTTCGTCAGGTCAACTGCGGCTGCCCGTATCGGCGGTGGAGAACCGGGCCACCATTCGGACGGATTCTCGGCCTGGTGGAAGGTGGGAACGAAAAGGAGGTCTCGGTCCAACCAGACCCGGTTGAAGGACTCAAGTCCGTGTGTCTGGACAATGTCGCCCACCGCGCGGGCTCCATCGAGATACATCTGCAGTGCTTCTTCGCGTCCCTTGATCTGGCGAAGCATTTCCAGATATTCCGCTGAGGCGTGTTCTTCATGCGGGCTGAGGGGCCCCGAAGTTTCCGGACAGGCACCCAATAGGGTTGTCCTGAACGAGGAAACGAGGAAGAAGTGGCGCCACCCAGTAAGTACTCGCCGGAGTTCCGCGAGGAAGCCGTCCAGATCGCGTTGGGGTCAAGCAAGACGATCTCCGAAGTTGCCCGGGACCTTGAGTTGAACTCGGAGACGCTACGCGGCTGGGTGAAGAAGCACCTGAAGCAGCAGGAACCGGCTCCCGATGCAGAATTGACGGTTAATGAGCGGGCGCGCCTGAGGGAACTCGAACGACGTATCCGTGAGCTGGAGATGGAAAATTCTTTCCTGAAAAAAGCCGCAGCGTACTTCGCGAAGGATCCCCGGTAGCAAGCAAGTACGAGTTCATCGACGAGATGCGGCTCGACACCGAGGAGTACGCATACAGCGTCGAGTTCATGTGCGGTCGGCTCGGTGTATCCCGATCCGGCTACTACGACTGGCGCTCCCGCCCGGAATCCGCGACGGCCCAGCGGCGCGAGGAACTGAAACTGCTCATCAAGAAAGCCTTCGATATGTCCGACAGCACCTACGGGCACCGGCGCCTCCAGGCCCAGCTGCACCGCTGGGGCGTCGTCGCGGGCGTGGAGCTGGTCCGCCGCCTCATGCGCGAACTCGGCCTGGTGTCGTGCCAGCCACAGCCGAAGAGGTTCAACCTCACTCAGGCTGCGGCCGGCCAGGTGCCGGACCTCGTCGGCCGCGACTTCACCGCGGATGCGCCCGGTGAGAAACTCGTCGGTGACATTACCTATGTTGCGACCGGGGAAGGCTGGCTGTACCTCGCGACGGTAATCGACTGCTGCACTAAGGAAGTCATCGGGTACGCGATGGACGACCACTATCAAACTCCGCTGATATCCAGGGCGATCCGTAACGCGGCACGGAACAGGAACCTCTCGGCCGACGCGATATTTCACTCGGATCGCGGAAGTAACTACATGTCGGCCGAGTTCGGGAGGACGCTGGACCGGTTCGGGCTCCGTAGATCCGCCGGCCGCACCGGGATCTGTTTCGACAACGCCATGGCCGAATCATTCTTCGGCGCCCTGAAGAACGAGCGCGTATCAAGGGTGACTTACCTGACCCGCGAGGCCGCTCGGCAGGACATCACTCGATA
>Ga0307507_10009828_pt1 | contig 12604 bp, 20 predicted proteins | sample 7_EM_MG_FD_207223 | JGI IMG/M metagenome (GOLD analysis project Ga0307507, IMG submission 207223) | Populus trichocarpa ectomycorrhiza microbial communities from riparian zone in the Pacific Northwest, United States - 7_EM | ecosystem: Host-associated > Plants > Roots > Unclassified | place... | reverse complement strand
GAGCGGAGAGGGGAGGGAGGAGAGCCAAACGACCCCTAGAAACAAGGACGCCAGGGCCCAAGGACATGATGAGGGAAGTAAGGCGGGAGGGGCGGGGGGGCAGCTCACGGAAAGTGCGGGTACAGCTCACTGAGAGTGCAGGGGTGGGGGATTTTGTCGATCAATTCTGATGGTGTTGAGATTTCAATGGCCGGGTCTGTAGAGGAGATGGTTCGTGTCTCAAATCCCATGTCTTTTTGCTTTTTTTTTTTGCTTTTTTTTTTATCATGTGCTTTGTATTATTCAAGTGCTACGAACATAGTCTACGTGCAGCGCTAGTTATGGTAAAGAAAGAACCCCATCCCCTGTTTTTCTCCAACCCGGCACCAGGGAAAAAGCCATCAACCCAAGTCTCTCTGCTACGAGACCAACTGCACACCAGCCACGCAAAATAAGAAATCCCCCTCCGACTAAGCGGTCGAAATGAAAAATACAAATAAATACATGAGGAGGAATCAACAGGAAAACCCTTGCCGTGGACACAGAAAAAGCAAATAATTGATAACCCACTAACGAACCCCTAAGTAACCGACAATGAAAGAAGAACAAAGGGGGTGCGGGTGCCACTAAAACCGAGGTGGTGTTGCAAGCATTACTTGAGAACCCAAGGCGTTGACATCTGCCATCGAGGCAGTGCAATACGACGACTGAGCGTAACCGAGGGGCGCGACCGTGGCAATCGCTAGGGCGGCGAAGGCAGTAGGGTGCCAGCAGAGTGAATGGACTGTAGCTGTAACCGAGCAACGGGACGAGACCTGAGGGGGGGGAGGAGGGGTAGACCCAATAACCGTGGAAACTATCGGGAACCGTGGGCATGTGTTACAATCCTCTTCTCTCCGGGTGATACTTGTAGTAGGTAACCGATAGTCTCCTAACGATCACTTCTTCTTAGCCCAATAGCTGTTGCAATAGCTAAGTCGGTTGACTCCTATCTAGCAACGTCAATCGCTAGGCTCATATAAGAGAGTTGTGTCTTGCTTCCCAGAAGTGTGATCGATAAAGATTTTTGTATTGAAAGTATAGTATATGAAAGAACTTAGATGGTTGCGTGAAGAACCCAAATCTGCTGCCCCGAGGGTGCCCTTATATAGGGGTTCTTCCCTCAACCCTAACCCTGCACGACTCGTACCCTCGCGTCACGCAACTCATGACTCATAGTGAGTCATAGTGTGAAATCCATCAGCTGACTCGTCCGAGTCAGCTGCGCCCTATATCGCAACCAATCAAAAACCATAAAACAAGTCATGTGCCCTAACCGGGCCCCATGCGTAAAACCCATGACTCGTAACTATGGGTCATATGCAAAATACATAAACCACATGAGCACAATCGTGCGTCATGTCAAAACCACATGACCACAATTGTGTGTCATGTCAAATATCAACCAATAACAATAAACCAATGACACACTATTGCATCGTCATGGGGAAACCTATGAGTCAACTGATCACATAGCGTAAAAGATAACAAACCGCTGACTAATAACTATTAGGAATGTGAGAGTCTGACTTGCTTAGTCACCGTTTGTGATATTAGCTCCCTTCCCCCTCTTGCATCGGTCTGACGATGCTAAACTCCTTCTTTCCACAGCATTCCCCCGATTTGGCACATCCTCTGTTTGAATCGATTATAGGCTTGTTGGATTTTTTCCTTTTCCTTATCGAGGCGTTCGATGTCGTTATCTTTTGCCACCATGATTTGGGCAGCGTGATCGAGCTGGCTTCGGAGGTCCGAGATTTGTCCTTCCAGGGCTTCCACGTCTCGAATAGTTTTTTCGCTCCCCTCCCTCCCCAGCCGTGTCCTCACGGCTCTTCTCTTCTTGTATTCCCTTCTGTCCTGCTTTGACAGTGTCCTTTTCTCCCCTACTTGTGGGGGGTAGTAGCCTGCGTCCACCTTTTCCCATCGGTGGTGGTTGCAGTTGTCATTGAAACAATGCTCCCAGCTCGTAATTTGGTGGTAGGCCCTTCGGGCCCTTTGCCGCCTAGGTTGTGGGGGGGCCCAGTCCTCTCCTGGGTGTGCTTCCATCTCCTGTCGCCAGTTGTGGTCTTGGGTGACACTTGGTTTTCTCTATCTCCTGGTGAATTGTAGGTACCAGCCTGACCCTTGTTTTTTCGCCTAGGTGAATTTGGCACACATCATCGGTGCAGTCCGTCCAGTTCCTCGAGGCGTGCGTCATCTCCCTTTTTCGTGAGCCTGAGTATTCTGGGCTAGTGGGGGTAGCGTTGTGGGCGACGCGTTGGGCCTCGCTGTCTGGTGTGTGTGAGCGCCGTTCTTGTTTGACAACCGGGGGAGGTGTGGAGGACGATCTGTTGATCATGACGTGTATCCACTCCGGGCTTTCTTGGGTAGCGTTGGTGGAATCGTTGAACTCTGTGTTCTGCATTGTTCAAGTTTCCCGCGGGGTACCAGACTTTATCCTGTTCTGGTGAGTAACCTTTCCACTTAGCTCGATATTGGAGCTTGTTGTAGTGGAGTCGGGAGTCAATCATTTCGTCGAGTTCTTATTCGTCCTCCCCTTCTATCTGAATAGGAGGAGGGGGTTCTTTAATCTATGAGGGGAATCGGTTGTCTTGGTAAGGTTCAAAGAGGGACATGTGGAATGTGTTCTGTATGGCCATTGAAGGTGGTAAGGCCAGCTTATATGCACTTGACCCAACCTTTCGCAAGATTTTGAATGGTCCGATTTTCTTGTTGTCCAGTTTCTTTGACGGTCTCGTGGTTTTGATGTTGCGTGGCAACAACCACACCTTATCCCCTAATTGTAAGTTCGGAATGGGTTTTCTATATAGATCGTAGTATTCTTTTTATCGTAATTGTGCGGCCACCATTTCGTTTCTTAATGACTCAGGTAACAGCGTCATTTCTTCTGGTTTCGTTTGCTTTCCCTGTCTCAGATGACCGATCACCACGTATTTCAGGGTTGATTCCGTAATTTGCAAAGAAGGGTGTGTTCTTGATGGTTTCCTGATATCCGTTGTTGTATGCAAATTCGGCTAGTAGTAGGTAACCATACCAATCGTCCTGTTGATCATTGATGTATCCGCGGAGATATTGTTCAAATACGGCATTGGTCATTTCGGTCTATCCATCCGTTTGTGGATCGAAAGCTGTGCTGAGTCTTCTTTCGATTCCTAATTTCCCTGTGGTTTCCTACCATAGGTCTGTGGTGAATAGTGTCCCTCTGTCAGTGATGATATCGTCTGTCAGTCCGTATAGCCTGACTATCTCTTTCCTGAAGAGGTTGGCGAACTGCCGTGCATCGAGGTCCTTTGAGCAGGGAATAAAATGGCGCATTTTGGTCAGTCAATCGATGTCCCCCAGTATGGTGTCTTATCCCTCTGATTTCGGCAGGTCCGTAATGAGGTCCATGGCTATTCACTTCTATGGTCGATCGGGGACCTCGTTTGACTGCAGCAATCCGTAGGGTGCATTTCGGACCACTTTGGTCCTCTGACATATGTCGCAATTCCTTATGAATCGTTTGATATCTTCGCTTATCTTTGGCCAAGAATATCGTCGGCTGATCAGTTCGGTAGTTTTTGCCGTTCCTCCATGCCCCGCCCGTCGGGTTTCGTGATGTTTAGCGATAAGAGTGGTCCGTATCCCTTCGTCCTTCGGTATCCAAATCTTTCCTTGATACCATAAGAGACCGTCCTTCTATTGGCATAGTCCCAACGCTATTCCTTTCATTTCTTTTTTTCCTTTGTCCAAGTTTTTCTTGATGTCTTGGATCTCTTCGTCGACGTTACTTGCCTTTTGTATCTCTCCTTCGTCCTTGTCTTGGCATTCTGTTGTTTCCAACACGTCGAGCTTGATCTCTTCAATTTCTGGAATATCCCAGTATTGTTCTTTTGGCAGTAAGATTCCCACATTTCGAGTGAGTCTCTTCTCTTCTGCTGTGGGTAGGTCTCCTGCCCTTCTTGTGAGGGCGTCTGGCTTTCCTCCCTCCTTTCCTGGTCGGTATTCAATTTTGAAGTTGTATTGACTTAATTCCTGCATCCATCGTGCTTGCCGTTCATTTAGTTCCTTCGTTGTCATGAAGATGACTAAGTTCTTGTGGTCTGTGAGGACCCGTATCGGCTTTGGGCTTCCTCTCGTTTATCCCTTCGATTCGTGGAAAGCCTAAACTATTTCCAATAGTTCCTTGTCTTGTATATCATAGTTGCATTCGGCGCTTGACATTGTTTTCCACCAGTATGCCACTAGCCTCCATTTCACGTCCTTGTATTCCTGAGTTACTATTCCGGAGCAGATATATTTTGAGGCGTCTGTTTCGATTTTGGTCGGTGCGAGTGGGTTGAAATAGACCAGTACTGGTTCTGTAGTGAGTTTTGTTCTTAGTTCGTCGAACGCCTTTTGTTCCTTGTCTCCCCTTTCCCAGTTGCCGACGCATTCCTTCTTTCTTCTTGGGTATAGCGGCCTGGCTGTCCTACTAAAGCCTTCTATAAATCGTCGGTAGAAGTTGCAGAACCCTAGGAAGCATTGGATTTCCTTTATTTTCCTGGGGGCCGTCAAGTCCCAGATGGCCTGTGTCTTGACTGGGTCTGTCTTTACCCCTTCTTGTCCAATGATAAATCCTAGGTATTCTGTTTCGCTTTGGTGAAATTCGCATTTGGATGGTTTGACCTTCATCCCTGATTTTTGTATTGCCTCGAGGATGTTGCTGACGTCTTTTCGGTGTTGTTGTAGGGTGTTTGAATATATGAGTACGTCATCCAGATAGACGATACAACACATGTCGATATGTTCCATAAGACCCAGATTGATCCATCCCTAGAACGCCGCCGGTGCGTTGCATAGTCCCAATGGCATGACTAGGTATTCCTATATTCCTAGTTTTGTAGAAAAGGTCGATTTCCATTCGTCCCCTTCCCTGATCCTAATGTTGTGATAGGCGTCTTTGATATCCAGTTTGGTGAAGTATTTGGCTGCTCCCAGCCTATCCAGTGCTTCACTAATGAGTGGTAGCGGGTGTTGATCCTTCTTGGTGACTTCGTTGAGCGCCCGATAATCAGCGCATAGTCTGAGTTTGCCGTCCTTTTTCTTGACAAACATCATCGGTGATGCCCTTTCTGACTTCACCCTTCGAATCCCTGCTCGGTTCTCGTTCTGTTTGATGTATATCTGGAGCTCCTCCAGTTGGTCGTAACTGAGGGCGTATATTTTCTTGATGGGTACCGTTTTTCCCTCTTCCAGGTCGATTCCTAGATCGATGCCTGGTCGGTGTAGGGGTACTGTTGTCTTCTCCCTCTTTTCGAAAACATCCAGCAGGTGGTGATATTCTTGAGGGACCGTATCTCTTACGTCCTGGTCTTCGTTGTTCTTCTTGTTTTTTTATCGCCAGCTCGGTGCTAATGTTGATAGCTTCCAGCTGAATTTCGTTGTCGACTTCATCCCACCTTGGGATGCCGGTTGTTTTCCCTCTTCGGTAGAATTTTCCGAAACCTCTTGCCGATATCTCGTTGATTTCCACTTTTGGTTTGGCCTTCCGGCCCTTCACTTCTTGGTCCATGGTGGTATGGGGGCTCCCGAATCCTTGTTCTCCTCTCTCGGTATCGTCGAACGGGGTTACTTCGTGTAACTCCCTGTTGTCGATATTTTTAATAATTAGTTGTGCGATCCCGCCTCCTTTTTCCCTGTGGTATGGTTGGTCTCCTAGGTTGGCTAGGACCACGTTCACTTCTCCTCTGTAGTCGGAGTATATCACAACTCCATTTGTCATGAGTCGGTGTTTGACTGCCAGACTGCTTCTTGTTACAATTCGTCGATAGGTGTTGTGAGGTAGTCCAATAGCTATCCCTGTCCCAACAATTGCTGGTCCTCTGGCAGGAACGTCGGTCCCTTCGTTTGCGCACAGGTCGTGCCCTGCCGCCCTTGCTGATCCCCTTTTAGGCACTCTGGCCTCATCAGATAGCTTCTTAACTCTAACGCTCTGGTCACTGGCCGTCGGGCCTTTCTAGGCCGTCGGGCCATTCTTGGCCTGGACCTTGGAGAATCTGGTAATGAGATTCTCTTCCAGGGCTTTTTCTTTGGGTACCGCATATGCAACGGGCGAACCTTGAGACACACAAGTCGTACATCGTTCGCTGCTGAATGTGATCCTTTTGTCGTTCCACTCGATTGTTGGATTGTCTTCTTTTAACCATGGCATCCAGAGCATGACCTCATGGTTTTGGAGATTTGCCACTTGGAAGTTTGCCAATTCCCCATGGCTACTAATGTTAATAGGTACTTTCGTCATATGAGTAACAGGTCCCATAGCCCTTGGTTTTCTGTCCGCAAGGTAAATCTCCCTGGGGTTTTTTGCTTTGATCATCTTGATCCCGTGTTTGTTGCAGACTTCTCTGTCAATAAAGTCTTCTGTTGCTCCCGAGTCAATCATGGCGTTGATAGTGACTGACTCCTTGCCGCCGTGTAGTTGTATCTTGACCATAATATGGTCATTGTCGTGTTCGAGGGTTTCCGTGTAGTCGAGTGCCACCTAGTAGTTTTCCAGGATGATGGGCTTTCGTTCGGGGCTGTCCCTCAGACCATCACTTACTGGGGACATTTGTCGTTTCCCGACTGTTGGGGTACCTGTTCAACCTTGATTGCCCTAATCGTTGGTCTGGTTTGCCAAGGAGCGGTTTTCTTCGCGGGTTGCCAGCTCATGATTTGTGCGTTGAATGGTTTGGGTACGTCCTTTTTTTGGCAGCTCCTGGCTAACTGTCCAGGTTGTCCGCATTGGAGACATAGTTGATCTCGTATCCTTCTTTGGAATTCTTCTCTCGAGATATTGACTCTTGGTCGCTTTCGCATCCTGTCCAGTTCCATAGGGTCGCCGTAACTCTGATTGCTGTTATTGGTGGGTCAGTATGTCCCGTCTGGGTTTCGTGGTGTTGTGGTCTCGCGTTGGATGTTTTTCGTCGATTGCGATCCTTGGACATGTCTGACCGTTGCCAGCTTGGTTTGTTTCCTGATTGCCCATTGGGCTAGGGCTTCGAGCTCCACGTATTCCGCGGTGCTAGCTCCCCAGGCATTCTGTAATTCCGTGATCATTCCTCGTAGGAGTAGTTCCCCTCCAGTTGAGTCGTCCAATTCGGCTTCGCTGGCCACAAGGCGGAATTCGTTCCAACATTCCGTGACTGATTGTTTGCCTTGTTTCATGTCCTTTAGCCTGATCCTTGCTTCTCCCTTAGGGTCGATTACGCCAAATTGTCTTCATAATTCTGCTTTAAATCCTGCCCAATTGTTCCATGCTGGGGTGATTCTTTGCTCTGCGTAACGTGTGATCCAGGTCCCCAGGTCGTCCCTTAGCAGGCTCGTTGCATAGAGGATTTTTTCCTCATCATGTCCGTTTTGCCATCCTACCGTCCTGTAGTATACTATGAGTTGGGCTAGCCATCCTCGTAGTTTGTGTCGTTCCCCTCGGTAAACCTCTGGTTCCTTGGCCTTGGGATTCCTTGTTCCTCCACTTGGTGATGTGATGATTTGGCTCATCTGTTCCGGGCTTAGGATCAGTGTTCTTTCCGCGGGTGTCACTCCTGCTTGCTCTCCTGTAGCAGCCATCTTGTTTCGTCGTGTTCTTCCTTGTTGTTCTGTTTCTTCTGATCCACTTGGTGATGGTGGCTCTGGTGTTGTAGGGCTTGGTGCCCTCTCTTCTGTTAGAGCCCTTTCAAGTCCTTCTCCTAGTGATGAACTGTGGAGATTTTCCGCTATGGGGTCGATGTGGTTTTCGGTGTTGGTCTCCGTTTTGTCTCTTTGTTAGATGCTGCTGGTTGACGGAACCAAATGTTACAATCCTCTTCTCTCCAGGTAATACTTGCAGCAGGTAACCGATAGTCTCCTAACGATCACTTCTTCTTAGCCCAATAGCTGTTGCAATAGCTAAGTCCTTTGACTCCTGTCTAGCAACGTCGATCGCTAGGCTCATATAAGACACTCGCGTCTTGGTTCCCAGAAGCGTGATAGATAAAGATATTTGTATTGAAAGTATAGTATATGAAAGAACTTAGATGGTTGCGTGAAGAACCCAAATCTCCAGCCTTTTTTTTTCTTTTTTTCTCTTTATCCTGTGTTCATTGTTTCTAGGTACAAGAAGTTCGTGCAGCGCTAGCTATGGAAAGAACAAAACCTATAACTCAAAACAAACAACAAAAGAAACCAACCATCCTTTTCCACCGCGGCGACTGAAAAACTTCTCTAGCCTAAAACCATTCGGCTATCGCTCCTCTCGGAAACATAAATATAGGGAAAAATAACAACGCAAACTACTTCTCATCAGCGTGTTTTTTGCAAGGAAAAATAAACTACTCAAAATGTTATAGCCAACTAAAAACTATACCCATACGTAAAAACACAAAGGAAACCCATACAGGAGGAAACTAGTTGAAGCTTGAGGGACGGGGGGCTAAGGTGACGGGGGGAAGAAGCGTTCGGGGATCATGGCCGGTGGGAAGCCCGTCTTCGTGGTCGTGATGGCCTCGCCAAGGGCTGGTATTAGGTGGGGCTCGGTCCATATGTTGTCGTCCTGCCCGAGGGAGGAGACGTCTTTCAGTAGGAGGTCTCGATCCCTTGCTCGGGCGGGGCAGGAGAGGATGGCATGCTGGAACGTCTCAGGTTCGATCTTGCAGCGTGGGCAGGTGAGGTTGGGGTTTTCGTCGGACCATGAAGGGTGGGCGGCCAGGTAGCTTTTCGCCGCTCGGATTTGGTGGATTCTTCCCGCCACGAATTTACCCAGGCCCACGAAGGGGTGGGGGTCGAGGGAGGGGGGGTAGTGGTAATACGGGGGTGTGGGGTCCTCTTCGGCCCAGTCCTGGAGGAGCATTCGCCTAGCCCGGGCCCGTAGCGCCTGGTAGGCCTTGCTCATGAGGTCTGGCGGGGGATGTTCGTCCCGGGCGGAGGGGGGGTGTGTAGGACGAGAGGGAGGCGTGTGAGGCCTTCCTGTAGCGGTATTGTGAGGTGCGCGAGGGCGTCAATTGGAAGGTGTTTCCTCAGAGGCGGGGAGGGGACCTTGGTGCGCCAGTCGAGGGGGAGGTACACGGAGGAGAGGCCTTTCGTGAGGTGTCTGGATGAATCTTGGGCACTAAATGACGAGAGAGAGGGGAAAGATGGCGGAAGCCTGGCAGCGGCCGGGTTTGCGTATAGGGGGGCGCAGGCCACCCTGAGGGCGGCCAGTCGTCTTCGGTATCTGCAATATGAGACAATTGGGGGGAGGCAGGCCTCTCGGGACAGGATGGAGGTAGGGGTGGAAAAAAGATTGTTCGTCGTCCATCTTTGGACTCTGTGCCAGAAGCTGTTCATGCCTCTGAGCGCGGTGTATGACGGGATGAGGAGGTCGGCGCCATACGTGAGTAGGGGGCAGAGGAGACCGGTAGCGATGCGGTGACATAGGAAGGGTCGCACGCCCGCTCCTGGGGAGGAGAGACGCTTGACGAAGGAGGAGACGGCTTGGGCTAAGGAGAGCATGTGCCTGAAGTGGTGTGTGGGGGAGAGGGCGGGGGTAAACCAGTACCCCAGCCATCTAACAACCTCGGAGGGGTGAAAAAGGTGGCCTTCCATAGCGATGGGGGCCGTTGACCGAGGGGTTCTCTGGCTAGGGGTTCGCCAGTGGATCAATTCTGTTTTGGTGACCGAGAAAGAGACACCTATGTCTCGGCCCCTCGCGGAAATAGTGGTGAAGATATTCTGCCGGCGACGTATGTTTCCCCTATAGGACGAGGAGGCCACCGTGGTGGAGAAATCGTCGACATAGGAGACCATGAGGCCTCTTGGTATCGACATGTGAAGGGGGGCGACGTAAAGGGGGAAGAGGAGGGGAGATATGGGTGACCCTTGAGGGGCTGCCGACGGAGACTGGTGAGGAGAGATTGGGGCAGCCTTGGAAGACCAAGGTACAGGTCCTCTCTGAAAGGAAAGAGGATACCCAGTCCACCATGTATGAGGGTACGTGGGAGGCTAGCAGCCTGGCCCGGAGGGTGGAGGCATTGACATTGTCAAAGCCGGCCTTGATGTCTAGGAAAAGGGTGGAGACCTCCAGTCTGGGCCTCTGGAGTGTTCTGATTTCGTGTGTGAGTGCGAGGCAGGCATCAGTGGAGCTGAGCCCAGGGAGGGACCCGCACTGGTTTGGGTGAAGGCGGCCTTTGGACTTGGCGATGGCGGACAGTCGTACCGTCATTACCCGTTCAAGGATTTTCGAGATGGTTTTTAGGAGGACGATGATGCGGAAGGAGCCAGGGGAGTCGTAGGAGGCCTTGCCAGGTTTGTCCAAGACTACGCCGTTGGCATTCTTAAGGGACGGGGGGTGGTATCCGAACGCAACCAGGGGGGAGAGGAGTTCGAGGATGATCGAGGGGTTGATGAGGTTAACCCTTTTCCATACGGAATATGGGATCCCATCGGGGCCGGGGGCCAAGGAGGGGGAGCTCTTGGAGAGGGCGTGCCTGATTTCCTCCTCGGTGAGGGGAGCGGCAGAATGGTTCCTTGCTAGGCGTCCTCTACTGGGGAGGGGGTCTTTCGGGGGGACCAAGTGATTTAGGAGTGCGTTGTTGATCGCGACAGTGTCGGAGGCATCGGGAAGAGAGGAGAATCTGGGGGCTTTTCTTTGGGCAACCATCTGTTTGGCTGTCCAAATGTTGTCCAGGGAGGTTTTCGCCAGGAAGTCAGCCCAATAGGTAGCCTTGGCCCTTTTAATGGCTTTGAAATAGCCGAGCTTGGCTTGCCTTGCTGTGGTGTAGGAGTCGGGGGTCCGCAGCTTCTTGGCCTTGCAGGTAGTCTTTGTGAACTCTCTACCGAGAGTGGTGAGGAGAGGGGTCCACCATGCCTTGGACTTCGGGGAGGGGCGTGACCGGGGTGTGTTGTTCACGATTATCGTCGTGAGTGACGAGAGGGCCGAGGAGAACCATTGGTCGAGTTGGTTGGTGGAGGGAGCACCAGAGGGGGGGGGGACCTGCCAGCCTCTTAGTCTATCTGTGAGTCCTGGCCAGTCGGCCTCTTGCCAACGGGGTCTGGGTTTGTCGTTATAAGGGGAGGGAGGTCGTAGGCAGATTAAGATAGGTGCATGGTCCGAGCCCGTGGAGGGGAGTATTGATGCGTCCCAGGAGTGAAAGGCGGGGAACATGTGTCAGTTGGCGAACGCCAGGTCTATCGCACTTGGTCTGTGAGTTCCTGTGAACGGAAACCGTGTGTAAATGCCCGGGGTGTTGAGAAGGGAGAAGCCCAAGTCGGTAGCTAGGCTGAAGTAAGTGGCGGATTCATTCTCTTCCTTAGCGGAGAGGAGTCTGGAGGGGTCAGTAGCTGTGTTGTGGATGTTGAAGTCGCCAGCGACTAGGTATGGGTATTCGAGGTCCCAAAGGGCGGTTTCGGGGGCAACCGAGTGGGGGTTTGGGGGGAGTGGCCTCGCGTACGCGTTGCCGATCCTGAAACGGGGAAAGTTTGAGCCATAACAACCTTGTGGGGTGAATACATCTAGCACCATAAAGTCATCTGTCTCAGGGGGAAAGAACGGTAGTACTGCAAACTTTTGCAGAAAGTTTTGGGAAATATAGCAGGCCACCCTGGGCCTGGCCACGGGGGGAGCAAACGACTTGAAGCCGGCATAGCACGGGAGAAAGCCCTTGGAGGAGGGGGGGTCTTGTAAGAAAACAAAATCAACGGGGGGGCCTTCCGTTAGAGAGGAAAACAAGGAAAGAAAAACATCCCAGCTACCCAAGCTGTTGTGTTGAATGCGGGTGAGGTTGGTCGCCGGAGCCAGTCCATGGCGAGTGGTGTCGTAGGGTTTTTCAATCATCTCCGGGACGGACCCGAGGGTTTGCGGGAGTTACAGGTAGCGGAACCTGGCCAGTTGGAGCTGGCTGGGGCCCGCTGGGGGGTGCGAGGGCATCTCTTGAGCGGAGGGGGGGTCTGGGGGTGGAAAGGTCCACGGTTTGGGTTGCTGGGGCTTTGGGAGTAGAGGGTACTTGGCGGCCATCATCGCCCACATCCATGGCTTCCTCACTATCGGAGGAGGCGTCGGATAGCTCTTCATCGGAAGGTGGGGAGGCCTCGGGTCGAGGAGGGGGGATTGGTCTAGCCCAGCACTCTTTGTAGAAGGCATCGTGGTCATCGCCACAGTTGGGGCAGTGGGGAGGGGACGTGGGGCAGCAGTCGGGGACCGCCTTGGAGTCGCCTCCCTTGGGACAAGTGGGGTTCTGGCAACGATGGGCCGAACGAGTATGATGAAGCACACAATACGGGCAGGTGGGGTGCTTCTGGCTGCATCGGGCATGGGCGTGTCCGAACCGGTAACAGTTGGTACATTGGGTGTAGCGGTTAGCCTGGGTCGTTTTCTCAACCTTGAGCCGTTTGGAGAAGAGGAAGATGGTGGGGAGGAGGATGGGCACGTCGTAGGGGTTAACGGAGACGACCACCGAAGTGGCCTGCTTGGTGAGCCTAACAGCTCGGCTATGGTTAAGGTACCTGGCGGCGCTAATCGTGACCTCCTTCGCGTTGCGGACGGATTTCTTGATGAAGTCGAACAACTGCTCGTCGTCGTCTGGGAGGATGTGGGTTGGGATCGAGTGGATTGCCAGCTGTACAGTGGTTGGCG
>Ga0307507_10009827_pt1 | contig 12606 bp, 14 predicted proteins | sample 7_EM_MG_FD_207223 | JGI IMG/M metagenome (GOLD analysis project Ga0307507, IMG submission 207223) | Populus trichocarpa ectomycorrhiza microbial communities from riparian zone in the Pacific Northwest, United States - 7_EM | ecosystem: Host-associated > Plants > Roots > Unclassified | place... | reverse complement strand
TCGACCACCAATCCCCCCAAACAAGATTCCCTACTTTGTCCGACAAAGAAAATATTCAAACAAATACGGTAAGTAGATAGATGGTGACTCGGTCTGCAGTGGTCCTACCACATGAGTTGTTTTTTTCACAAGAAAATTTAGGAAGCCCTAATAAATAATGACGGCAAAAAAATACAAATAAACAAATTTATATTAATACTATTATATAAAAATAAGCCTCGGCAGATATCCGCAAGGCCAGGCAAAGTAAGGCTACGATATACGACAATACTCAGGAAATCTTAGAAGAACCTCGAAAACCCGAACCTACTCGTACTCTGCTGAGGCGTGGAAGAGATAGTTATCGATTGTTTGCCTAGCTACACCTCAGGCACGCGCCTAGCATAGTATCATACTATACTGTACTGTATTTGACCGCACCGTACCCAAAACAACGTCTCGCCGCACAGCAGTTAGTAAAAAATAATAATCCAAATCTTCTAATCCCCCGACCACTCATGCGTATCATGAATGTAGTTGTTATTATTATTACCTTTTTTTTTCTTCTCTTTCCCCCCACCGGAAGGGAAAAAGGTTCCGCTTATAAAGCTACTTGTAGGTTCGTTCTCAATGCCCAAGTTGGCAGGGTAAGCTGTGACAGCAGTTGCCAGAGTACTCGAATAGCGCAGTATTATACGTGCCATGACCTTTAAGGCTAGGTCAATCATATGTTCCCACCTAACTTACTGTACTTCCGAATGGGTCCGGGTCCAGTCCAGTCCGTAGGGCTGCACTGGACCGGCGTAGGCCTCCAGCGGTCGCACTAGATGGTTGGGTTGCGTGGAAGATTTTGGTAGCACCTACCTAAGTGGTGCTAGTATCTGCGGACTGCCGTGTGCTGGAGGTCTTTTTTTTTTTTTGTTCCTCTGTCCGTTAAACTAATAGAGGTATTATAAGGTAGTTTGTATGGGTAGTGGAGTGCTCTACTATACTAAATTCGTAGGATAAGGTGCGCAGTATCATAAAACCGTTACACTATCGTATTCTCCTTGCTTAGCTTAGTCGAAACCCCGCCATAACAGCTCAATAGACTAATCAAACCCCCGTCCCGTAAGCTACCGAGGATCTCGCTAGGACGTTGAAGTTGCCTCTCCCGATGAGGTTTATTGTGTATTTTTCTTTTCTTTTTCCGTCTCAACCGCGAGCCATAAGAGAGGGGGATCTTCTTTCTTGGTGCGTTTTCTCGCCCTTGGTCTAATCCAAAGGGGAAATTCTGGACGTCCTAGCGTCAGGCTCAATTATTCCGGTAAGCCATTACCATGAAACCCCCCCTCCCCACAAGTACCGTACCATAGATTAGAAGAAAAGAAAAGAAAAAAAAGCCTCACATGTGGGCTCCGGTAGTACACCATACTCTATCATGCTACCAGTACAAGGTTAGCCCCCAAATGTTCTCAGCTTCTTCCATCCTCCCACTTCCCGTTTTATACACCGCCAGATAGCACGGTACAATACTGTAACCTTATCCCCCCGCCTCAGCCACAACGCCTTACCGCCCCTACAGTTCTAGGCAAATAGCGCATCCGTGTAATTAAGCAACCATCGAGGAAAAGTGACGGCGGCATAAGGGCTCATGCTGTGCTGTGTTGGCCGTCGGTCGGTCAGTCGGCTCATTGGTTACTTAGTTAGCTTGTTCTGAGGCCGCAGCTTACGGCAACCTTTCCTACAGTCCCCATGCGTAGACGCCGTTGTTGGACTAGCTAAAGTGGATGGTTTCTTGGCGGTGGTGAGGTGCGGTGTAGATGAGTAGATGGATGGATGGATGGGAATGATGGGATGAGGTGAGGCCTATGGTATGGCACTTGTAGTTAGTTGACTCGGCGGGGGTATGCGGAGGCACTGTGCTCGAGTAAAGCAGGCAAGCAGCCAGGCCGTCATACTTTGCTGGACTAAGGGAGGGGGGAGGGAACTCGAGCTGATAGTTGGCACAAGCGCTGAGGAGCGAATCAATGGCTGACTCGTCCGGTAGTATGTCACCATTACTGATACTGTACAGTACTGTACCGTACGGTAAGGTGGACCGAATGGATAGCCTGACGCCTCTCAAAATGAGGTGGCGGTGGTGGGACAACAATGCTTGAACCTGTGATATCATACCAATTACAACAAAATAATGGCCCAACATACAAATAAACAACTTATAATTATTTCCTTCCAACTTCGATAACAAAAGACTAAATCGACTAACCAAATGTGTATTTCTCCGTTCATTCATCAATGAAACCCCTTCTAGAACTTTTTCCCGAGAATAAAATGAAACCTCAAAATGCAAAAAATCTCAAATAACCATAACACGATCAACATGTTTGGCAAATAAATCTTTGTAAAAAAAATCATAAAAGGAAAAGGAAAACATCCAAGGTGTAGGGCAGAAATAAAAACACTCGAAGCCGTCTATACATAGCTAGTAATATTATACGGTTAAGAAGCGAAACAGACAACACCCAAGGTCAAATAAATAAACAAATAATGGTAGGAAAAAAATAGTACCCTAGTTAGCCTAAATCATAACCCAACCTAAATTTCCACCGCGAAAATTGGCAATAGGCAAATTGGATAGTTGCTCGTCGGCAGCCCCTTAGGGGAGAAGTGCCAACGCTCCTGGATCGCTCACAACGTAGACAACGTCATGGATGTCACTGAACCCGTTGAATTTGGTCGCCGAGCACTTAGAATAGGCTACATAAACAATCAGTCACTTGCATCGTAAGCTGGAGAGAGGTAATACGAACCTCCCATATCACTAAAATAGAGCCAATCCCCCACTTCCAAAACATCGGGCAAATAGCTGAAAGAGGACACGCAATCAATGCCATCACAGGTTGGTCCCCAGATGGAGTATTTGGTCAATTGAGAATCAGTGGGGGTCGACTCGAAACAATATTCGTCGCCACGCTTCAATACCTTCGGAACTGGCTTCTGGTGATCGAATAGGATGCCCGAGAAATTTCCATAAACACCATCATTGAGGTAAAGCATGTAAGAGGGGTTGCGGGATCCATCCTCTTGAACAGTACGGCGGGCAATGACGTGAGTTGCAATCGTAAATGCCGAAGAAACATAATAGCGGCCAGGCTCAGCAATAACGCGGACGCTGGGTGGGAAATATTCGTCAATGGCCGGCCCAAGAACTGCCGCGATGGCTTCAAAGTTGTCATTTCCGTAACCACCTCCAACATCCAGAGTACGCAAATCGTAGCCAACCTCTGCTGCTTCGTCAAACACCCTGCGGGCGTCCTGAACGGCAGTTACAAATGCAGTGGGGTCGTATGACCCGGACCCCACGTGAAAACTAACACCTACCACATCCAATCGCAAATCCTTGGCCAACTCCAACAAATGACGAGTGGAATCCAACGGAGCACCGTACTTAAGACTAAGGCGGCATAAAGCCTTGGAATCGTCTGTGCAGATGCGAAGGAAAAGGCGGGCATCCGGGAAAAACTTTTTCACTTTATAAAGCTCTTCGGCATTATCGAAGGTCATCATACGGACGTTCTCCCCGGCCGCGTAGCGAATATAGGATGCTGTTTTGCAAGGGTTTGCATATATGATGCGAGATGGGTTAACGCCCATGTTCAAGACTTGTTGAATCTCTGCCTTAGATGCACAGTCGAAGCCTGTTCCCAATGCAGCAAGAAGCCTCAGAACCTTCTCGTCGCCATTGCATTTAACAGCTATACCAAGTTAACCAGAATCGCCGAATATGATGGAAAAATAATGATCCTTACCATAGAAAGGCTCCACTCTGGGCAAATTAATCTTCCAGCGCATGTGCTGGCGGTAAACCTCGCCAAGGTCTGCCACAAAAAAGGCGTCCTCACCACCTGCCTCACATTCATCAGGATTAATGTTGTTGATGCGTGTTTGCAATGCCTGAGAGATTAGAGCCTGCGCAACATGCTTTGTGTTGGTGGCGGCCGAGCTGAAGCGCCTCTTGGAGTTATACGAAGTAGCCGCCGGGGAGATCGGGCCCGAGGATGCAAGTGCTGAAGGGGCCATAACTGGAGGGCACCGAGGCTGAAAGGAACTTTCGGAGTGAGAGGAGATATCAACAGGTGACCAAGCAGCGGTTTCGGAGGGACTCATGTGTCGATATCGACTGATGGGTAGACTCTAGGAAATCTAAGCCCGAGGAGCGTAAGAATTGGTAGCGGCAGCGCAAAACTTCCTGTTAGGGTGGACGAAATCGAACACACTCGAAGTTGAAGAAGGGCGACCGCCTCGACCCCTCCTCGTTAAGAGGAAGGAAGCGATGGCGAGAACTATGCAGCAGGGGAAGGAATTGAGGTCGAAGTTTTAATTGTTTCAAACTAGCAGCCCCTAAAACAGCTGTTATGAGTGAAGGTCTCCGGAGGTGGTATGTTGTTAAGGGTACTCCGAAAGGGTCGAGTGGATACAATCTTGAGAGATGTCCTAAGCAAGAATCTGCGAGCCGTGGTGGGCGATCGATTGACGCCTTTGGTGTTCAAAGGCGTGAAGTGGGAGGGTGGAGGGGGGCTTTTAAAGAGGAGCCGCGAGCCTCAGTGGCATATGTTTCAAGTTGCTTATTAGTCGATCCGTTAGTCGGCGTGATGTGGCTAACGCTTGCAGCAGGACACGAATTATTTTGAATGCCCTAATGCGCGAGCCAACGAGAGTACCGAGTAAAGCGAGGCGAGGGCGTAGTTACGTGAGAGTAATATGCGTCTAGGTGCCAAAAGATTTCTACCACTTTTCCCGGATGATCGCTGCCGTAGAACCTGCGCCCCGTTCCTGGATATACCACTGCTATGAAAGAGCGGGCTGAATGGATGAGGGGTGAGGAGCGGGGAAGAAACAGCAAGGCTACTGATGCGTGTCCACGAGATGACCCAGCTACCCAGTATCCAGGGGAATATTGGGTGTTTTGAGATGACTGATGCGTGCGTGCAGTAAAAACTTTTTATTTATGCCTCTCAATGAGGTAACCGTCTCTTCTCGTCCTCTCTTTTCTTTCTTCCGATTTTTGCTCAGCCCGAGTTATTCTCTGGGTGAGGCAGGGAGCAGGGCAGGAAACTAGTTTGGCAAGAAAAAATAAACCAATGATAGAATAGCGATGAAGTCGACGGACAGATGAGTGGAAAGAGAAGGAAAAGAAGAAAGAAAACGAAGGGGGAACGCTGGGAAAATAAAGAGAAGGGCAAACCGCCAGGGAAAGAAGGTGGGGGGGTTGAGAAAAACACAAGACTGACAGCGTGTGTGGAAGTGACGGCGGACGAGTTATAGGGAGAGGTTACGTGAACCGTTGCTTCCCTTTCACTGCATTTTTTTCTTTTCTTTTCTTTTCTTCCCCCTCTAAAGACTCTTGGTTTATGATGCCTTACACATTACATACACGTTTGCTTGCACGAAATCATAGACCTCCACTACAGCCATCATCCATCTCACTGACCACGCCCCTTTTTTCTCCCGCCCCAAGCCTCTGTCCCAGTCACAAATCAGCATCTTACAATGCTTCGATCCAATCCTCGAGTAAACATCGGCCCGACTCATAAGAGGACTCTTGGAATAGAGAAGTGCCGTGAGAGATCATGACCTGAGTTTTTAAAACAAAGCTGCAAAACGACGCCGGCCCCTCTAGATCTTTTGGTGGCCTAAAGAAGGCCGAAGAGAGGGAGAGGGTGAAAAATGAACCATGACTTTTGCGCACAAACACAAAAAAATCACTCTCCGAGCCAGTGAACTCGCTTTGACAAGTTCCAAGAGAATCTGTTCCTCAAGTACCGTAATTCCCTCTCCGGTGGGGACCCGTCCCCCCGCTAGGTACCAGCCAATTCTGGTGCGCTTCTGGTGTGCTGCCCCTCTTCCTCGTCCAAACCTGCTTCACTCGAGTGATATTTCTCTCACTGACTGCCAATTTGTCTTAGGTCATGCCGAGTCCTCCGATTTCCCTGTTTCTCTTCCACCATCCGTAAAAAAGAAAAGAAAACCCACTTCGCCTCCGCATTCAGGTACCCTGTGGTCTCAACCCTTTTTCTCTGGGTGTATCACGTTTAGGATAGGGTAGGAAAATTTTCCTTTGGACCAGTGGCTGTGAATGAAAAAAATTGGTGGGAGGGGCGCCGGCCACAAATTCTCAGAGGGACCGATTGGATGTAACAGCAAGGAGAGGGGAAAAATATATCAATTATTGCCCTTCCTCGTGCCTGCTTCTGTATCCCCTGCATTTGTCCTTCCTCCAGAGAGCAAGTGAGTAAGTGACTGCTATGTCTATCTATAGTTGGCTCTATTTTTCCGCAAAAATGGTGGGACCGGTTATGCTTTTTTCACCCGGACTGGTGCGAAGGTTTGAATGGGGTGTGAAAAAGAGTGTGAGATCGCTCGTCTCAGTGATAGTTGAGTTGAATCGCAGTCGATATCACATTATAAGTTACCGGAATCGGAAGGGAGTTGATATTAAGGTCTGCTTTGGTAACTTGATCACAAGCGTGACCCTTAGGAGACTACTCCGTCAACGGGATAAAGGAATCAAGTAATGATTGACAGTCTTTTAGGGAGCTCGAAGATCTGCTGACTACCGTACCGTTACTAGCTGTATAGCTGGAAAAGAAAAAACAGCCAACAAACCTGTCCCCCTATATACCTTTTCAGGCTCCATACGGTAAGAGAAGGTGATGGTTCCATCAAATAAAAGAATCAGTTTTGTGTGTGCGTGTGCGTGAAACTGCCTGCCGTATTGCACGCAATATCAGTCATTCCCCCTCCAGGTAACAAAGGATGTTGGTAAACTACCAGTACCCGTTCGCCTGGTCACTCGCCCTCGCAGCTTTAAACCCCCCTCCAAAAACTCTCTGTCCTCGAACTGGAACAAAAGGGGTGAAAAGGCAGCAAGGATTATGCTCAAACGAAGCCATCCAGCTCTTAGCGAGTAAAAAACTCGGAAAGCCCATTTTTACATGTAAAATTCATAAGCGTGGCTGAACTTGGTCGCCGAACCAAGAAGTTGGCTTCCAGAAGTTCCACGATCGCCCTTGCAGATTTTGTCACTTTCAGCCTCCTAAACCCCTACCGTACCACAGACATGAGAATGTATCGCCCCTGTTTTTGTTTTTCTCTCTCTCCGCTCTCTTTCTTATTTCTCAGGGCTGAACCCCCTGGTGAAAAAATTTGGCCGAAGCCCTTACAAATGGGCCCCTAGACGTCCCTTTAAGAGTTGTGATCAGGGCTTTTTGCTCGCGTGGTTTTCTCAGCGGCAGCGCAGTGCTACCATTCCAAAATTAGCGGAGGGCATGCTTGGGGGGTTTGTTGATTACTTTCCCTAAAAATGAATATTCCAGAAAATCATTTTGTGTCACCGCCTAAGGCTGGGATTGGGAAATATTTCCAGCTGTTGCAGAGCATAAACATCGAGCTTGGTAATACGGCATGCTGGAATCCGTCGAAGGCAAGCTCCGGTATCCAATACGAGTCAAATTTCGGAATCAATTGGAGTGTCGTGGTGTATTGCTAGCAGAGTATGGTTCAGAAAGGGTGCATCCCAGTTTACCTGGAAGACGAAACATTTCTGTCATCTCCAAGCAACCAACCAGAACTTCGCAGGGAACCCCCCGAATGGCAGGCAAGCAGGTTTTTGGTGTGTGCCATGTCCACTGCTGGAAGGGATAGATGTTCACTCGCCCGAAATTAAAAGAATCCACCATCAAACCAATGCATCACTGCCCTAGTGGTGCCCATTCTCCCCCACACATATTAGTTGTGAGAGCCGCAAGAGCTTTGCTTTAGAGGGCACATATCCATGTGACACCACTGTTCTCGCACGCATAGTACGAGCATATACCTTGCTGCATTGTATCTATGGCACCTGTGGGAGGTCTTGGGCAAATGCTTCTTCATGAGAAGTGCACTTGAACTGCAGCTCGCTGCTCTCATGCTGTCTTACATACCCTGAGGCCCAACGGGCCTTCCTCATCTGCCGTGTTTCACGGGGCGGGTGGAACGGTTCCGGTCCTTGGGTACCGAAGCCTTGTCATTCGGACCAGGTTCGATTCAAATACTGGGAACAAATAATTTTTACATGATAGCGATGTCATAAGAGAATCCCAACTTTTGGCATTAGCGTGATACATTTATATGGGGCAATCAAAAATGAGCGATGATCAGAGGGGGATAGGCAGGTATCAAGATAATTGGAATATGTAAATGTCCACATTGGTGGCTTCCTCGTTAGAATCGGTGCCTAGGGCGCGTTGAATTTGCTCAATTTTCCGAAATGACTCGTCCATCAGTTGAAAGAACACGTCTTCGCTATCGTGTCTCCTTTTGTGCGCCAGCAAAATAACTGCACCGGGGGACCTGCTGGATAGCTCTGCGAGCGCTCGTACTAAAGAGGGGACGCTAGAGGCGTTGTATGTGCAATCCGCGACTACAATAAGCCCGATTGGCTTAGCCGTGAGGTTTTCTGGGATATTTTGATCCCAATCTAGCGGTTTAAAGTTTATATTTCCATGCAAACCTGAACACTCGAGGTTCTTGACGATAATCTCTTCTGCAAGAGGCAAATCGGTTAAGGTGACATGACAATTTTTATAGAGTGAAGCCAAAGCCAACCCAACAATGCCGCACCTTATAAAGTAAGTTATCGGTATGTATTGTATCGGAAGAGGTTATTTACCCGCTGCCGAGCTCTAGGACTTCAAGGTCTCCGGGTAGCCCGAGAATTTCATCTAGGGTATCCAGCCTTTTGCCTTCATTATTAATCTCAGAAGTCAGAATGTTCTGTGCGAGATATACTGTCAATGCAAGTCCTCCGTCCCTGTGCATATGAGCCAATTTGAACTTCGAAAAAATTAGGATAGTCGCTTTACATACCAGATATGCCTGGCAATGCTCTCTCCGGTTTCTTCCCAGACTGGTAAAGCTTTATCTCGGCCAATTATCAATCTCCGTTCGACATATCCCTCGGCTTCGGTCCCACCTGAAAGTCCAAATGGAGAGCTATACGCTGAGAGGATTAATGGGCCGGCAGCTCCTGATTGTGAAAGGTCATCGGCGGCAGTTTGCTCACTCGAGACGGACAGTACAGCAGTACGGTGAAACATTTCCTTTTGCTTGATGACGAAGTCCAACTCAATTTTCAAGGTTCTCATGCCAGCTTTCCAGGTATACCTAGTAACCGAAAGCGGCAAAGATGTCCAGCTTTTACCGTCAAGTAATTTGACCGCCAAGGCCACGTCCTGAAAGAAAAAGGAGTCCCCAAGGTCTGATGCGATAGTGATCAAGGCTGATACCACCCCAGAGCGCCTGTCCTTAGTGTGAACAAACCGGGGAGTTTTCAGGAAGCGAATGTATTGCATTGTATTGGGTGCCCCGGAAGTAGTGGTAGTCTGCCTGATGCACCTATGGGTTATGGCGTAATTTAGTTGTTGTTCAGGCGTGGTAAGGCATTGGGAGAGTTAAACAAGCGTGAGATAAATTCGGGGCTCCAAAATTGGGGTTGTCAAGGAGCAAGATCAGGGAGGCTTGCTCGCCAAGAACACCGAGAATTTGTCCCTTGCTCGTTTGCTCCACCAACAACTATCGCACGCATCTGCTTCACACTACCCACAGTGTTACACTCTTGAAAGAACTTGCTATCTACTTTTGATTACACAGAAAAGCAAGGGTATCATGACTATCCAAGGAATCATCACAGACCCTGCCCTCCGGGAGTGTCTTGCTGTGGCAGACCGTACACGCCTCCTCTGCCATCAAATTCTCACAACAATTGAATCTGCCACAGGCGCAGAGCTCCCTGAAGATGAGCGGATTGAGAGATCACGCACTCAGAAGCAACTCAATGCATTGTTGACCCAAATCAAGGGGCTGCATCGAGCAGCAATTATGTCTGCTCGTGAGGCCAAAGAGGTTACAGGCGAAGTCCGCCGGGAAGTCGATCGTCTTCATCTACAGCTTCAAAATCTCTACTACGAACAACGTCATCTTCGGGGTGAGATTACTGCTTGCAGAGAATTCCCGTATGTTTCGCTCTTTCCTTTGCCCCCTTCCTCTTTTTGCTATATTATCATTGCGGCTATTACTTAGTCCGAGCTAATATTCCGAAGACATCAGTACACATCTCTGCCTTTAGTCTCTGAGGAAGAGTTCTTAACTCTAAATCCCGAACACCAGGGTGATGATACACACAATCTGATGATTGCGCGTCTAAACAACGAGAAAGCTGTACGTGAAGAATTAGAAAAGCAGAGAAAGGAGCTTCTTGCCAAGAAGCAAGCGCTTATCGCGGAGAACAAGAAGCGTAAAGACGACCTCGCAAGCTTAGATGAGCAGCTAAAGAAATTCAGTATGATTCCCTTCCCCCGTCTTTATTGTGAATCATTGGATGTGTTCCAATTTACTAACGAGTTCATGTAGTTGAAGTAAGTTTCCTAGATCCTCTTAGGCACTATAGCATCTGACCATGCCATAGTCATCGAAGCCTATTCAAAATACTTTCCAGAAGGAGTACTAGCCATTCATCCGAATGCATCGCTCTACACATTTTAATTCAATCCATTGCACCCCTTATTATATCATTTGTGCTCTTTATCCAAAGAAAAATCGAATCTACTGGCGGCTGTGGAGATGTGTCCGTGCAACAAAGTAGGACCATTCCAAATTTCTATGGGCGATGGAGTGCTAGTGGTCGGATTTGCCCGGATTTCTATTTTTTTTTTCACACTTTTTTTCCTTCCTTCCTCCGCCAGGGTAGTCGTGTTTGTCTGTTATTATTTCCCTCATCGACATTTTTTATACTTAGCGGAGCTGCCCTTGTCAACCTTGTGTGTAGGCAGGAGTTATGGTACCCCAGGCCCTGCACTGCACACCTTCTCTTATAGCCAATCAACCGTTTGATCCTGTTTTCTCTGTCTGGTTTTTCATAATTAAGGCAACCGCTGCAATTTTCCAGTCCGGTCCTTTACTCGGGGAATTTTCCCGCTTATTCTAGGTGCAAACCTCACCGACTAGTCATCACTGTGACCAATGAGTGCAAGAGGCGGAAACATTGGGTCGCAGTCAGATATTTCCAACCACAGCCGCACTAATGAAAGAAATCAATAAATAGATTAACAAAAAAAAAAAAGAGGTTGGAACTCCGGTATGTGAATCTCCTGCCAATCTGATTGGCCTAATGCCAGTAGGAACGAGAAAACGCCTACGAACCGCAATTCGCTGACGACCACAGGTGTCCAGTCCGATAACGCAATTTCTGAGACCGACTTGTTTCCAAACACTCACAGCATAGGACGCTGCTGTGCACTTACGAATGTCGTAATCACCCCCCCTGCACGTCCTTCCTCCCCCTCCCGGGGACATCAGTTGATCGCTTAAAGTCCTACTACGATCCCACCCATCTTCGCGGGGAAACACATCCGGCCCCGTCTGAAGTGTGCAATCAATTGAGCTCAGGTCATCAGTTGTTAAGAGCTGTTCTTTATCTGGGCCCAGCTCTCACTCCCACCTCTACTCTTGTCCTCCATTAGGACTCAGTATGTTCTATCAGGAACATGAACCATGTGCCCTATCACAAGTGCTGGATCACTTATTTACCGTTCACCGCTGTTAGTGTTGCTGTTCTTGGGTCTTATCTGTGGTACAGCGAAAGGGGGGCGAGCCCGAAGGGTGCGAATTAATTTGTTTGAGTGGTGGGATATTCCCGCCAAACAAAACCTTGGATACAGAGATCGTTAGATAGCTACCCCATCGCGCAGCGGCTACAACTGTATCTTGAGATGCTATCTCTATTTAAGGGCTTATCTTTTTACTTGCTACTGCTACTGTGCAAAATTTGAAATCTTTCACCCCGCGAGATAGATAAATTATTTTCCACTCTCACTTCGGTCAAGAGAAGGGGAGATACCAATTCGCCCTATCTCTTTTTTCTTTTTTTTTCCCTTGGGGGAGGGGAATCTGCAGATCGCCAGCAAGACTCCAGACCCCCCTCCCCAAGATGGAGTGAATGTGGCACGCGAGAAAGGCGGAGGTAAATAAAGAGGCGCAATGTGTGTCACGCCATGCTAACTGATTGTGTTCGAATCCGCATATACAGTAAGAGATTCAGCACAGGATCGCGCAACCTTCTTAGACCAAAGCTATAAGACAAATTCCACGTTCGCAGCCAAGGGGGCGGGGGAAAGGAGAGAGAAATAAAGGCGCACGATTCCTATAATACACTCGGGAAATCCCCTAGCCAAAACCTAAATGTCACCCTCTCCTCTCACACTTCTCCCGAATCTTATCACATTCGATACTGGTATACGTCAAGTCAAGTTAAGGCACTAATTTATAGTATTATACGAACCTCCGAAGTAGAAAACAGGATAAAAAAGGAAATGGAAGGCCCATGATGCCACTATTGAATTATTGAATTTCGTTCTCATTTTCCTTTATCCCCCCCTTCTCCCCCATTATACTTTCTTTTCATACTGTACTGTACAGTAATTAGCTAGCATCCCACTACCGTACTCAAGTACGGTACATCTACTTGCATCCCCTCTACCGATGTGACCAAGATCTAGACACTTTAGTACATGCCGTATGCACATCCGCGAATACACTACTGGGGGGGCG
>Ga0307507_10009826_pt1 | contig 12607 bp, 4 predicted proteins | sample 7_EM_MG_FD_207223 | JGI IMG/M metagenome (GOLD analysis project Ga0307507, IMG submission 207223) | Populus trichocarpa ectomycorrhiza microbial communities from riparian zone in the Pacific Northwest, United States - 7_EM | ecosystem: Host-associated > Plants > Roots > Unclassified | place... | reverse complement strand
TGAAAACAAAGTATTAATTAAGCCTGAACAAGTCTTGGGTTGTAGCTAACAAAATAAAATAAAACCCATAATATTAAATTCATATTCTATTGTGAGAAGAAGAGAAGGAAAAAAATATTACAGAATTGATTCGTGGCTTAATTATAGCCTTCTAGGCAGCCCATTAATCCTAGAAACTAAAAGAAAAGATAGTCGCCCTGTTGTATCCAAGTTGTACTAGGATTCTTTTGTTTTCTTTGCTATGTTTTCTCGTCATTGAAAAGTTGGAAAATTAGCAGCCTTGTTTTCGAAACCTCATGGCCCAAACAAGGTTGGATTGGGCCTCTCTTGCATATGGATAAGATGTACTTAGGCCTCCTCTTTATACTTCAATGGACCCTTCAAATCTGACTTGGTCGAAACCTTCAAAACCAATGCATTAAATGCCTTTGTCTTGGACCCATTGGCCCATTTGGAACATGTAATGTGATACGGTTCAGCATTGTGACATGACCCAAGCCAGGTCAAATTCGGATATTGGAGTAAAATTTTCTCTCGTCTAGTTTTACGCTATTGAGCATAACTCCAAATTCAACCGTTGATCAATCTGAAAACTTTACCAAAAGATTCAAGAGGCATTTGTTTATGTTATGGTAAATTTTCAGGTGAATCGGAGTTCGGAAAGGACTTGCGATATAGATTAGAACAATTTGTACGAATATTGTTATTTACTTCGTTTTGACCTGTGGACTTTCTATTTGGAAAGAATTTTTTTTTTAAGGATGTGACAGCTTGTTTTGAGAATTTTCTAATTCCATAAGAATCTTTAATGAGCTGAAACATAATTTTCAAGAGCGGCAACGATTTGTTAATGTTCCAGAATGCTTTTCTTATAAGAATTCCTTATTCATCCTAGCTACACAATAAAAGAAGGGTTGATGTTATTTCATGACAAATTAGTTATTGTTATTATTTTCTTTCATGTTTGGGCTTAATTAAAACTTTGTTTTGATCCAGGATCTAAGGATTGTTTGGATCAGGTTATGGGCTTTTCAGTTTAGGGTTTTTGGGTCAGTTTTGTATGTGAGCAGTTTAGCCCACGATGGTAAATCCATTAGGGTTAATTTTTAAAAACTATTTAAACATATATAACCTAAACTTCGAGAGCCATTGATGAATATTACTTCTGAATTTTTCAGTTTTAACATGTGAGAGTGATTCTTGTATTTTTCAGGTTCTTGAATGAACTGAATTTGACTTATCAAAGATTAACTGGCTTCGTGACGTCCTTCTATTTCATTCCAATAATGTTGGTGCCTTGGGGCAGGTTTTCATTGTGTCACACTCCTATCAGATCTATTTTGACTTTCGGGGATCAAATCTCAATCTTGATTTTGGGTTGCGTGATCACGAGGTCCGCATTGGATTTTTTTTAGTGTTCCTTTAAGTTTTTTAATGTTTGCGTCGTTCATTTTCTTTTTCTTTGTGTTCGCGTCATCTAAGAAAAAAAAAGATTATATTTCATCTTGCTACTGTCTCTAATCTCTAATCATATATATATATATATAAAGAGAGAGAGATTATGATACGGTTCAGCCTTGTGATACGACCCAAGCAAGGTCATATTCGGATTTTGACATAAACCTTTCTACCATTTACTTTTATGCTATTGAGCATAACTCCAAATACAACTGTTGGCTGGAGCTGAAACTTTACTAGACGATTGCAGAGGTATTTGTCTATGTTGTGGTAAATTTTCAGGTGAATCAGAGTTCGGAAAGGACTTGCGATATAGGTCAGAACATGCTATACAAATTTTGTTATTTACTTTCTTCTGACCTGTGGACTTCCTATTTGGCAAGGATCCTAAGGATGTGACAGCTTGTTTTGAGAATTTCCTAGTTCCACAAGAATCTTTAATGAGCTGAAACATAATTTTCAAGAGTGGCAACGATTCATTAATGTTCCAGATTCCTTTTCTTATAATGATTCCTTATTCATCCTAGCTGCACAAGGAAATAAGGGTTGATGCTATTTAATGACAGATTATTTATTTTTATTATTTTCTTTCGTGTTTGGGCTTAATTATAACTTTGTTTTGAGCTAGAATCCAAGGTTTTTTTGGATCAGGTTATGGGCTATTCAGTTTAGAGTTTTTAGGTCAGTTTTGTATGTGGGTCAGTTCAGCCCACAAGAGTAGATCCATTATGATTAATTTTTAAGAACTATTTAAACACATGTAACCTAAATTTTAGGAGCCATTGATGAATATTACTTCCGAATTTTTTAGTTTTAACGTGTGAGAGTGATTCTTGAATTCTTTAGTTTTTGAACGAACTGAATCTGACTTATCGAAGATTAACTGATTTTATGGCGTCATTCTACTTCATTTCAATAGTGTTGGTGCCTTGTGACAGGTTTTCATTGTTTGACACTCCTATCAAACCTATTTCAGCTTTTTGAGATCAGATCTCAATCTTGATTGTGGGTTACGTGATCACGAGATTCGCATCATAATGGGTCCTTGCTAGTGTTTATGGGTTGATCCACATCATTGACCCTTGAGCGTTTTCATTTATTCCACCTTCCTTTACGCGGGGTTATCCTAGGTGCGGGATGGTCAAATATCTCAGCGTCTCCTCTACGAATAAGCAACACATCTAGCTCAATGGTGGTTGGAGTGGCGTGTGTAGCCTTCTGATTTTTTCTTTTTCATTCTCTCTTACTTGATTTTTGTGTTGGCCTTAAAAAAACAATCAGCCCCTAGGGTTTGTTATACTTAAGATTTCATCCTTATTCTCTTCATTACAATTTTTAAGATTTAAATCATTTATGGAATTAAGGGGTTTTTCCAATTTCACTCATTGTTCTCTTTATTGCAATTTTTTCATTATGAATACTTTATTAAATTAATATTTTTTTTAATTTCATCCCCAATAGATATTTTCACCTATCAAATTTAGTTTTTGTTCTTTTTATTGCTATTTTTAGATGGTTTTTGCAAAAACTATTTTTGACAATTTCATCATTCTTTTGTTTTTTTCCTATCAAATCTAATGTTTTTTATTATTGTTGTATTTTTTCAACCTTGCAAGTTTCTTTTAGATTGATTTTTTTAATTTCATTCTCCAACATTTAATTAGACGAGTATTAATCTTTTTTGTTAAGTCCAAGTCTAGAATTTAATGGTTTACAAGTTTAAGAGATTGACTCCGATTTACGAAATTGACATAGACACAGGTTTCCGTGGTTTTTCTGCTTTTTTTAAAGCTTTTTTGTTCTATCCTTTACCATTATGTTATTTTTTTTATTTGTTTTTATGAAATTTTTATAGTCAATTTTAAAATAAAATAGGTCGCCTTGCTTTTAGTTTTTTTGGTCTTTGTTTAATTTAGATTTTCTAAAAGAATTTTGTTTTTGAATTGAATTAATTAATTTCATCATTCAATATTTAAAAATTTTAGGTGTTAAGCTCATGGATTGAGTTCAAGCCAAGAATTTAATGGATTGTGAGTTTGAGAAACAAAAAAAATATTCCTTTTGTGAAATCAACAAAAATGACTGACCTGCCAACTATTTAAGGTAACGGCAACCACATTTGATTTGTTCCTTGTTAGCACATAAATATCCTCTCCCTATCAAACATGATAATTGAGACAAACTTCACTCACCAACCCAAAATTTCACCTTTCACTCACCTTCTTTTCACTATCTGCATACTTATCATCCACCCTTGACCTAAAATGAAAGCTCCAAACATCATGCAATTCTCAGTATCACAAAATAAATATAAATTAATGGCCCTCTGTGGTGATTTCATATTCCAAACTTCCCTAGTTTATAAAAAAAAATCATAAAAAACCATTCAATAGGTAATCACAACGACAAACTCCTCCAACTGTTTGAGTTGAAATCTTCTCACCCTAAAGTACTCGAGGCTTTTGTTCTTATCGATCTAATCCATGGAAGACCATCTCAAGATAAATGCACCTGAAAAATTAAGTTATTAAATTTAATCAGACACATGATCCAATTCATGGGTCAGATAAATTAACATAGGTCAATTAAAATGATCAAAATAATGTCGCTTCAATTTCTTTTTAAAAAGTCAAAATAATGCTATTTTAAAAAAATAAATAAAAAGTCAATTTAAGTTTTAACTAAATCAATCATATTATCAAAGATTTTAGATCAAATAAGGTCATATAACTTTTTTAGAACTTGGCTAGGCCATGAATGGATCCAAACGGTTGACACAAACTTTAATCCTATCACTGTCAGGAAGAAAAAACTTATTCAAGAATCTCTTCCAACAAATCTAAAAAACATGTATGAATTCAAGAACAAAGACAACAAAAACAAGTAGAAGTCAAATAGCCAAATGCCACAAATTAAATCTAGAAACAAATAGTAAACAACCTCAGCACTACCAAAACCATAGAGAGCAAATGTACTAGAGTGACCATGATAAATGATGGGCACATCCAATTGCCCAACATTAATCTGAGCATCCTATTCCTGGCATAGTTGCACATTCACACTACATTTTAACCCCCAGATCTGTATTGACTAATCTTATAAAAAAAATCTTTGATCATTGGGTTGTTAGTCAACCTATGAATCACTAAATCAATATTAATCTATAGTTTTTATGCAAAAAAAAATATCATTTTATATTTTAACTTATTGAAGCTGAACTAATCAACAAATGTGGGTCAATTTATTGAATTTAATTGAGTTAAAATCAATACTTATTTAAATTAAAATTCAATTTGGACTGGGTTGAGGAATATAAGTTTATACCATCCAAATTTTATAATCATGACTTGGACCCAAAAATAATTGATGGGATTCTAATTAATTTAAATAAATATTGTTTTACAGGCATAGGAATGAGATTCTATAGCATTTTCTTGGGAAATAAAGATTCATATTTTGTCTTTTTTGTTCGGCGGCATCTCAACTTAATTATAAAACTATCCCACAATATCTCTTATTTTTAAATAAAAAGAATAATTGCTGTTATTATTATTATTATTATTATTATTTCAATGAAACAAACTAGTTCAAGAGCCATATTAAGCAAGAAAGTAGCAAAGAAGTTTAGGAGCATAGCCGGAGAGGACAGAAGAAGCTGGCTAAACTTGGGATTATGTCCTGGGCCTGATTGGATTGTACTGGTCCTTTTCACTTTTCTTCAGAATTCAAGGATAGCCCAAATAGGCTTGGGATCAGACGCTCAGCCATTTTTTTCCAAGAAGTAAAAAAGAAATAAAACCTCATACTTTTTTCTTCGTTATTTTTAGGGGACCAAAAGTACATGATTAATTAATCAAGCAAGATCTGCCAACCATATCAATTATCACAAAATGTTGGTATCATGTGTTTTTTTGTTAAAGAAATTCAAACAACAGATTATATAAAGAGGAAACCATATTTTAAAGGATTAATTTGAAAAAAATTCATAACTCACAATCTATCCTAGATTATATTTTAAATTGAGTAAAAAAAATTAACTTGATAATACGTGATTGACCTTTCACACAATTAATCCAATCATGTCGACTCCAAGAATTTTTATATCAAAAAAATAAAATAATATTATCTTAGACTTGTGTTAAATTGATAACTCAAGAATCCAAATTTTGTTTAGTCATTCTTTAAATCTAACAATTATAATTTAAAATTCATTAGTTTTTTTTTTATGGAGGGGGTTCATTGAGCAAGAAACATGTCATCATGTGAATGTTATTTTTATTTATTTATTTATTTATGATGATTGATATATTTTGCTTTTCTCATTATGAAAAAGATAAGAAAATTGACCTCATGAAGGCATGTGCGGATCATCATCATCAAATTCCAATGACGGCACAAAACGCGCTAATGAATAATGCCGGCAAGATAACGTTGCTCCATGAATGGGACATGAGAACACATAAAGATCACACCTAATTTAGCACCATAATTATCTCATTCTTCTCCTCCATGATTTTGATCCAAGAAATGAGAATCAATCCTCCTTCCTTTTGAAAAAAACAAAAACAACCCTTCATTATCATGCCTAGTCACGTTTTTGTTTGCTATTATTACATTGCATCATATGGGCTGTCCATTAACCGGACTTGTTGGTTAGACAAAGATTATTATAGGCCGTGGAAATTTTATATATATATATATATATTATTTTAGATGATTTTATTATTAAACTAATAGATTATTCCAAACTCTATAAATTAAGTTCAATTCAGTTTAAGTATTAAGAATTAAATTTTAAAATAAATTTAATATCTAAAAGTGATATAAAAGTAGATCAAAAGTTAACCCTTTGATTTATTATATAAAAACAATACTAATATTAAAACTAGATTCCTTAAAATATTCATTTAGACATCTTTTATTTTTAAAGATCTTTGAAGGAATAAAATAAAGATGAGATGATTTGTTATAAACATGAAAATTTGGTGGATATTTTGATTTTGATCATCTAAATTCTTTTCAAAATGGAATCTATAAATTGTTGTTTTTAGTATTTTTTTTTCCCAATAAAAGGCTTAATCGACTCTAAGATATACAATAAGAATAATTTTTTCACAATGTGTAATTGAGAAATAAAAATTAATAGAAATCAAAACTTATTTTACTGAAAAAAAAACTTGCACAATTATCAAATTAAACTTAATTCTATATTTTTATAATTAAATAAACTATTGAAAAAAATAACAATAATAATAATACTAACAACATATAAATTTAAGCTATAACAATACATGCATAATATAAAAGAGCAACAACATGAATGATAACTTTTTTATTGTAAGGATCTTCTCGGTTTATTTTTAGATTATGCATTTGTCAAAATTAAATTCCCTCTTTATATAATTTTAAAGATACAACCTCACATCTACATGATATATTTAGAGAAATTTTAATAAATGTTTTTCAAACAACAATTCCAAGATTTGAACCTAGAAAATTAAAAAAACAAGCATATTTTTTAACCACCAAACTAATTTTCCAAGGGTTTAAATGAAAGCTTAATAACCAATTATTTTGATTAAAATTTTATTGGTTGTTGTTTTTAGTATTTTTTTTCCCCAATAAAAGGCTTAATCGACTTTAAGATATACAATAAGAATAGTTTTTTCACATTGTATAATTGAAAAATAAAAATTAATAGAAATCAAAACTTATTTTACTGGAAAAAAAAACTTGCACAATTATCAAATTAAACTTAATTCTATATTTTTATAATTAAATAAACTACTGGAAAAAAAATTAACAATAATAATAATATTAACAACAAATAAATTTAAGCTATAACAATACATGCATAATATAAAAGAGCAACAACATGAATGATAGCTTTTTTATTGTAAGGATCTTCTCGGTTTATTTTTAGATTGTGTATTTGTCAAAAATAAATTCTCTCTTTATATAATTTTAAAGATACAACCTCACATCTACATGATATATTTAGAGAAATTTTAATAAATGTTTTTCAAACAACAATTCCAAGATTTGAACCTAGAAAATTAAAAAAAAAAACATATTTTTTAACAAAGCTTAAAAACCAATGATTTTGATTAAAATTTTATTGGTATTTTTATAAAGGTCGTTGAAAATATTTTTATATTAATTATAATTTTAAAAGTTGTTCGGTTTTTATCATTTAAAGTATTTTTTTAATTTGTATCTTTAAACTATAAAACAATTACCAAAATAACAAACATACAACCTCACTGGAGTCAAAAGAGTGATTAAAGGTTTCCATTAACTCATTGACATTCTTAGATCACAAGTAAAGACAGTCAAGTGGTGTTCTCGTAATTAATCCCTAAAACCAATACCATTTTCATACCCAACCTCACTTATAAGTTATTAACCACGCAGCCTCTTCCACTTCCCAATTTCCCCCTTACCTTCTTCTCTTTCTTCACCCTCATCTCCCAGCAATGACAACCTCAAAATTTTACATTTTCCTTCTACTTTCTGCAGTCCTAGCCGTCCGTGTGTCCCTATCATCATCAACAGCAGTTGATTTTCTCCCCTTGGAGTCGTCGTCGGAGTGCCGGGGATCCATTGCTGAATGCTTGATGGATGAGGAGTTTGGGATGGACACAGAGAGCAACAGGCGCATTCTAGCAACGTCGAGGTACGTAAGCTATGGTGCGCTGAGGAGGAACACTGTACCATGTTCGAGACGCGGCGCCTCGTATTATAATTGTCGACCTGGAGCTCAGGCTAATCCTTACTCTCGCGGGTGTAGTCGTATTACACGCTGCAGGAATTAATTAATCAATAAAAATAAAAATAACGATAACAATAACAATTTTATTTTTTTTTGTAATTTTCTTATTTTTAATATTTTTTCTTTTTTCTTTTTTATATATTTTGAGTGTTTATAATATATGGGTATTGTTTGATTATTGATTGTATGTAGTATACACTTATTAAGAAGATGGGCGTGGAATAAATAAAAATGAAAATTCCAATATATAAGATAGTTCATCCGTAAATTTTAAAATCTTGTACTTAACAACAATTTATTGACATAAATATTAATTTTTATTTGCCTAAGATAGATTAATTTCCGTTGATTATGTTAATTGTGCTTGTAAGTGGACTGTTCATGACATAATACAAAAAACCCCTGTGATGTTCACTACATAATGATAATGATGATTTATTTAGTCTTTTATTAAATGTGGCCTGGCTTAGCAGGTTGCATTTTTTTTTGTCTGAGGGTTGATGTCAAAAAAAGTTGATATACCCATCAAAACTCATACTTGATCCGGATCTTGTGTTGATTCAATCCGAAATTGGGTTTAATAACTATTACTAATAGTCTTATAGGTGAAATCTTTTTTTTTTTGTTTAACATGGGTGTCCGGGTCAGTTTGGGCGCACCTCGACGAATCCCACGGGCCCTAAAGTTAACGACCATATAAGCCTCTAGTGGCCATCATATGAGCAACCACAGGGCTCGAACCTGAGACTATAAAGGAAGCAAACCTCTTGGTCCCAAGCTCTTACCACTAGGCCACCACCTAGATGGTTCTTATAGTCTTATAGGTGAAATCTTGATTCTATTTCCGGTGGTTCTAATTTCAGTTTTCAATCGTGGATAAGAGTAAGGTAATGTTTGGTATATAATGTAATCTACTGGAGTTTATGGTCTTCATAAAATCCATTTATGATTTTAGCGGTTCCTCTGCTTAACGGTTAATTGGCTATGATGAGGAGATGGAGCTTCTCAAAACAAAAAGCTTTGCCATAGCCTCTTATCTTTGGTTTATGAATTCAGAGTCCCCAAAGATACAACTCAAAGTGAAAAGAACGAGAAAATCTTGGCCGGTGCGAAACCATTATTGGGTTAATAGAATTGAGGCTCTTAAAACTTTTGTGTCTTAATTAACTCATGTTTAATTGTTATTATTATTGTTTCGTGATAAAACAAAACAATAGTGATTGAAACATGTTTAATTAAAAAAACTAAAATATTAAAATAAAATTAGAATAAATTTGTGAATTTTTAAAATATAAAGCATAAGTGATGTGAAATCGCGTGGTCACGCAAATCATAATCAAAATTGAGATCTGATCCTGGAAAGCCGAAATAGATCTGATAGGAGTGTGACATAATGAAAACCTGCCCCAAAACACCAACACTATTGGAATGAAGTAGAATGACACCACGAAGCCAGTTAATCTTCGATAAGTTAGATTCAGTTTGTTCAAGAACCGAAGAATGCAAGAATCATTCTCACACATTAAAACTGAAAAATTCTGAAGTAATATCATCAATGGCTCTTGAAATTTTGGTTATATGAGTTTAAATAGTTCTTGAAAAATTAACTCTAATGGATCTACCCTTGTGGGCTGAACTAATATTACCATATACAAAACTGACCAAAAAACCCTAAACTGAAAAGCCCATAACCTGATCCAAACAAGCCTTGAATCCTAACTCAAAATAAATTTTAATTAAGCCCAAACATTAAAGAAAATAATAAAAATAACTAATCTGTCATTAAATAGCTTCAACCCTTCTTTCCTTGTGTAGTTAGGATGAATAAGGAATCCTTATAAGAAAAGGATTCTGGAACATTAATGAATCGTTGCTACTCTTGGAAATTATGTTTCAGCTCATTAAAGATTATTGTGGAACTAGAAAATTCCCAAAACAAGCTTTCACGTCCTTTTAGAAAAAAAGATCCTTGCCAAATATGAAGTCCACAGGTCAAAAGAAAGTAAATAACAAAATTCATAGAACCTATTCTGGCCTATATGGGAAGTCCTTTCCGAACTCCGATTCACCTAAAACTTTACTCCAAGATAGACATATACCTCTGGAATCTTCTGGTAAAGTTTTAGCTTGATCCAACGGTTGAATTTGAAGTTATGCTCAATAACGTAAAACTGGATGGTAGAAAATTTTACGTCAAAATCCGAATATGACCTTACTTGGATCGTATCATAAGGCTGAATCATATCATTTCCTCCCTCTTCAAGAAGATTCGCCCTCGAATCTTGAATAGGAGTGGTAGTGACTTCATTAGCCTCTTGTTTAAGCATTCAAAATTCTCTTATTGCAAATACAACTTTCTCTAACAACACTGTATGAAAGTAGTGACTGACAAGAATTTCAAATAAGCATGTCGTACTAACCACTTGTGTGTATACTTTTGAATGATAACAACAACGGCTCTTTTTCATCTTTTATTTTTTGGCGTTGTACCTCCTCTTCCCATGAACCTTGAAAATCATAAAATAATCTTCTACGCTTATCAACTTCTTGTTCTAAAGTCCCCGAACCATGGCTTAGTTTTTCCCATCCTTGAGCTAGAATCCTCCTTCATTCCCTCTCCCTTGCTAAATACATGACACAAATAGGAAAAATAGAAGAAGACGAAGACACAACAAGAATAGAGTTTACGATAGGAAGAATAGTGATTTAGACTCGAAATTACAAATTTGACTTTTATTTGGACTAGAACTTATCGAAAACAAACAAGTGCAAAAGTGATTAAAATGAGTCAAACAACAACTAAATATCCCAAATATGATGATAATATATTGGCAGGAACAAAATCAACAGAAACAAAACAAGTTTTGAAAGATAACGCAAAACAGACCCGTTACGGCAAGATAAAACCCAATTGTGGAACATAAATAAAACGCTATCCAAATGACCTTGAATTTAATATATAGTATTTGGATAATAAGAAAACAACAAATATGAGTTTATAGGTTGCTCTATGATCAGTTTGCGGCAGAATTGAACCTCCAATTAAAACCTCAAGCAAACGATATCAAAATAAGTCCAAATTTAATATATGATGCGATCTCACCCCCAATACATAGAATATGAAGTTGCAATTGATTCTGAGGTGATTTGCATAATAACTCATTAAGAGTTGTGTTTTTTGCAGTAGAATTGAACCTCGAATTAAAATCTCAAGCAAACGATATCAGAATAAGCCCAAATTTGGTATATGATGCGATCTCACCCCTAATATACCGTATGAAGTTTCAAATGATTATGAGGCGGTTTGCTTATGGTTCACTAAGAGTTGTGTTTCTGCGGCAAAATTGAATCGTCCTTTAAATTTCAACTAATCTCTCTCTATTTTTTTAAAAAAATATACTGATATGATTAGAGAGAGTAACAAGATGAAATATAACCCTTTTTTTTGCTTAGATTACACGGACACAAAGAACAAGAAGATGAGTGATGCAAACATTGGAAAACTTATAGGAACACTAAAAAAAATGAAAATAACAGAAGGACCTTGTTTCGAAGCCTAGCTCTAATATCAACCGATGCGAACCTCGTGATCACATGGTTACGCAACCCACAATCAAGATTGACATCTGATCATGGAAAGCCGAAATAGATCTGACAGGAGTGTGACACAATGAAAACCTGTCCCAAGACACCAACACTATTGGAATGAAGTAGAATGACGCCACGAAGCCAGTTAATATTTGATAAGTCAGATTCAATTTGTTCAAGAAGTGAAGAATGCAAGAATCACTCTCACACGTTAAAAGTAAAAAAATTCAGAAGTAATATTCATCAATGACTCTCGAAATTTTAGTTACATGAGTTTAAATAGTTCTTGAAAAATTAACCCTAATCTACCATTGTGGGCTGAACTAATCTTCATACAAAACTGGCCCAAAAACCCTAAACTGAAAACTCATAACCTGATCAAACAAGCCTTGGATCCTAGCTCAAAACAAAGTTTTAATTAAACCCAAACATGAAAGAAAATAATAAAAATAACTAATTTTCCATTAAATAGCATCAACCCTTCTTTCCTTATGTAGATAGGATGAATAAAGAATCTTTATAAGAAAAGGATTTTGGAACATTAATGAATCATTGCCACTCTTGGAAATTATGTTTTAGCTCATTCTGGATGGTTGGCCCAGCTGGCTAGCAAGATTTACTTTGGACTTTAAAATCAAAAGACTCTCATACATGTCTAAACGTTAATTGCCAATGAAAAAAATAAATTTAGATTGCAATTGATTATTGTTCTGAAATAAAAACCATAGAAACAATGAAGACAAAAGAAATAAGACAACACAAAAGATATATATATATATATATATATAT
>Ga0307507_10009825_pt1 | contig 12607 bp, 2 predicted proteins | sample 7_EM_MG_FD_207223 | JGI IMG/M metagenome (GOLD analysis project Ga0307507, IMG submission 207223) | Populus trichocarpa ectomycorrhiza microbial communities from riparian zone in the Pacific Northwest, United States - 7_EM | ecosystem: Host-associated > Plants > Roots > Unclassified | place... | reverse complement strand
AACTTTTAAAGTTGCTAAGTAGGTTAATTGCGTGTTAAGAAATATATAGTTAGCTTTTAAAGTTGTCAAGTTAGTTAATTGCATATTAAGTTAGTTAAATTGCGTATTAAGTTAGTTAATTGCATATTAAGTTAGTCGAATTGCGTGTTAAGTTGGTTAATTGCATGTTAAGTTGGTTAAATTGCGTGTTAAGTTAGTTAATTGTGTGTCAAGTTGGTCAATTGCGTGTTAAGTTAGTTAAATTGCATGTCAATTACGCGAAACGCGAAAATTAAAGTCTACTTAAATCTTATCCTACGAATATTTTCCCGATGTAGTAATAAGTGGGAAGGGGTTCCTATAGAATATTAGTTATAACTTTATCCTTATAAATAGTGCTTACTAAATATAGGGCTAGAGCTAGGTAAAGATTAGGGATAGTAACTAGAGGATTAATATAGTAAATAGTTATTAGTATTAGCCATTTATAAGTTATGTTAGGGTATAGGAACGGAGTAGTATTTTAAGATATATTCTTTACTTCTATATTTAAAGTAAAGGCCTAGCTTAATATATTATTCTTATTTAGGGGACCCTAGTAGAGCATATCTTAGGGTCCCTATATTAATATCTATAGCATTAAGGTGCTTAGGCTAAGATAATAACTTAGTATTAGGAGTGGCTTTAATAGCCCTAAGGTCTTATCTCGTGGAATTATAGACCTACGGCAGTTGTCGCAGTTCTGTACATAGCGGTTAATATCCGTAACTATTCTGGGCCAGTAGTAGCGGTCGCCAATGATTCTACGGGTCTTATTTTTTCTGGGGTAGGCCGTAGAGACTTAGGTATATACTTTGGCAATAAGCCAAGTCCGTAAATTCTATTCCTTTGCCACCACTAGCCGTTCCTAGTGCTTAAGCAGTCCGTCTTCGAGGGACTATGGGCTAGTAGCATCCTTTACCTTTTCGCGGTACTCCTGTAGAGAAGGGGCCGTATGGTTTGCCTGCAGTAGTTTATTAATAAGGTTAAGTTCCATAGAGTTAATGGGACATATTTCGGCGTCTAAAGGGTCTGTATTTAGTTCTGCCTGTATCTAGGGGTCAAGGTGCTCTGGTCGTAGTAGGGTCTAGGTCTATAATAAGATCTTTATAGCCACCTAGTTACCTAGGTCCTATTTACGCCTTATAAGAGCATCCGCACAGTTTGTAGCGCCTAGTCTATACGTAATTAAGAAGTTAAACTAAGATAGGATATCCGCCTAGCGTGCCTGCTGGGCCGTAAGGGCCTTGGTTGTTATAAAGTATTCTAGGGCCTTATAATCCGAAACCACCTTAATGGGCTTAGGGGTCCCCTCTAGCTATATACGCTAGTGCTGAAAGCTAGAGATAATAGCCAGTATTTCTTTATTATAGATATGGTAGTTTAGCTCGGTATCTATTATGGTCTTGGAATAGTATGCTATAGGGTGCTATTCTCTGTCCAGTTGCTTCTAGGAGAAAATACCGGCTATCGTGCTGTCTAAGGCATTAGTTTCTAGCATCGAGGGCCATTCTAGGTCAAAGTGGGCAAGTGGGGGAGCTAATACTAGCCGTTTTTTAAGCTTATTAAAGGCCTGCATATATATGGCGTTAAAGTGGAATGGCTGGTCTTTCCTAGTAAGGCGGTTAAGAGGCCAGGCAATCCTACTGTAGTTCTTAATAAAGTATTAGTAGAAGTTACAAAAACCTAAAAATAATTGCACCCCCTTTATGGTCCGTGGCGGTGTCTACTGGTTAATTATAGCTGTTTTCTCTAGGTTGGCCTCAATCCTATCTATACTAATAATAAAGCCTAGGTACTTTGTACGCTTAACACTAAATTCCGATTTTTTAATATCGGCCTGGAGGCCGGCCTCGCGGAGCCGTTATAGGACTTTATGGACATGCTCCTTATATTCTAGCTTATTCTTAGAGTAGATTATAATATTATCTAGGTAGGCCGTATAGAAGTCGTTAAGGTAGTTAAAGAGTATATTATTTATATATCGCTGGTACGTAGCCGGTCTGTTAGTTAGTCTAAAAGGAAGTACTTTGTATTTATATATTCCGTAATAGGTCTAAAATATAGTAAGATTTTCCGATCTAGGGTTTATCCTAATCCGGTAAAAGGCCTAACGGATATTAAGCTTAGTAAAGATCTTAGCTCTACTTATTTAGGTTAAAGTCTTATTAAGTAAGGGCAGTGGGTAGCGGTCCTTGCGGGTTATATTATTTAGTTTATAGTAGTTGATGCAGAAACGAAGTCCTCTATTTGGCTTTTTAGCAAAGAGAATAGGCGAGTTAAAAGGGGCTTAACTAGGTTCAATAAAGCCCTTATTTAGGTTATTAATAAGGTACTGCTTTGTAGCCTATAATTCGGCAGTGGACTGCTGACGAAGGGGGCTATAGCTAAGTATGTCTTCCTTGTCTGGCTTAATCTTAATCTTGTGGTCGTACGGTTGGTAAGGCGGAAGTATATTAGACGCTACCTTAAAGAACACGTCCTTAAATTTCTAGTATTAATGGGGTAGTTTCTGTTCTACTAGCTCCTTGTTTATAAGCTCGCCTTCCTATTTACTAAGCTTATTTTCCTTTTCCTTAATCATTTGATCAATTCTATATAAGCTGGTAGTAAAGGTAATGGTATTAGGTTAGACCAAGTTCTAGTAGAATCCTACGGCGCTGATACAGCAGATGTCAACTAGTGGGAGGTCCATAGGTTTCTTTATGGACTATTATTGGGCCGTATTTTGTGGTTTAGGGTTTGTGATCTTTTTTAGCTCCTATTCTATCTTCCGTAAGTTATCCCTCCGGTTTATACGTTTAGTATAGCGTCTGATGCTCCTTGCTATTTTTTATAGCTATATAGGGCCTAAGTTCCTTGTGGGAAGCTCCGCTAGCTTTTTATTAACTTTTTTAATCTCTGGTATGGGTGGCATAACATAGATAGTCTGGGGGCGGCGTAGTATGCGGATCTGTTGCGGGTTAAGCTATATGTCCTTTTTAAAAGCCTAGTCTCTACGTATAGCATCGGCCTAGTAAACGGTGTTTATCTATAGCCGTATAAGATTTTCTATTGTAATGCCGATTTCCTTTATAAAAGAAGGTATTGGGGGTAGGGTTTTAGGCTAGATAAGCTGTCTACTCCATACGTTGAGCTGTAAGCCTAGATAGGCTAGCTATTTTCTTTTTAAAATCATATCATGGCTTCCTAGGTCCGTAATAAGAAAGGGGATGTTATACTACTTTTATCCGTCTACACGGAGGTGAATCCGCAAGATAGTTATAATAGGTGGTCCTATCTGTCTGTTATACCCGCGAATAGGAATTGGTTTGGGCAGTTCTTTAAGGGGTGTATTTAAAAAGTCAGCTAGCTTTATAGCACACTGTGTGTCTATTAAGGCAAAGGCATTTGCTCCAGAGTCAGCCAAAGTAAAGGTTAAAACTTGATATCTATTACGGAATAAAGTATAAGGGATAGTATAGCTTCTTCTACTAACTAGCCAACCCAGATTAATATATAACATATCAATTTCTTTTAACCCTAGAGAGGAGTCTTGCTCTAAGGTTCCTCTTTTTTTAACTCTATACTATTCTCCTAAATTAACAGGACCTCGTTTGTCTTTACCGCTATTAGGCAGTTTTTTATAAAGTGGTCTTTCTGGCCATATAAGAAGCAGGCTCCTTAATTACTAAGGGCCTGTCTATAGGGGTTGTTATATATAGGTTAAGTATTCGCCGGACCCGCTATAGGGCTAGCTGCATGGCTAGCCGCTAGGTTAACGGTAGGCGGTATAGTTAGTGCTGTAGGGGTTGCAGATCTTGCTAGGGCGCTATGGCCCGTTCTTATAGTACTTATATTTTGGTTGGTAGAGCTTCTAGTCTTATACCGCTTGGCACATGCCTTGATTTAGTAGAGGCCCTGGTTAATAGCTAGGCACTAGTCTATAAGCTCCTTTAGCGTCTGTATAGTAGTATAAACCGGGAGTATGGCGTGCTATAGGTCCAGGGTAAGCTTATTAAAGAGGTCTGGCATTAAATCTTTTTGGGGGATTCGAGCCTGTCTAGCTAGGTATAGAAAGCGGGTCTGAAAGACTGAGAAGGTCTCTATCGTTTTTATATTAAGGGCTTTATAGTTAAGGCGGGCGTTCTGTATCTTATAGGGGTCCTTATAAATGGAAGATAGGTAGTTAATTATCTCTTCTCTAGAGAGGAAGGGGTCTGCTAAGTCCTAGGTATATTGCGGACGTAGATGCGTTTGTATATCCCTACTAGTACGGCCGAAGACGTAGGCCATTTTAGCTTGGGTAGTAGGGAAGTGGTCTGTATTAACTTTAAGCTTGTCTTGCAGTTAAATCTTCCAATTGTTAAATATAGGGTTAGTTCCGTCTGTAAGCAATAGGGGGTCCGCGACCTTCGCGGACCACGATAATACTAATGTAGTACGTTAGGCTAGGGCCTTAAGGACTATAGCAAGTCTCTAGGTATCTAATAACTCCTTACTAGGTGTAGGGGTGTCTTTGGTTTTAAGCAGCTCTTAAAGCTATTTAATTTCGGTATTAGCTGCTGCAAGCTCTTCCTAGGGGGTTGAGACGGCGACTATTTCACTATTGGAGGTATTTGCGGGTCCTATAGCGGCTTTGCCAGCTGCTGTATTTCTTGGCATGGTGGTAGGGGTATTAGGTAATTTCTAGTGTTTATTTATTTCCTAGGGGTTCTGGTTTGTGCGTGTCCTATTCTTAGGTTTTGCGTTCTGTTTGTGTTCTTTTAGTTCTTAGGGGTCTGTCCTGTCCTTATGGTCCTGGTAATGTCCTTGGGGTCCTGTTCTGTGTCCTTGTCCTATTTGTGGCCTTATAGATATTTTTTGAGTTTCTTCTTAGGAAAGAAGAGTGGTGACGAGCTTTGGATAATGTTAGTAACTCGGTTAATTAAGGCACGAGCACAGCAAGAGGGTCGCGCAAGCCTGTATGATTGGATTGTCTATAAACGAGAATCCAAAGCTAGAGAAAGGAATGGGGAAGAACGGAAGCACCGCTCAAAGCTATATACAATCATCTGGTTACGTGATGGCAACTTGTGGCAAGTTGCGGCAATTTGCCAGTACCGTTTTCTACTAGCGCCGTAATAGACTTCTATTTCTAACTATCCCCTAAGCCCCTCTACTTTTTCTATATTTGGTTATATTATAATTATATACCCGGTTATTATCTTAAGGGAGGTAGGTTCCCTATACTATAGAAGCGCAGCTATAGCGGCCTAGGTGCGGTTCGCTAGTAAAGGGGGGTTTTATTTATTTTTAATTTTATTTAGCCATTAGAGGATTTAATTAAGGGTTTATTAAAGGGGCGCCTAAGATTCGCTAGATTAGCAGAGCCATTCTACTAGCTATATTAGTTTGTTATAGCTAATAGTTACTCCCCTATAATTCTAGATACTAGACACGTCTAATAAGCTTTGTATTTAATAGATGCCTTCTTAATAGAGATATTTCCGCTTTATAGTGTGGTATTCGCCTATCTTTATTATGGAGGGCCATTGCTAGGCATAGTTTTAGCGGTCGCGCGCGAGTGCGAACTGCTGTTATTTAATATATACCTCCCCTACGATGCATGTATCTTAGAGGGATTCTCTAGGTATTTTTTTAGGGATCTTTTGGTTAGTTTTGGTCTTTTAGGGCGGGTGCAGTAAGAGCTTCTCTCTCTCCTCTTTAAGTACTTTTAAATATCTTAGTAGGCTATATAAATACTACTTAAAATAGTACTTTAGTAAAGCTATTTACTTTTATAGCTTAGTAATATTATACGGTATTTTAGCTATTTAAGATATATTTAATAGTAAATAGGGTAGTATTTAATATTTAGTATATAGCTACAATAGTATATAATTAGAGCTATATAAAATAAAGCTAGTAGTTATAAATCCTACCTATATATTATTTTAATATAGTACTATTTACCTAGCCTACTTATATAGTAGTAGGAGTGCCCTATAGGAGAACAAACCAATAACCCTAAAATAGGGAAGATATATTAGAAAAATAGTATAGTATTAGGGCCTAGGCCTAGATAGAGGAGAAAGGAAAACATATAAAAGGCTAGTAAAGACAATAGTAAGGGAGAGAAAGGAGCTAAAGTAGAGTATAAAAGAATACTAAGAAACCATCTACCGTAATACAATATTGGCTAGACTAGCGCTAGAGAGATATATAGGAGTTAAAGGTCTAGAAGCTAACTTAGGCAAGAGAAACCTAAGCTATAGTATAGTTAATACTATAGGGGATACACACCTAAGGGCTCTAAGAAGGCCTAATAAAGGTAGAAAATATAATAGCAACACTCTTAAGGATAGGAGTAATAGGACTAAAAGATTAGCTCTACTAGGTAGGTATCCTAGTAGGTAGCTTAAGGTGCAAATATAGCTAGCTAAAACAGACACTAAAACACGTAATACTGTTATATCCCTTATATACTAGCTAAAAAGCAATACTTTTAGCAGCTGGCATAGAGAACTATAATACACTACTCTTAATATAAAAAGGCCTTAAGGCGGCTACCCGGTAGCTTATTAGCTAAAGTATACTAGACTAGTTCTGGATTGCAAAGGAAATAGCAATTAAAGGCAAAGGGTTAAGTATTGGGCGCCCCCTTATAGCTCTATAGTAGTAGAGCAAAGTATATAGTACTAGTGCGTCTGTAGGCTTGTTACAGCAGCAGTGGTTCCTAAAAAGGTTCAAAAGTAAGGTAGAAGAGCACTATAGACGACTTGCAGGCGACCTATAGGCGAGTCTTTAAAGGCGGGGAGATGGATTATAGGGTTTTCTTAAATAGAGCTTTCTCCCTATATGTTTATAAGGAGTAGTCTATATAGGCCTAATAGGGATCCAAATCGGACGTTAAGCAATGAATAATATAATAATATAATATATAGTAGTAGGAATTTGCGTTTATTAATATTAATATTATTTATTGCTTAACGTCCGATTTAAATCCCTATTAGGCCCATACGGACTACTCCTTATATATATATAGGGAGAAAACTCTATTTAAGAAAACCCTATAATCCATCTCCCTACCTTTAGGACTCGCCTATAAGGCGCCTATAAGGCGCCTGCAAGTCGCCTATAGTGCTTTACTACCTTACTTTTTAACCTCCTTAGGAACTACTGCTGCTATAACAAGCCTACGGACGCGCTAGTATCGCAAACTTTACTCTACTACTGTAGAGTCATTAGGGGGCGCCTGTTACTCACCCCCCCGCCCTCTATTACCATTTCCTTTGCAACCCAGAACTGGTTTTGTACATTTTAGCTAATAAGCCACTAGGTAACCGCCTTAAGGCCTTTTTATATCAAGAGTAGTGTACTATAGTTCTCTGTGCTAGCTACTAAGAGCATTACTTCTCAGTTAGTGCGTAAGGGGCATAATAGTATTATATGTTTTAGTGTCTGTCTTGGCCAGCCACATTTATATCTTAGGCTACCTACTAGGACACCCACCCAGCAGAGCCAGTCTTTTAGTCCTATTATTCCTATTCTTAAGAGTGTTGCTATTATATTTTTTACCTTTATTAGGCCTTTTTAGAGCCCTAAAGTGTTTACCCCCCATAGCATTAACTATGCTATGGCTTGGGTTTCTCTTACCTTAGTTAGCCTCTATACCTTTAACTCCTATACACCTCTCCAGCATTAGTTTAGCTAGTATTGTATTGCGGTAGATAGTTTCCCAGCGTTCTTTTATGCTCTACTTTGGCTCCTTTCTCTTACTTACTATTATCTTTACTAGCCTCTTACGCGTCTCCCTTCCTCCTCTATATAGGCCTGGGCCCTAAAGCAGCACTATTCTTCTTCTACTTTCTTTACCTATTTCTCTAATATATCTTCCCTACTTTAGGGTTGTTGGTTTGTTCTCCTATAGGGCGCCCTAGGGTCCCTCCATAGTCTATTTAGGCGTGTCTTGATATACTTTATAACATTAGAGTTGCGTTTATTTTACGCCCTTTGCATTGCAGCAGCTTCAATATATAGTTATAGGGGGGGAATATTGGCTTCCTTCTTAAGCAGTGCTATAGCCGTTTACTTATATCCGCCTATTATACTCCAGAGGCAGGCTATTTAGACCTTTTAGCGTGGTTTAAGGAGCACTTTAGGGGGGCCTTTCTCAGATTCTCTAATGGCCCAAATACTAGACCTATACATTATAGTTAGCTGGACAACTGTAACAGTGCAGTGTGGGAATTGAATGAGCGACTTAATTCTAAATCTATGGTAATTAAGTGAACTAAATATATGAAGGTAGACCCGGAACTCCGTAGTCTATGACTTAATATTTGACCGTATCTGAGATATACGAGGGTAGCGTCGATCATGTCTTAGAGCCTCTTAGGCGACGATCTTGTGTCTTAGCATAGTGCTGGTGAACTGTTACACACCCCCCTAGATTTGACGGTGTAGTTAAAGCTATAGAAAATAAAACGAAGATAGAAGCTATACCAAAATAGGAAATTTAGATACAACTTTAGGAGTAGTATAGGGTAATACTTAAGAGTCTTTGTTAGTTATAGCAGTGATCTAATGTTGAATGTCCACTAGATTTAATTGCTTTATCTATACCTCGTGCCTTTAACGGGGTAGGATCTTGGTAAGACCGTTAGTAGGCATCTTATCTGTAGGGACCCATTGTACGTCGATCTTTTTATCTTGGACTTCCTGTCTAAGCCAGTGCTAATGGACGTCGATATGTTGTAGCTTGGTGTCAAGCTTTGGTGTATCCTGTCTTAGGAGTTGTATAGTCTGCATATTGTCGTATAGTAGGGTGAAATCGCGTTCTAAATTGAGACCAATTGCCTTAAAGAAACGCTGCCACCAGATAATTTCAACAGCAGCTGTAGACAGGGAGAGAAGCTCCACTTTGGTAGTCAAGCGAGTTACTAATCTTTATAGGGTTGCCTTCCAATTAATCAGTCCTCTGAATAGCATAAAAAGGTATCCTTAAGAGCTCCGTCTAGTCTCTTTATAGTCCGCAAATGCTGCGTCGGATGCTCCGTAAAAGGTAACGTCTTCTCCTTTAGGGTTTCTGAAGTAGACGTATGCTTTGAATACTTCGCCAAAGTATTTAATAGCTGTAGATTTTGTTCTAAGGCAATAGGCAATGGCTTGGTTTAATATATTGAGGTGCTTTTAATTTGGATTGGTGAGAAATTCGGCTAGCTTAGAATGCGTCTTTGTAATATCAGGTCTTCTAAATACGGTAAGGTGCGCAAGAGAACCAACCTGTTGCTAATAGGCTAGTGTTCTTTAAGGGTTCGTCTGCTAGTCGGACGGAATTAGTTCTTTGGCGGGAAGTAGTGACTTAGGAAATCTTCCTGGTTAAATATTAAATCGACTAGCTATCTTTTCGATATATAAATCTTGGTAGAGCCAGAGCTTTCTGTTTGTACAATCTCGTTCAATTCGAATTCCTAGGAACTATTGTAGGTCTCCTAGTGCACGGATCTCGTATCAATGTAGAAGTTTAGCTTCGAATTCTTCTAATCTTCGAAGGTCCTTTTTGGCAAATAGAACGGCAATATTGTCTACGTAGAAGAAGACAATAAGTCGTCTATTGGTGTAAAGGCAGTTCGTACCTGGGACAGGCTTTAATCCAAATTTGGCCAGTGTATTTATAAGCTCTTTATACTAAAGTAGTGGTGAGATTTTTAATCCGTATAGCGCTATAAGTAGCTTTAGGATATGTCCGTTTTGATCAAAACCTTCTGGGCAATAACAGTAGACTGGCTTATCTAGTCTTGCATTTGTAAATGCGTTCACAGCGTTATACTATTGAATCTCCAAATCGAATGCGGCTGCTATAGCCATGAGGGCACGGAATATTTAAGCAGCTAGGGTTGCTGCATAGGTCTCTTCTTTAGTAATCTGCAGGTCTCCGCGGACGCATAGTTGAGCTTTTAGCTTTTGTAGGTAGTCGTCGCTGTCAAACTTGTATTTGAAGACCCATTTTAGCGGAAGGATCTGGTCGTTGGTTGCTTCTTCCTTTAGGACAGTCTTAAATGTCCCTTGGCGTTTTAGGTCGTTGTATTCTTTTTCTATAACCTTTTGAAAGCCGGTAGTCAAAGGGTGCTTTCTTAGCTCTTTGAGGTTCCTTGGTTTAGGTGGAAGATTATCTCAATGTAGGGAGGATCTAGTTCGGTTAATGTCCTTTACTAGTTCTATAGCAAAGCCAGCATAGTAACCAAATAGGGTAGGTATATTGGCTAGTGCTGCTGCGTACGCTTGACGTCGAATTCATTTAGAACCTTCTGGTAGGACGAGGTCGGTAGAAGGATCGGCCGAGACCTTGTTAGCTCGTGGAGCTGTATTTAACGGTTCTGGTAAACTGCTTGGCTGGGTAGAACCTGTTTCAATTATATCCAAGATATCGTCTTAAAGTCCTCCCGGTGTGGTATTTATTTCTGGCAGATCCGGAGATACCGTTCTGCTAGGTGTTGGTAGCTATTTAATGTCCTTTATAGGAAGCTCTGCCGAGTCGTTTGATGTAGTCGTTTGATCTGCATTTGAGGTAGGTCTATATAGAATAGATTCATCCTTAGATTTGTCCTTGTGGAGAGGTTCTAGTAGACTAATTATCTAGATGGTGTCTTCTAATGCTTCCCTAAGTAGGTAATCAATGTTTTGACCCTTAGGGTTATAGAACAAGGTCTTATTAAATATAACGTCTCTGGTTTAAATGACTTTGTAAAGACTTAGAATCTAGATTTAATAGATATTTGTTAAATTGTAGCCGACTAGGTGTCTAATTAATGTATAAGGAGCTAGCTTGTCTCCCTTTCTAACTTATTTATTTAGTGTATAGGTCTTGCAACCATATTTATGCATATGGGTAAGTAATAGTAGCTTGCCGTAGGCGACCTCGTACGGAGTTTTCCACCCTAGTTGTTTATTTGGTGTTTAATTAAGTGTATAGCCAGCAGTAAGGAAGGCTTCTAGTCCTAAAGATAGGGGTAAGGATGCTTCTAGCTGTATAGACCTTAATTATTCCATAAGGGTTCTTCCAGATCTTTTAGCTCCGCCATTTTGTTCCTTAGTATACGGTATTTAGCATTTAAAGGTAATGCCTTTATCTGCACACTACGTATCTAGGGTGTCTTCTGTTTGTCTAAATGCTTGTTCGTCATCGCTCTAGAAGAAGACAATGTCTTGATAGAATCGTGTCTTAATTAAGCGGTGAGTCTTACGAATAGTAGATAGGACGGTAGCTTTGTCCTTATTCTTGGAGGTAAACATAAAGTTAAATTTGGAATACGTGCAATAGAAGTGCATGGCATATCTATCGCCGTTGTACCCTGGTACTCTGAGGTAGATAATATCAAATGCTAGCCGTTCGAATGGTTAAGTGGCTGGAAATTTGTGTTCTCGTCTTTAAGAGATCTGCTGCGTGTGCTTTGCTAGTAAGCAAACTTTATATTCGATTTTAAGCGGTGCTTGTTTGTTGGTTTCAAATTCGGTCAGCTCTACGCCAATAACGTGCTTTAGAAGCTGCGTAATAGCATTAGGTCCTGCATAGCCGAGAATTTTATGCTATCTTGTAGCTGTGGCTCCGATTAGTTTACAGGCCATGCGGCTAGGCTGGTACCTCTTAAAGGTTAAGAATGTTAATTGAGACGAGTCTAGGGTATTTATAGGCGTAGGCTCTCTATGCATTAGTGCCTAGTGGCCCCCTAGTCGTTTCGCATAGTATACTGTTTCGCCAGTTGCTAGACGGTAAAGTACATTTCGTCCAGAGTCAAAATGGATGTCGTTGTCAGTAGCTCTTAAGAGTGCTACAATATTTGTGAACATAGTGGGTACTAGTGCTATATAGGATAGCTTCATCTTTAACTTCCCAGTAGGTGTATCAATAGTAATAGTTACTGTTCCGTAGGCTTGAATCTTTTCAAAATTTCCGCTAGCAATCAGGTAGTCGTCTTCTGCTGCTAAGTAGGAGAATGTAAAGTCTTCTTTGTTGTTGCAGACGTGCGTATCTGCGCCAGGGTCGAGTATCCAGGTGTTCTGGAGTTTGAACGGTGTTTGACCAGTGCTAAACGCGGCAGCATTGCAGGTCGGAGTTGTAGAAGCTGGGCTGGTTTTAGAATTAAAATCAATTGTTCCTGTGTTCTTTACTTCCAGTTCTTCTTTTTGAATCCATTTGATCATGGGGTTGACCCAAGGTATAGATGAGATCATTTCATCTATTTTCTTTTGAATGTCTGCCTTTGGTCTCCATCCTTGAGGGCGCTTGTGCTCAACGATGTAGTAGCAGTCATTGTATTGGTGTATGAGGCCGCATATGCATTTCTTATGCCACCTTGAATTTGAATTTGAATTGCCGTTGGAGTCTGAATTGGAATTGTTTTGAAGGGTCGCAAATGCAGAGTGATTGGCAGTAGTGGTAAAAGGAGATGATGCTATTTGCTGCATGCGGTAGTGCTCCTTGAATTCTTCGATGAGGTCGATGATGGATGGGGCCTCTTCGTCCTTTCGTTCTTTTCTGATAAGGTCTACTTCTAGCGCTCCTGCGAAACTAGAAGAGATGGGTTTGATGGCTTGTACAAAATCGTAGTGGGGTCTGAATCCCTGT